>Ga0315900_10003420_pt1 | contig 23240 bp, 35 predicted proteins | sample LakEriMetagenome_FD_203521 | JGI IMG/M metagenome (GOLD analysis project Ga0315900, IMG submission 203521) | Freshwater fungal communities from buoy surface, Lake Erie, Ohio, United States - Buoy 12 MA114 | ecosystem: Environmental > Aquatic > Freshwater > Lake > Lake biofilm | place: USA: Lake... | reverse complement strand
AATAGTTTATACTTCCATGACGATAGTATAGATATGAAATATATCTGGAACAAAAAACCTAATGTTACAATTGGAAGGATGGTGTTTTACTAATGGCTAAAAAAGAACCTGTAGCATGGCTTTATGAGGAGTTTGATGTTAGGTCTGGTGACTTAAAGAAGTCTTATTTATGGTCATTTCATCCTAATCAACTTTCATATTTAAACGACTTAAAGAATACAACGCATCATATTAAGATAACACCATTAGTTCCTGGTGAACCTGTAGAAGAATATAAAGGATTATCTAAGTACGATAGTAAGAAACTAACGGAGGCACATGGTGGACTCTAAACCACTTACTCAAGAAGAAATTATAAAGGTATATAAAGAAGCATTTGGATACGGTAGTCAGGTAATAACAATTGACAAGATATTTAGATTTGCTAGGCTTATAGAACAATTGCATGGAGTAAAAGATGTACACTAAACTAGATGACCAACGACAAGCAAAGTTTATTATAAGTTATATAGAAGCAAATCCTGGTTGCAGCATTAAAAGTATTGTGCAACAATGCGTTGTTTGTAGAACTAGATTAAAGTATTTAGAAAGTCAAGGATACTTTACTTTGCCAAAGTGGACTTACAATAACACATTGGATAAAAGATTTAAGAATAGGAATTATGTGTCTGTAACTGTAGGAAGGGAGTATGGTAAATGGCAAGAGCAGAAAAGATATTAGAAGTGGTAGTATGGTTGTTGATTGTTGGTGGTATGGGTTGGTTTTTTTATGGTTGTTATCAGTTAATTGATTTATTTTTTCTAAGGGGATAGATATGGTTGATTTAGTGAATAGACCACCGCATTACTTACAGGGTGGTATTGAAGCAATAGACATTATTGCTAGTCGTTTAACAAAGGAAGAGTTTATTGGATACCTAAAAGGTTGTAAAATGAAATATGACTTACGCTATCCTTTTAAAGGTGCATTCTCACAAGATTTAGAAAAATCAGAATGGTACAAGAATAAACTATTAGAAGCTATGCGTGATGATGAAGCAGAAATTCCACCAGAACTAGAAGCTCAATTACAAAGATTTGATGATGAATAAAATATATTGGGTATTTATTGTAGTAATGGCTGCGTTAGCTATTTTTTGGACTGAAGAAACATTTAGCCAAACTACTACTATACTAGCACCGGATGGTTCTGTAACAATCTGTCAAGTAGGTTCTAATGGTATTGTAATTTGTGTCTGAGTTAGGCATGAGAAATAGCCAAGCTACTCATGTAGACTTTGGCTTTTTTAAAGGTGCAATACCTAGTCATCCATTTATTACGCCATCTAATATTGATATGATATTAGAAACTAATAACCATATATTATTAGGTGAATGGAAGAGAGATGGTGAAGAAATATCTAGGGGTCAAAAAGTATTATTACAAAGACTTTCTTTATTACCTAAGTTTACTATATTAGTGATATATGGATTTAGTAATGACAAAGAACGTCATATAGATAAGTTTTATAAGCTAGAAAATGATACGTTAAGAAAGAAAGGTAATGGAGAGAAAGAGTTAAAAGAGTATGTGAATGATTGGTTTGTGAAAGTCAACCAAGATAGACCGCATATATTTAATCATCCATAGGTGTTAGTTCACCATAGACTGATAGCTCTTCACCACTAATTTCTACCATGCTATCGTCATCTAATGTGATGACTATAGTGCTATCGCCATGTAATGCTTCACAAGATACAATTACTCTTCCAAGCATGTGATTGCAAATAATTTCTACTTCTGACCGTTGCATAATTGTCCTAAGAAACATGACCATTCCAACGCCCATTCTCTTTTAATACCATAGGCATTAGCTTTGGTTGACCGTTAATAATAACTCCACAACCTACAATGAAACGACTCTTAAAGTTTTTAGCATAATCAAATGCCATAGACTTTTGATGTATTAAACATCCTACTTGCATACCCCAAATAAGAGCATCTGGGTTACTGTAATAACCAATACTGAATTTAGTATGATAGTGACCCTGCACCGTATTCATTCCATACTGCTGGGCTACCTTTAAAACGTCTGCAGATAGACCATGAGTAAAGAAACACCTAGAGTTATCACTTAGGGTTATGGTGTGGTCATCTACCCATTCCCAACCTTTGCCAACGCCTAAGAACTCATTGTAATGCTTTAGGTAGGCTTTAGGCATACCATACTTTAATGCTCTGCGATAAACTAAAGAGCTATGGTTAGAGTGAACTAAAACCATTTTAGGAAATATCTTTTCTAATTCTTTTACATGCTTTTTAGACTCTTCTAATTCATGTCCAGCAGAGTATAAGTCTGGATTATGTTCGTGCATAGAGATAGCGTGTTGGTCTAGCTCATCACCTATGTTGACTATATGGTCAAACTTGTATTTAGTTTTTAATGCTTTAAGAAACGCAAATGCGTCAGGATGATGATATGGAATATGTAAGTCAGATATGACTAGAACTGATTTATATTTCAAGTAACTCTCCTATCGTTGAGATACTTTATTATATACCCAAAAACAATTTGCGTTCATCTAATCTTCTGTTTTGTAAACCTTTTAATATCTTACCACCAGCTCTGCAATACTTAACTAATGACTCCATAGCTTGTTCTTTATCTCCACGAAGCAACGCTTGACGGATGGTGCTTCGCTGAAAACAACCAAGACCAAGATTAAAGCAGAAAGATAAGATAGCGTCAAATTCATGTTGTCTAAGAGGCACGTTAGGTAACATCTTAGATATTCCCAGCTCGAAGCGACTGAGGTCTCTTTTAAGAAGTCCATCTACTTCATCCGGTGTAAAAGTTTTGTTCCACTCTCTAGGCAGAGATTTACCATCACCGATAAGATGACCAACGCCCACAGTCCACAGACCAGCAGGGCAAGTATAAGGCTTGTAGCGAACACCCTCATGATGTTTAAGAAGTTGTATGCAAACATTAGACGCTTTCACGTTTCTTTTCCCAAGTTCTTGAGCCAAAGTAGAAACCAATAATTGACGCTACAATGCTCATCTCATCACTAGAGAATATAGTATCCATTGCTTCAGGAGTAAATCCACCAGTAGATTTAACAGCCCATATAAAACCTGCTATGTCTACAAATACAAGTAAACCTACAAATGTAAATGCTACAATAGGTCTTACACTAGCATTAAGAGTTTTAACCCATGGTGCTGCTTCAGCAACAAGTTTAGCATCATGTTCATATAATGCTTCACGTTCTTGTGCGTACGTTTCTGCGTACGTTCCTTCTAATTCAATTGCAGCAATTTTTTCTTGTGATACAAAACCTTTTTCAGCCATAAGCAATGCTTGTTGATTTTGTAACTGAGCCATTTCACGTTCATGCTTTTGGTCACCTTTTTGCTGAAAGAAGCCAAGTAGTGATGGTAAACCTGAAGTAGCAAAGCCTAAAATTCCTGAGATGATACTAAACATTTAAAATCCTTTTCCTAATCCAAGTAATAATTGTTGTTCTTGTGGGTTAGCATTTAATCTTGCTTTTAATATCCAATCATTTAATGCTTTTGCATATTCTGCATTAATACCTAAACCTTGATTGCTATAATTAGCACCACCTGTAAACTGACCACCTGCTAATGGAGTTGTATAGTTAGCAGAAGCATTAGGATAGTTACCACCCATAACTTTAGCCATAATATTACCATCACGATACTCGCCATAAGGAGCAACATCACCTGGTTGACTTAATATGCCACCACGTAAATTTTGGTTTGTTAAAGCAACGTCTTTGTATATTGGATTTGTGCCTTCTTTACCAATAGTGCCACTTAATAAGCCTACAGGAGTTTCTTGATAAGCATTAACATTGCCACCTAATGTAGGTCTAGTATAAGCATTTAAGTTTAAGTTTTCATTACCTATGCTAGTAGCATTTGGTTGAGTATTTTTTTGTTCTGTTAATTGCCTTAAAAATTCTGCAATATCCACTATAGTTCCTTTGGGTCAAAGCCAAATGTATTGGCTACACGTTTTTGTAGTTTAAGAAATAAGCCTTTATGGCTTGTGTATTGTTCTGTTTTTGGTGAGTCTAAATACACACACATGTGTATAATTTCATGGCATAGCGTAATTAGAACAGGATATAAGTGTGAATGTCTTGCTACACTTATGGTAATAACATGAGGTTCACCTTGTTCTGGTGGTTGATATTCACCACATATACCAATGTCATTGACTATGATAAAATCTACTTTAGATGCTGGTGGTAATTTGTATTCGTCAAAGACAGGCATTTCTATCAGAGCTGAATATAGATTAGCTATATTGTTCTCTGTAATGAATGTCATTTTGATAGTGGGTTCATAGTTGAACGTTTAACTGTATTTAACTTATCATCCATTGCGTTTACGGTTGCTTCTAATTCTTTACGTAGTCCTGATACCATAGCAGAAGTCTCACGTGAGTTAGCAATAGCGTCTGAAGACTTTTCACTAGCTTTCATTATAGACTCTGATAGTTGGTATTGTCTTTCATTAATAGCTTTAACTTGTATCTCTAAACCATTTAACTTAGACTCTATAGGAGCTAAGTCTAAACTGTCAACAGCCTCAATTGCCGAAACCATCTTGTTGTAGAAAGTTATGCCTGCGTAAGCCGAGCCAGCTACTATTGGCAATGCTATTAAAATCAACTTCAGAAGTGCCGAGCTGGATAAGCTCAAGTTGAAGGTTTTGATTTTTTCCGAACTCATTGTTTATCTCCGTATCAAATTTGAAAGCATCTGTTATTTCAATTTGTTGTATAATAGGTTTGTTAAGTATTTCTAAAGAAAGGACTATCCCAAAGCCATGTACAAGCTCTTTACCCTTTGGTACGTCAAGTTTAGGACTATCCTTGCTCTCATTCTTTTGTTCAGCCTTTGGTGGGTCTTTTGGGCTGTCTTCTTTTGCTTTTGGCTCACTTTTAACTTCCTGTTTTGGTTGTTCAACCTTAGGCGGAGCTGACTCTACCTTAGGTGGTTCAGGAGGTGGTGGCGAAGCTAATGGATTAACCTCTGGTGGCGGTGGAGCTGCAACAGGAGGTGGATTATTTACAGGGTTAAGTGGACTACTAGGACTAACAGGTGAAGATACGTTAGTGACGTTTGTAGCACTTTTAACACATGAATTAGATGTTTCTACCCATGTTCCCCATATAGATGGGTTATAAGGGTCAGGACAAGATGATGTTCTTGTCTCTGTAACTGAACCTACGTATTCTGGTTGACAGGCTACTTGTCTAGTTTCAACGCTTGCTTGACACGTTGGAGGGTCTTGCGTGCAATTGTTGCTAGTTTCTGTCCAAGGTGACCAAGCGTTTGCAGTACAATTAAAAGTCCTGCTTTGATTAACAGCACCGCTATAATGAGGTAACGTACAAGCTGTGGTTTGATTTTCAACCAAGTCTGAACAAGCAGGGACTTGATACGCACCACAAATTGGGTCATGAGTGACATAACTTTTACACCAGTAATCCCTGATAGCAACTTCGTTTTCAATGCCATTACATACGAGAGAACCTGGAAGCATATAACCTTCAGGCGTTGGAGTATAGTTGCAATACCAAGCATAAGCATTATTTCCTTGTAGGGATAGAAGTAGTAATAGGCTCGTCAGGAACAAGCGGTATCGTGTATGTATCGCCATATAGTTTCTTGAATATAGAAGGGTTACGTTCATACCAACCACGTTTAGCAGCATCACCAATAGAACCATTTATAGGACATGGTGAACCTGACTGTATCATGGCTTCAAATACTCTATCATCTTGACAAAGGATAGATACTGCTGCAACTTTAAGACCTAAGTCATTAAGAGTTTTAGCTAATTTAATGCGTTCACAATTAACGTCTTTATAGCCAGAGCCACCACTTACGCCAAACAATGTACTAGATACAGAACCAGTAACAGGCACAATACAAACGTCTTGGCTAAAAGCACTTATAGAAGGGCTAATGGCACTAGGTGGTGGTTGACCTTTGTAGTTGATAGTAGTTGTATCTGCTTTAGCATCCATAGAAAGTGCTAATAACATACCTATAGACATACCTACAATTAATGCTATTAAGTTTCTTAATGATTGCATTATTTCATTCCATTAGTTAGTAAATAAACAATGATGAAACCTGCTGTACCTAAAAGTATTTGTTCTAAACGCTTGAGTCTTGCATTTATTTGTTCGTAGCGAATAGCACAAACTTCCTCATGCGTACTTAAACGTGAGTCTGTGTCTGTCTTGACCATTACTATTCCTTATTCTGAAAGAAGACCTTGTGGGTCAGTTCTATTTAATTGATATAAGTATGGATATGCTTGTTGAGCAGCATTAGTTCCAAGAGTTTGTTTAATTCCTTTTGCTAGTTGACCTGTTCTTAAAGCTGTTTGACCAACTAAATATGGAGATTGAATAGCTGCAGTAGCTAACCCTAATGGTATGCCACCAACTAAACCAGCTCCTAATGCTGTTCCAGCACCTAAACCTGCTCCAGCTAAACCTCGTGGGAATGCAGAACTTAATGCTTGACCTGCTAATGCAGGCATAATATCAGTTCCACCTTGTTGCATAAGTTGTTTAGCTAATTCAGTTCTACCGCCATAATTTGTATTTACATTATTACGCATAATTGATTGTAATTTACGTAAAGATGTGTCAACAGATGCTTGTTTACCTAATGATAATGAACGTTCAATTTCTTTAATTAAATCTGTAGCTTCTGCATAATCTTTCATTACATTAGCATAAGAAGGAGCTTGCTTAACAATAGAATTTTTTACAGAATTGTATAAAGTATTTCCTACTGTTTTAGCTGTTTTTTCATCTAACGGTATTTGTTCAACTACAGAGCCAATACGTTGTTTTAATGCGTCAAAACCTTCTGGAGTATGGTATTCAGTAGGATTTAAATTTTTCCAAGCATTTACTTCGCCTGAAATTTTGTCATATACTGCTTTAGCTGCATCATTTTTAACAATGTCTTTATATTTAACAACTTTAGATACATCTTCAAATGACTTGTCAATTGGAGCAAATTCTAAAATAGTTTTATCTTTTGCTACATTAACCATTCCAGCTTTATATGCTTCTCTTTTTGCTGAAGCAATAGTTTCTAAATTAGTTTTAGCTTGGTCTACAACTTCTGTAAAGCTAACATCACCTCTTAAATTTTTAAGGAATGTTTCTTTGTTGCCTGTAAAACCAGCTTTTGCTGCTTGTTTAATAGCTTCTGCGCCAGTATGAGTACCTAAGTAGTCAACAACATTAGCTACTGCAGAACCAATTTTAGGAGCACTATATTGAATAGCTTTTATTCCACCTGTGATTGGGTTTGTATAATTACCTGCTTGTGATAATGCTTCACCTGTTTTAGTAATAATATTTCCAGTTTGACCAGCTTTACCTGCACCTTTTAACAAAGCACCGCCACCACCTAAAACTGTTGATACATCTAATAATGCACTTACAGGTCTTTCTGCTAAAGTTCTTTTAATATCTTCTTTGCTTCCATAAGAGTCCTTATAGCTTTGTATTACGGTATCAGCAACTTGTTCAGCTTCTTTTCTTTTGTTTTTATCAGCATATTTCATAACTGACTCAGGAAGTGCTTTACTTAACATACCTGAACTTAATTTAATAAGATTATCCATTGTTTGAATTGGACTTGAAACAACATTAGCTAAACCAGATGCTATATTTGCAACATCTTGTGGAGCATTCATAACTGCTGCTTGAGGAATATCTGCAACAGAATATTTAGCTTTTGTTGGTTTTATTTTTTGAGTAGTAGCAACAGGTTCATCCCATGTTACATCTTGTATGCTAATTTCATCCCAAGTAATATCCTTTGGATTAATTGCCATAACCTATACTCCCATCAGAATATTGAACAACTGTTTTACCTGATTTATCTTTTCCAGTTCTAACAACAGTTTTACCTTGAGGTTGATTTAATGGTTCATATTTTTGAACAATTTGTTTTACTGTTTCAAGAGCAGCTAAACGTCTTTCAATTGGAAGAGTTGAGTCTCCAACACGACCAGCCATTTCTTTATAGTTTTGAACATCATAGTCAGATTGTGGACCTTCCATACGTGGCATTTTTGATACAAGTTGACCACCAAGAGCTTTAAGTTTATCTGCTTCAGCAGCACCTTGTGGAGCTTTACCAAATACAGCACCACTAATGTCAACTAATGTTCCAATACCGCTTTGTGTTGGTTTAGGTGCAGGTATTATTTGACCTTGCTCATTAACTTTTTGACCTTTTAATACCATTTCAGCTTGACCAATAATGTCTGAAGCACCTTCCATACCTGCTACTTTTTTAGCTTTTGAAGTTGCTGTAGCTTCTTCAGCTTTAATTGCGCCTTGTAATGTTGGTGAATATGCTGCAGGTAATACTTGTTTACCTCCAACAGTTAATGGTTCTAAATTACCAGTTCTTGCATTAAAACGTGCATAACCTTCTTCGGTTGGAACTGCTTGATAATAAGGAGCTGCTTGTAATTTAACATCTTGAAGCTGTTTAAGAACATCTTTTTGTTCTGGAGAAGTTAATTTATTAAATACTTTTCCATAATTTGCCATAGCATAAGCATCTCTATCTGTAGAAATAGCAGGTCTAATATATTCTAAACCTGTTTTAACTCCTCCAGCTAATATTGCTGCTTTAGCAACTGGGTCATTAGCAATAGCAGGGTCTTTAATTAACTCATTTATTGCATCACGTTCTAATTTAGTTTTTTCTACTTCACGTTGCATTTCAGTTAATTTACCTTTAGTAAGTAAATTTTGTGTAGCAGTATCATAAGCACCTTGAGATTGTTGCATACCACCAAGATAAGCCTTACCTAAATAAGGTAATGCAGAACCATATCCTTGGTTTTTAGGTTGTGCTAAATATGTTGCTGCAGTTCCTAAAAGACCTTGCATAAAAGATTGATTTTCAACCTTTTGTAATTCTTCTGGTGATAATATGCCTTTTAAATAATCAGGTTGTTTAGCACCAAAAATATTCATACCATCAAAAAAACCACTTGTGTTTGTAGGGAAAAAAGCCATATTAATAGCCTCCTCTATAGAATGAAGGGTATAAATTAAGTTGGTTAGGAGTAACTTGCATTCTAGTAGCTACTCTTTCATTTGGACCTTGACCTAATGTAGGTGCTGCATTATATGTACCTTTTGTAATTGGTGGAATTGCAGGTTGACCTATTTGTGGTTGTTGCTCTTGTGGGCTTACTGCTTGAATAGCTTGACCTGTAGTAGATAATGCTTGCATAGGGTTAGCTTTAGCCCAATCTGATAATGCTCCATAACCTGACTCAACACCTCTTTGAATACCACCCATAAATGATGGGTCAAATCCACCACCACCCATTGCTGTTTGTTGACCAATGCCACCTAAAATTTGGTTTTGTGTACCAGCTACATCAAACATACCGCCTTGACCTGCAAACATAGGTGCATTTTGTGCTGCAAATTGTTCACCTGCCATACCTAAAGCAGGTTGCATACCTGTTAATGCTGAGTTCATTGTTTGTGTGCCTAATACACCTGTAGGAGTAAATGGACTAATAGCTTCTGTAGCACCAAAAAGTGAAGATGGAGCTGCTGCACCTGCTGCTTGTGTAGCACCTGCTCCTGTAGCACCTGCACCAAATAAACCAGATGCTGAACCAAAACCACCTAAAGCACCGCCCATTAAAGCACCGGTAATAGGACTTTTACCCATTGCTGCTGAACCTACAGCACCTATTGCTGCTGGAATTAATATTGGTGCGCCCATTATTTACCTACCTTTCCTACTACATAACAAATTGGTTCTAAAATAGCACGATAAATCATGCCATAATTATCTCTAGTTTTACCACGTTTTTGTTTCCATATATCAGCAGTACGGTGTCTTGCGATATGCTCTAAAACACCCCTTAAAATGCGTTGTAGGGCATTCTTTTCACCTGCTTTGTAAGCGTAGTTTACTAATGGTAAGAATAGTGCATGGTAACCTTTTTCGTATGCTGGGTCTAAGTCTTTAGACTGAGCTAACCAGATAGCGTTACGGAAACTACCAAAGCCATATTCAGCATTCATAGCTGTACATACAATCTTGCCACCACCACTAGACTGTTGTTGTGATGTAGAAACTTGACCTTGAGGTGAGCCATAAGCAGCACCAAGGTATGCAGAAAGTTTTTGATATGGTAAGTTTTGTTCGTAGTTATAACGGTCAATAGCTGATTGTAATGCTGTTTGTTGATAGCCTTCAGCAGTTTTACCTACGTTGGCTAATTGTTGAATGTCTGCATAGTCAGCAGCAGCCATTTGTGGAGCATTAACTGCAGCTTGGTTTTGTAAGCCACGTTCTGTAGCATAATTGGTATAAGCAAGTTCTCCAGCTTTTCCTGCCAATGTATCAGCAAGTGTTTTATTAGCACGACCTGTTAAATCTGCCATAGCACCAGAACCATAACGACCAGCTAATGATGATGTGCCAAATGCGCCTTTAATTGCATCATTATATGCAGTAGTAGCTGAACTTACTGCAGGTCTCATTGCTGCTTCAAAATATGGGTTAGCACCTAAATATGCACCACCTACAGTACCCAATTGTTGAGCTTGAGCTGCTGAAGATAATGGACTTCCTGTCATAGCTCTTGTTTGAGCTGCTTTTAATGCTGCTTCTGTTTGAGAAGATGGTCCAACATAAGTTGAGCCAGGATAGTAAGAAGGACCAGGAGTACCGTATAATGTTTTAGCTTCTTGTAAACCATATTCTACAAACGGTCTAACTGTTGGGTCTAACTCAGAAGAAGTTTTAGAAGTAGTTGTACCTCCACCACCTGACCCACCACCACCATAAAATGTAAATGATTGTACTAATTCTTGTACCCAATTGTGTAACTTAAACATATCTAGTTCCTTAAAGTGTATATTCCCATGTTTGAGGTTTAAAACCCATTAGTCTTGCTCTACGTTCCCATCCTTTTCGTTGTGAATTGAATGTAACTTTAGACTTACCGCCTTGTTTTGCTATCGTTTGAATTTCTTGAAATGCTTGTTGAAAGAGTGTATTGTCATTAATAGTAGACCAAGAAGCCCATACATGAAGCGTATCTCCTAATGGTTGAAGTACTACAAAACCTACTGCCTTGTTATCTATGATGCCTAAAAATAACATAGACCTGTTTTCGTAACAGTCACAATAAACATCTTCAACTATCCAAGATGTGTGACCTTTTGCTCTTACTAATTCAAGACCATGTTTAACATAATCCCAATGTTCTCTTAATTTATCTTTAGGTATATAGTGTAATATCATGCAACTATTATATCACGCTACAATTAGATACCTGTATGTCTTGTCTGTTAATGTGTTAGCTGGATGCGTAATAACTGCACTACCTTTAGTGGTAGAACTTACATATACACCACCAAATACATTAGATGAGTAACCTCCAGCAGATACATATTGCATAGTAGCAATAACACTAGGTGTTGTTGGTCTAGTAGGTGATGTTTGTGCTGCTTGAGCTTTAATAGTAACGTCTGTACTAGATGCTCTCCACATAATCTGCACATAGTCTGTAGCAGCTAATGAAACAAAAAAGTTCATGGATGCAATTATATGATATGGGTTACTAGCATTTTTTCTAGGTGCTAAACCAAATATACTATTAGACTTGGCTACATCCGTACCATTTACTCTAAACCATACATCTACATCTTCTGTAGAGTTGGCTAAATTAGATAATTGAAAACTAAATTGAAGGTTATATAGTCCAGCATAAGTAGCTGTTAAACGAGAGCTACTTGTTAATGTAATTCCACTTTCATAGTCTACAGTATCAAATGTAATAGGATATGCTGTAGTCGTACTTGCTGCTGACTGTGTTGTGCTATCTTGCCATGCACCATAAGGAAATTCAGCATACGTTGTACTAGCAGCAGTAGCTGTAGTTGGCATTAGTAATACTACAGAATTAAAACCTATACGTTCATCACTAATGGTTGTAGTTGTAGCACCACTAGCAGCTAAAGTAATTTCACCTGTGTTGTTAGACTTACCTTCTACTAAATTGTTTACTATTTCTGATACTTCACGAGGTGTGCCACCTTGCCAATTTAACTTACGATACATGTCCCTAGACATTATCTATTTCCGCTTTGTGTGTAGTCTACATCTACAGATATAGCATGTGTCCATGTTCCTGTAGGTGTAACTTTAAGTCTATGATAGCGACCATAAGAACGTAATGGACATTTTCCATCTGAGTTTTGTGTAACTGTAGAACTATAAGTAATAGAGTCATCTAACTCTTTACGAGATGCAACAGCTATTGTAACTGCACCATTATCTATTTGAGAACGAGCATTAGTTACTATAGAGTTATATCCAAATTCCATTTCACCTACTACAATAGACGCAGTAGAATTGACACCAGTAAATGTAACAATTTTAGCACCGTCTGCACCACCAAATAAGAACTTACCGCCTGACCAAACACGACTGTCTAGTGAAGCAGGAAGTGTGTCTATAGTACCGTAAGCATCTAAACCTTCTAAAGTAATAGTAGATGAAGCTAGTGATACAATGTATTCTGAAGTAGTACTAGCAGAAGACCATTTCTTAACTAACCAATTGTAGATAAGTAATGAACGACCACCTGAAGTATTAGGATAATTCCATATAACAATGTTTCTAATTGGGTCTACAGCAGCACTAATAGTATCTTGTTGTGCTAAAGCCATGTTTTCGTAAAAGTATTCGTCTACCTTATCGTTACCAATGTTATATACATTAGTACCGTCACAACCATAGAAACCGTCATCCGCTAAGAAGTATGTAGTAGGTCCGTATTGTGTAACTGAACCTGGTGTATTACAACCTAGGTTTCTTGAGATAGCGTCAAACTGGAAAAATAATGGTGAACCAATATATGACATGCGGTAAATAGCACGTTCTAATAAAACAATACCAAATTCACCGCCTGTAATGCCAGTAATGTTTCCACCTTCTGCTATAATTTGATAGTCGGCTTGTGAAGCACCGCCTGAAGTCCAGTCAGTTTCATCATTAATGTCTGACCATTGTAATTTGTTAGGAGTGCCACTAATGTTAGCAGCCACTACAAAGTCTCTAACTACTGTAATAAATTTAGCTACAGGAGCTGTAGCAGATACGTCTGCAAAAAGACTAGAAGTTCCTATATACCATACTTGTATTTTAGCTGTGTTATTAGATGCTAATATTGCACTACCAAATTGTGTAAAACTCCAGCGTTCTGAGCTAGAATAATTGCCTGTTTTACTTACGTTTACCAAAGCTGTAGTAGCTGGGTTAAACTTAAATAGTTTAGTATTTCCACCTGCAAATAACTGTGTTTCTAAGTTAAACTTAGCTGCAGTTACATTGTTTAAGTCTTCACTAGCTGCACTAGAATAGTCAGCAGATAATGGAAATGGACCATAGCCTATCGTTAGTGGATAGACGTTATTAGCCTCTAGTAAAGCTCCAGTCGTAGTAGGCTGGTCTGGTAACCACTCTGTAAATTGTATCCTTTGAGTAGGCATTACTCACTCCAGTTTTGTGCGTTTAATACCTCAATAAGAGCTTCTACATTTGCTGCATTAGTAATTGCTGTTTCAAGTCTGTCTGCTTCTGTAACGATAGCTGCACGTTTAGTAACTACGTTAGCAGGAATGTCTACATTGCGTTCTGTTTTACGAACTACATACCAGTCAGTATTAGCTAGTAATGAACCAGCAGTTTGTTTAACTTGTGCAATAAAGTTAGACTTTAGACCTTTAGTAACGACTTGTTCTGTAGTGTCAACCATAGACTTTGTAACTTTGTCATACACTTGTTTATAGAGTGGTGAACCATCTTGTTTAGTTTCAAGTTTATCTTCTAGGGCTTTAGGTAAATCTGTGTCCCAGTAGAAGCGAGTATCAACTGGTGCAGGGTCTGCTACCCATGTAATACCAATAGCTAGTTTTTGTGCTTCTGTAGCTTGGTTAAGCCAACCAGAGCCATATTGAACTCCATTAGCGTCATAGAAGGATGTGCCTTCTGGAAGTCTGTTGCCGTTTAATAAAAACATAATTTTTCCTTGTTAAAAAGCGTTACTATTCTTAAATGGGTTTTCTGCAAATGCCATGTAGATATAAACTTGTCCACTAACATTGGTTTCGTTAGCTAATACACCTCTCCACTTAAATCCATTAGATAGAAAATCAACATCTGTAATTGTATTTATTTCAGAGCCAGAAGTATCTGGATAGAGAGAGTTGTCTATAACATTATATGTGTTACGAGAAGTATCAACTATTACCCAATGTCCAATAATAGTAGTGGTTTTAAACATTAAAAACTTAGGTCTAAATCCTGTATATATAAACGGACCATCTGTAGAACCATTACCTGTATAAGAACCAAACTTACTAAACCCTGCTATTTCTGCCCATGAATACATAACATATGTTACACCATTAGAATTAATATCAGGACTTGTTCCAAATGTAGTTAATGTAGATGATGGAGCAGTATCATTCCAGAATGTGGTTCCAGTTTGTTGACCATCAGTTCTATTTAAGTATAATGCTTTAGTAGCACCAAGAGAAGCATGGTAAACATCCCAGTCAGCAGTTGATGACCTTTTCTTGATAATAATAAATTTAGGTGCAACACCTAATCCATGCCCAATAGTTGCTCCAGCAGTTCCGTTTCCTGTATAAGTTACCACACTAAACCCAGCAGTTGTATTTACAGATACAGTAGATGTAATAGAACCTGAAGTGTTAGATGATGTTGAACCTTGACCAGCTTGCCATTGCCAACCTACAAAAGTTTGTGCATTGTCATTTACATCACCAGACGTTCCAAGAGAAAAGCCATTGCTATTAATAGCAGTTACTCGTGTTGATAAAGTATTTTCAGAGTCTGTTGCATTTGAATACAATGCTTTTGTAATACCACGAACAGAGTCAGTTAATACATGATAATAACCATTTACTGACCTACTCTTAATCCACATTAAATCAGGTTTCATTGCACCGCTATTTGTAATAGTTATTCCTGTTCCATTACCTGTCCAAATATTTGCATCCATCACAGTATTACCTTTTTTAATAGTGCTATCAGGTAGGTTATATGTGTTTAGTCTTACAAAGCCTGTAGGAGGTGTGTATGCGAATGGTCGTTGTCCGAAGTTTACGTTTGAGCTTGTATTTGCATGTCCTGTTGCAAAAGAATAATTGCCAGCAGGAAGTGAGCTAAATGCAGTTCCTTGACTAACATTGTTTTTATAAAATGTAACAGTCCCATTGTCTAAATCTAATGCAATACCCATTACATCTGATGCACTAAAACCAGCTCCGTAAGAAGTTTCTGTTCCATTGTTCATTTTTTTTCCATCATAAGCATTATATGCGTATGCACCTGATTGTCCTGTACCTAAACCAAATCTAGTGTTTATATCAAATGCACCTTCACGCACAACGCCAACTTCTCCATCAGTAACCATTTCAGCATACCATTTTCCAGATGATGCAAACATTGTTGTTGGTGTCGTTCTATATGTAGCTCCTTGAGACTCTGTTAAATTTCCGTTTGATATTGTAACATCACTTGCTTTTTGCAATGGATTTAAAACAGGATAATTAGCCACAGTCGCACTTGTTAGCGTAGGACTGTCTATCATAGCATCATAGGTTGTGCCAGCAGTTACAGATATGTTATTAGTAGTCCAGTAGTTAGCATTACCACTAAAGTCTTTACCTAGACCTGCATTAGAACCTGATGTAGTAGCTATGTCAGAGAATTTAAGGTAGAAACCATTAGTGCCATATGTGCCTGTGTAGGCTTTAGGTTTCCATGAACCTGTAGTTGTATCTGTTTCACCAAATGATGATGGTGTTAGTTGAGAACCATCAACAAAGTTTACTTCAGTCATATAGCCGTCAAAAAACGATTGTTCACCATAAACAGTTGTAGACTGTTTTCCAATAAAAGTAGGATTTGCAGTATTCATTATTCCATCATAATTTTGAGTGGGATAATTTGAAGTTGCTAATGCTGTTATTTGGTTACCATTAACATAAAGTTTAACTCTATTTGATGCTGTAGCTTGAGTAGTATCAACTGCAACAACAAGGTGATACCAAGCACTAGGGTCACGAAATACTGCACTAGATGCTACTTCCCAATAAATTGCAACGTTAGCTTGCCAATCAAAAATACCAAATTTATTATCATTAAAATATATTTTTGTTCCATAGTTGCCATTTTTTGCATACATAAATGAACAATCAAGTGATGTTTTAACCCATGCACTCCATGTCCATGTTCTTCTATTTCCAGCACTAGCTGGCGTTCTATTTAGATAAGCAGATGCACTAGCTCTAAAGCGAAGTGAGTTATTTATGTCATAGCCACCACTAGAGATGGCATTACTATTGTTTAAAATAGCCATTAAGCTAAAGCTCCTGAAGCTGTTACATATACGTTAGTGCCATTAGAGAAATAAGATAGTAAATATGTCCCTGCTGCACTTACTGTGGTTAAGAATGTTGTACCTACTTTAGTAGTTGCTGCTGCTGTGACTGCATGACCACCTGTATTTACTAATAATACATAGCCTGACTGACCTGCTGTAATATTAGTAAAGGTAAGTGCAAATGTTCCTGAAGGTGTGCATGAAAAGTTATTAGTAACAGACATATCAAATGAACCATCATTGTCTGTAGTAACTGTACCACGTTGTGATGCTGACCATGTAGATGCTGTGCCTATTGCTGCATAGTCTGTACCTGCTGTAGCGTTTGCTAAAGCACCACCAGAGTTAGCTTTTAAAATAGCTGTGCCTGAAGGAGGAGCTAATACGTTTGTACCAATAACAAGACCTAAAGAACTTCTAGCTGAAGCTGCTGTATTAGCACCAGTACCACCTGCTGCAACAGGAATAGTGTCACCACTAACACCTGACTGTAAGTCACGAATTTGTGCCATGAGAGTTCTAATAGCATTGTTAATACCTGAAGGTGCGCAACCCTCATCAATATTAATACCTGCAATGTCTGTGTTTAAGTTTGCGCCAGCACTTGTAGAGTCGTACTGACTGATTTTATCTTTTGCCATTTTTTACCTCGTAATTAAATTTGTGACCATGTATCGTTACTTGAACTTGATGCTGTCCATGTATCTGAACCAAAACTTATATCAGTCCATGAACTACCACCTGCTGTTATTACTGTCCAAGTATCACTACTTGGTGTTACATCTGTCCATGACTCTGAGCCTGGAGTGACTGGTGACCATTCTTCACCTAATATCGTACCTGTTGCTAAAATACTTGCGACTGCTGAAATACTACCTACTCCAAATAATATTGCATTTGGACTACATGATAATAATGCTTCTGCTGTTATATTAGCTTCACCAGCATACAATACACCACCTACAGCAGTAACTTCTGCAGTTCCTGTTATATCTGCATCACTTGTTCTAATGCGTATTGCATCTGCATCAACTGCTGCACTAGCTGTAATAGAACCTTCGCCAAGTTGAACTCTAATACCATCTGCTAATACTGTAGCTGTGGCTGTAATAGAACCACTAGATGAGTATATTGCAAAGCCTGTAGCGTCTACAGTAGCTAAAGCTGTTATATCTGCAGCACCTACTACAACTTTAACGCCATTAGCAACAACAGTAGCTTCACCTGTAATGTCAGCACCACTAAATGTAATTCTAGTAGCTTCTGCTTCTACTTGTGCGTTAGCTGTAATAACTGCACTACCTGTAGAAATTTTAGTACCATCTGCAACGACAGCAGCATTGGCATCTATTGCACCACTACTTGTTCTTATTCTAGTAGCATCTGCAACAACTAATGCGGCTGCATCAATAAGTGCATCTGATATATTTATACAAGCATTAGTAGTCCATAATGAACTATCTAGCGAAATGGCTAAGTTATCTAAACTACCAAATGCGTCCAATTGGTCTAATGTCCAAGGTCCACATACAGTAGTGCCATTGTCATAAAATGTATTATCTAAACTATATGGTACATTTTCCAAACTACCATAAACGTCTAGTTGCTCTAGCGTCATTGGTACTGGCATAATTTACCTTAAGATAATGTTACTGAAAGACTACCAATAGCAATTTTGAATATATCGCCTGTGTCAATTGTTTTAGACGTTGTTAGTGGTGAATGATATAAAAGGTTGCCTGAAGATACTGCATCATTAATACCAATCCAGCCTACTGTTCCGTATGAAGCTGTTGCTTGTGGAAACTCTACTGCTGTAGTATTTAGTGAAGCTCCGCTAGAAGGTGCGCCAAATGTTACTGACTGTCTAGCATAGCTTGTACCAGATGTGCTAACTTCTGTGCCACTACCTGCATCTGTAGGGTCTGAAGTCCATAGTGATACATAAACCGTTGCTGGTGCTGTATATGTTGTGTTGCGTAGAGTTACATTTATAAGTGCGTTCTCTAGGTAGTTACTCATTTCTGCCATAATATTGTCCTTATCTTGGTGTTACGCTTAGTGAAGTGTATGGGTATGTTTGACCCAAGTCGCTTGTTTTAATATTAGCAATTGCTCTATCATATAAAGCTGACCATGTTTGAATACGTGCATCATTCAATAAATATGGCTCTGCTTCTGCTAGAGTTGAATATAATAAAGCGTCTGGGTAGTTAGCTAGATATAAATTACTAGCAGTTGATGTAGATATAAATGTAGGTTGAGCATAATATAAAATTTGTGCTGTAAAGCTGCCATTAGGTGTTGGCGCAAATTGAAACTCTGAACCTAACATTGTAAAGTAAAATGGTTTACCTGATAATGATGTTTGACCATTACGGAAAAACAAATCAGGTGCTTGAAACTCTAGCCTAATAGGTGGGTTACCTTGTAAATGTATTTCTCTTACCTCTAGCATGTCAGAAGGTAAAGATACTGTGCCATCACCTGAAGTAATAGGAGCTGTTGCTACCTTAAGCATTTTTTCAGTTCTTAAGTCACGTGACATTCTTGTTTGTGCTAACTGAATGAAGTCAGGTATCTGTGACGATAAGTCTGTTCTTGCTAAGTAATTTTCTACTACTGTTACAAAGCTACTGTAATTAGTAAACGCCATCTAATTGTCCTTTTAGTCTATCCCAGCACTTGTCCATCTCATCTTTATGCCATTCACTAGCAGCTAATGAGCTTAACCATGCTGTTCTGTCAAAATATGTTAAGTTTTCTATGTCTTGTATGTTATTGGATATTGGTACTGCAGGGCTATATGGTGAACCTATAACAGGAACGCCACAAATAAGTGCTTCCACTTCTGCCACACTACCAAAACTCACAATAACATGAGCCTTTTCTAGTGTTCTTTTAAAGTCACCTTCGCCTTTACGCTTAATGACAATTTTTCTCTCTGTATGTTTTCTAATTTCTTCTACTGTTTTGTCTAACCAGTTAGAAGTTTGGTAGATATAAGCTATTTTATCTGCTGGAGGCAAAATAACTACGTTTTCACCACTACGATACTCATGAACCTTAGGTGTTTCTCTATCTGATACACGCCAATCTGTGCAATGGTAGTTATTAACACATAATCTAGCCCATTCTAAGTCAGGTGACCTGTGAAAGTAACCATGGTCTATTAGAATGTAGGGTATGTTTTGTTCTCTACAGGTTATTTGTATCTTATCTGCACCCTGTAAATTACCTACTACAACTGGAATTGACTTACCATCCCATTCCCTTGTTAAAACACCCTTACAATGCTTATGCAAGCGTTTTAAGACGTTATCTCTACGTTCTATGCCACTCAGTATTAACTGCATCTAAAACCTGCTCTACGGTGATTGCTTTGCTTTTTAAAAGGCAATGTTTGCATACGCTATTATAAGTCCCACATGGCTCTGAACCGTCATGTATATTTCTATGGGTATCATATCCTAAGTGCCTTGGTGAAGTAAAACCTGTCCATATCACTACGGAAGGTATGCCTAATGCTGCTGCTGCATGATGTAAACCACCATCTGTGCCTACAAATAACTTTGCTTTGCTTAATACTTGTAATGCGTTTCTAAAGGTTGGTGTTTCTAACCACTTTGTTTTCTTGTCAGTAGTAAAATCACCTAACTGTAACCATGGTAAGTCATGTTTAAATAACTCTTCCCAACCATGCCATGCTTTATTGACTGTATGAATAAAAGTTTTTTTAACACTAGGTTCAACAATAATGTAGTCACCTTGTATCTTATCTATAGCTTTTTGTTCTTCATTGTCAAAGTATATTTCACCAACAACAGGCTTATAGTCATCATTAAATAACATGTGACCATTATTTGTGCCTTTTATATAAGGTCTGTGATTTTGATAGTTTTTAACCCACACTACGTCTGTATCAGATTTACTAGCCATTCTAGGATTATTGGCAAATACTTGACCATCCCAAAACATTGTAACGCCATTACCTAACTTAACTTTTTTACCAGTTCTTTCGTTAGCTTCTTTAGCATCACCAGATGCCATTATCCAATCACCTAAACCCATGGCTTTACTTCCACTACATATTCTTTATCGTTTACTTCTTCGTTAGTAATGATGAAGTAATTTTCTAGTTTATCTTTCCACCAATGATGTGTCTCTAAAATAAGATGTGCGTTACGACCATCTGGCAAAGTTTTTTTAGCAGGTATTAAACTTATAACTAATAAACCTGAATTTATCATGCAACGCTTTATATCTTGTAATACATTGTCTAGCAAATGCAATTCTATATGTTCTAATACATCACCACAGAATACAAAGTCATGTGGCTGATTGTTATTTTCTAATCCTTCTACACATGGGTCGTAATTAGCAATAGGTCTATTAAGTGCTGCTTCTAATGTTTTCTTACCGCATCCATAATCTAATATATCTTTATGATGTGATATTTTACTAGCCCATTTATGACCAGAAACACCATAATTTTTATCATTGTGTAATGCTTGTTGTTGCTTTAAATAGTCTTTAGAAATAAGTTTACAAAGTTCCATTAAGCTGCTCAATGACTTCTTTCCATGTTCTATCATCTTGGTAAATGAGTCTCATGTGTCTATACCAAGGCATACTTACTTGAGCATAACGCCATTGATGCCATTTAGGTACTAAGCACCATGTTTTAACGCCCATAGCAGCACTACAATGTAAAGCAGTAGTGTTGACCCCTAGAGTCATATCACAAGCTGCTATAAGAGCTGCTGTGTCATCATAATCTTTTGCGTCTGTCGCTAATTCAAAGTATTTAATACCATCAATTTTGCGTTCTACGCTATAGTCTAAACTAACTAACTGTATGTCTTTACGCTTAAGTAATAGTTGTAAGTCTTCTTCTGTAAGCTCACGACCTTTAGCGTTAGTTCTAAACGTACCGCCTTTAGTTGTGATACCTATAACTTTCTTACCCCATGTCTTAAACATGGACTGCCACATAGTAACTTTATCAGGGTCTGCTTTTAGAAAAGGCGTACCAGGAAAAGACTTGCTTGTTGGTCTAAAGAACTGAGGAAGTCCACCAATACCACATCTTGCATCAAATGTAATATCTTTTAACCATTCAACATTATCTTGTTTGCGAGTGCCATGCACTATTGCTGTAGGGAAACTACGTTTAAATAATGTTTCTAATCTTTCATCACAGTCTATATAAACTTTCTTACTAATAGCAATAGCGTCTGGTATACATGATGCGTAGAATATCTCATCACCTAAACCTTGTTCACCATAAATAACTATAGTCTTGTCTTTATCGCCATTCCATCTTACTTCGTCACCATAGACTAATTCTTTACGGAACTTGCCACCTAGTGACTTATCCCATTCTATCCAACCTTTTTCCCATTCACCTTTAGCAAGGTAACTATGAGCTAGGTTTAGCTGTGAGTGTAATTCTGTAGGGTCGCATTCCAAAGCCATCTTAGCTGACTTTTCTGCATCATCCCATTTAGACATTTGAACTAATGAAGCACTAGCATTAGAGTATGCCATTGCATAACTAGGGTCTAATTCTGCTGACTTTAAAAAGTATTTAATAGCATCTTCAAACATATCCATTTCGTGACATGCACGACCTAGAGAAGTCCATAATGCTTTATTGCCTGGTTGTTCTTGTAATGCTCTACGGAAGTATTGGTAAGCAAATGCAGGCTTATCACCCATTAACCAAATGTAACCTAAGAAGTTTAATGTAGCTGCATCATTAGGATATATCATTAACACTTCGTTAATAATAGGCATTGCAACATCATACTGTTCCTTTTGTATGAGGTCGTGTATTGCTAACTGTACTTGTTTTAATTCGTCTTTATCCACGCTTTGTAGTCAACTTGAGATATGGATAGTTTTCGTTTATTTCTTTTATAAGTTCTTTTGTTTGGTGTGGGTTATACATATCTATACCCTTTTGCTTTAACTGCATTTCCACTACAGGTGGAATACTAGCAAAGTGCGCCCATTCTTGTTTTACACCGTTATTCCAAACTTCAGGATTATCTCTTGCTTTTTTAATATTGTCTAACATGCCACTAATATCTTGTGTGCTAGTTAGGTAGTATGTATCTTTAGCTGGGTCATAGTCAAAATACTGACTTACACCTGTTACGCTATTGTGGTCAAATAATATTGGCATAATAAAAATACAACAGAGGGAGAATTAACTCCCCCCATTATATCATATCTAATTACTAAGCACCTACGTTTTGAACTTTAGCATGTGCATCTGGGTTTTGAACCACAAGTGCATATTCTGCAGTTAAGAGCCATTTTGTTGAGTCACCAGTCTTAGCAAGTTCTTCTTTGCTTAAAGGACGTAGTGAAGCTAAACCAACATAGCCTGGGTCAATACATAGAACTGCTTGGTCACGCATGAAACGGTCAAGTTTCACAGTATGGTTACCGAAGTCAGAAACGTAAACGTCTGCTGCACCAGTAATTGAAGCCTGTGCTTTAACTTGTACGTCTACAAACTTAGTAGCAATACCAGCAAAGCCAGAGAAACGTGACTTGTTAGTAGCTGACATAAGAATTGTTGATGGCTCGCCACCGTCTGTCCAAGCTAATTGTAAAGCTGACTTTAAGTCTGCTTCAATGAATGTTACTGAAGTACCGTCTGTAGGAGCTGCTACTGTACCGTTTACGAAGCCAGGTGTTG
>Ga0315900_10003417_pt1 | contig 23246 bp, 25 predicted proteins | sample LakEriMetagenome_FD_203521 | JGI IMG/M metagenome (GOLD analysis project Ga0315900, IMG submission 203521) | Freshwater fungal communities from buoy surface, Lake Erie, Ohio, United States - Buoy 12 MA114 | ecosystem: Environmental > Aquatic > Freshwater > Lake > Lake biofilm | place: USA: Lake... | reverse complement strand
ATTAAATTTACATGGGTATACTAGTAGTGCAAATGCGCAGCAGTTATATAGCAATTTTATGCCTATTGCTGATACTGCTAATTTTTTAATGGTTTTTCCTAATGGAACAAAAGATGGCTCTAATCAGCCGTTTTGGAATGCAGGCATATCATCGGTATTGGTAAATGATATTGCTTTTTTAAGCGCATTAATTGATTCGTTAGATTTAACATATAACATTAATTTAAACAGAGTTTACTCAACAGGCATGAGTAATGGTGGTTTTATGAGTCACACCCTAGCTTGCGAATTAAGTAATAGGATTACAGCTATTGCATCAGTAACAGGCAGTATTTTTACGACTCAATTTGGAACTAATTGCAACCCAACTCGTCCTGTGCCAGTAATGCAAATTCATGGTACTAATGATCCAACGGTACCATACGCTGGCTCAAGCACAATGATGCCAATTGATAGTGTCGTGAAATATTGGGTCACTAAAAATAATTGTAATCCTGTAGCGACTTTTAGCAATGTTCCTAATACAAGTGTAACAGATGGCTGCACTGCCGAACATTACAGATATTTAAATGGAACCTCTGCTAGTTCTGTAGAACTATATAAAATCATTGGCGGAACTCACACTTGGCCTGGATTTCCTTTTGGAGGAGTTGGCACCAATTTAGATATTAATGCCTCGAAAGAGATTTGGAGATTTTTCAATAAATATTCTTTATCAACTTTAACAACAGTAAATGAAAGTGAACAATTAAAAAATATATTGAAAGTGTATCCTAATCCAGCAAACTCTGTTTTGAATTTTAATTTAGAAAATGAATCATCTGTTTCTATTATTATATCTGATGTTTTAGGAAAAGTAGTGTTATCACAAACCACTCAAACAAATTCTATTTCAGTTGAAAACTTAACACCTAGTATTTACTTTTTAACTGTTAAAACAGAAAGTGGAGCAGAGGCTAAGGTGAAGTTTATTAAGGAGTAGAATAGGAACACAGATTTGACGCATTAGAAATAAAAAAATATTAAAAAACAAAAATTAGTGGATACCGATTGTTATCGGGACTGATTCATCAGCGTCATCAGCGTTCCTATTATTTATTTCTTTAAAATCTCTTTTTTGTATACAGGCAATAAAGCTAAAAACTCTTGAACGGTTGTTTCTAAATTCGAAATTGTTCCTCTACCACCAGCAGCGTTGATATGTCCGCCGCCATTAAAATGTTTACGAGCAAATTGGTTCACATCAAATTTACCTTTGCTTCGGAAAGATATTTTAATTTTACCTTCGCCCTCACTAAAAAATGCACAAAATGTAATTCCTTTTATGGAGAAGGGGTAGTTAACAATTCCCTCTGTATCTCCTTTTTGGTTATTAAATCTCTTTAATTCAGCTTCCGACAAGGCCATATAGGCAGTTTGTAATTCGGGAATAACCACCATTTTTTCGGTTAAGCAATAACCTAATAATTTCACACGGCTTTCGCTGTACGTATCATAAATAGCACTATGAATATCACTAGGATGTAAACCTGTTGCCAACAAGTCGGCTAATATCAAATGGGTTTTTGGTGTTACGCTGTCAAAGCGAAACGAACCTGTATCCGTCATAATACCTGTATACAAACAAGCGGCGATGTTTTTGTCAATTAGTTTTTTGCCACCTAAACCAACTATAAATTCATGCACTAGTTCGCAAGTTGAACATGCTTTTACATCATGAAACATTAATGATGCATAAGTATCTGGTTGTTGGTGATGATCAATTAATATTTTTTTTGCTTTTGAATTTTGAAGTAATTCTCCTAAGCCTTCTAATCGAGAATAATTATTAAAATCCAAAGTAAATATTAAATCGCTTTTAGCAATAATGTTAGCCGCTTTCTTTTGATTTTTACTAAATTCTACAACTTTTTTATTGCCAGGTAACCATTGCAAAAATTCAGGATAATCGTTAGGGGTAATAACTGTAACGTTTTTATCAACCTTTACTAAGTAATTATAAAGCGCTAAAGAAGAGCCCATCGCGTCTCCATCAGGATTATAGTGAGTTACAATAACGATGTTGTTTGATTTTTTTAATAGAGCCTTAAACTTAGGAAATGAGTCTTTTTGCATGATTTAATTTTGTGCTACAAATTTAGGCTATTTTAAATCGATTATTTGATTTAAACACAATATTTGTATCTTTGCAGCCTAAAAAAAATATAATGGCAGGAAACATCACATTTACAATGATTAAGCCCGATGCAGTTGAGGCTAACAACATCGGACCAATTTTAGCTAAAATTAACCAATCTGGTTTCAGAATTGTAGCTATGAAATACATGAAATTAAGTGCTGAAACAGCAGGTAAATTTTATGAAGTTCATAAAGAGCGTCCTTTTTACGGAGAATTAGTAGGTTATATGAGCAGCGGACCAATAGTTGCGGCTGTGTTAGAGAAATCAAATGCTGTTGCTGATTACAGAACTTTAATTGGAGCAACTGATCCAACTAAAGCAGAAGAAGGAACAATTCGTAAACTATTTGCTAAGTCAATTGCAGCTAATGCAGTTCACGGTTCTGATAGCGACGAAAACGCTAACATCGAAGCAAATTTCTTTTTCTCTCAAATCGAGCGTTTCTAATTTATTATAACGATATATTAAAAAAGGATTTCTATTTAGGAATCCTTTTTTTGTTTTATATTTAATCATGCAATTTCACTTAGGATTTCAGCCAGCAGTCAGTCAGCATAAAATAACGCATCAAGATGGAGTGTTGTTTTTGGGCTCATGTTTTAGTGAGCATATGGCTAATAGAATGCTAGATTTGAAATTTAAAATTCATACTAATCCATTTGGTATTGTATTTAATCCCAAAAGCATTGTTACATCATTACATCGAATCATTTATAAAAGGTATTTTAAAGAAGAAGATGTATTTGAAAAAGAAGGAGTATGGTATTCTTTAGAAGCTCATAGCTCAATTTATTCAACTTCTAAAAATGAATTATTAGAAACGTTAAATCACTTGATTGATATATGGAACCAAGAATTGCATCAAGCTAGTTATTTGGTTATTACCTTTGGTTCTGCCTTTGCATACCAGCACAAACAGCAAGAAAAAATAGTGGCTAATTGCCATAAATTACCTCAAACTTTATTTGAAAAAACATTACTAGAAAATCATGAGATTATAGTAGATTTTCAAGAATTAATTGAAGGTTTAAAAACCATTAATCCTCATTTAAAATGGATGTTTACGGTTTCTCCAGTGAAACATTTACGCGATGGAGTTGTGGAGAATAATTTGAGTAAAGCCATTTTAATTCAATCAGTACATCAATTAGTTAAACAAAATACACACTGCTTTTATTTCCCAGCATATGAATTAGTAATTGATGATTTGCGTGATTATCGGTTTTTTGAATCAGATATGGCGCATCCAAACACTCAAGCCATTAATTATGTTTGGAAAAAATTTTCGGAAGTTTATTTTAATGATGTAACAAATGCTATCAATGAACGAGTATTGCAAATTCATCAAGCCTATCATCATCGCTTATTTAATAAAACTACAGAAACTTCAATAAAGTTTAAAAACAATTTCCTACAGAAGTGTGTTACATTGCAAGCTGAGTATAATTACTTAGATTTGAGTAAGGAACTTAAATATTTTAATTTAGAGGAAGATTAAGTGAAAAAAACAATATTTCTATTCATAATCAGTTCATTAATTATCCTTATAACAGCTTGTAAATACGACAATGTTGAAGGTCGTTTTGAAACAGAGATTTTTACTAAAGCCAAATCTACAGATGGTTATGTTTGGTTTAAATACTCAAACGTGTCGCTGCAAAAGAGTTCGGGTAGCGGACACACGCAACCTTTGTTAAAAACAAGATATAATAAAGTTGCTGCTGGGCAACTTGATTCATTAGGAAGGATAAAAGTTGGAGCTTCTTTTCCTGAAGAATCCATGATCGTGAAAGAACTATTAGGTAGTAATGGCAATCTAGAACTTTATGCCGTTTTGTATAAAAACTCCAAGCATCCAAGTGCTGATGCAAAAGGCTGGGTTTGGGGTTATTATAATCCAGATGGAACCGTTAGTATTTCATCTGCTTTAAAAGGAAAAAATTGCATTGGTTGTCATTCTCAGCCAGGAAACGAAGAATATATGTTAATGAATAAATACTATCCTTAATTAAAAACATAAAGCACATATTTTTTGATTTAGATAATACACTTTGGGATTTTGAAAAAAATTCGAGAGAAGCTTTATTGCATTTATTTAATGAACATCAAATTACTAAGCATTGCGATACTGATTTCGAAAAATTTATTGAAATTTATGAAGCTATTAATCATGAATTATGGCATTTGTATAGCTTAAAGCAAACAACCAAAGAGGAATTACGCTATCAACGTTTTCATAAAGCATTTTCACATTTCAACTATAATAATTTACAGTTAGCGCATCATTGGGCAGATGATTACTTAAAATTATCTCCATACAAAACGCATTTAATTGACGGTGCAATGGATGTATTATTGTATTTACAAGAAAAATATCAGCTACATATTATTACCAATGGGTTTAAGGAAGTGCAGCATATTAAGTTGGATTATAGTAATTTAAAACAATTTTTTGAGCACATTATTATTTCAGAAGAACACGGATTTAATAAACCTGATATTAAAATTTTTGATTTAGCCCAGCAGCTTACAAATGCTCAAGCGCATGAGTGTGTTATGATTGGAGATAATTTCGATACTGATATCATGGGTGCTTTAAACGCTAATTGGAAAGCTATTTATTTAGCGGAGAAAGAAGTGAATAATGATGACTTAAACTTTAATCAGATAAACCGATTAATTCATTTAAAAGAAATGTTTTAAATAAACTATGGCTTAGCTAACCATTTTTCAATTTCACTTTGATCTAGCTGCATGTAATTAATCCAATTTTCAACAACCGAATTATTTACCATAAAAATAGCTGGCATGTCTAATCCCGCTAAATACACAAAGTTTTTTCCATTCAAAATACAATAGTCAATATTTCTAGCTTTTGTATCTTCAAAAAATGGTTGAATTTTATTGTAATCACCATTTAAAACAAAATAAATAGAAATAGCAGGATTTTTTTCTTTGATTAGTTTTAATTTTTTTGCGGCTATTCGGCAATGAGGACAACTCATACTCATAAAGGCGATAATATGTTTGCCATTTGATAAGCTAGTAGGTGGGGTGTGTATTTTTGCGTCTTTGTAAACACTATCTAATTCAAGTTTAAAGGAATCTTCTTTTTTAGTTAAATAGGCTTCCGAATAATCAAAATCAACATAGTTCAATATGTGAGGTAACGAAAAAGAAAATATAGTTAATGCACCTAGTAACCATTTTCCAATTTTTCCAAAATTAAAACCTTCGTAATATTTATACATTAATGCACTTACAAAAAGCATAATTACATTTTTAATTAATGCTTGAAGTGGCGTCATCACAATGGCTGTTCCAAAGCAACCGCAATTACCGTTATTACCACTGCTAATGATTATAAATACTAAATAAATAGAGAAAAGAAGAAGGGATGCAATAGTTAATTTAATACTAAAGCGTTTCATATAAAGTCCAAAAATGAGTAAGAATCCTATTAAAAATTCTAAACCAATCATAAACCTTGCGATAAATGGCGCCAATTTCCAGCCTCCAACTCCTAATTCTACAAATGTATATTCAAATGGTTCAATAGGGTAAAGTTTAGTATAACCGCTATATATAAATACTAAGCCCATAACTGAGCTTAAGAAGAAAAATGTAATTTTAATCAGTAAAGGTTTCATATAAAGAAATCATTATTTTTTGAGTTGTCAAATCAAATAGTCATGTTGTTTTTATTTGTGTTTGTGCTTTAGGCAACAAGGCTATTTCATAGACACTGCGAATTTACTATTTATTTATAAGTGCATGGGCATGAAACAAAAAAGCTACCAATTTGGTAGCTTTTTTTAACATTCATTTGTGTTATTTATTTTAATTCACAGTCTCTTTTAGTTACTGTAGTTTGAGTATCTCCATTGGCGATATCAGTAAAAACATTAGTGTTCTCATTTGATACACAATTTGCTTGAGCTGTTTTTTTAGTAACTTTTGTCATGACTGTTTTATCCTCAACTGAAGAAAAGGGGCCAGAGTTTGTATATCCAATTCCTCCAGTTACCCCTTTGGAAATCGTTGTGGTGGTTGTGCAAGTGCATGTTCTGTCTTTTTTGCAAGAGACAAAAGAAATAGCTAAAAAGGAAATTGCAACTAACGTATAGTTTTTCATTTTTCTAGTTTTTTAATATTTCACTAAATTAATCTATTATGCTTAAATTCAAAAAAAAGCCCTCGATTGTTGTCGAAGGCTTTTTTAAAGAAATAAATAAATTATTATTTTAATTCACAATCTTCACCATAAGAATAAGGAGAAGCAACTGGAGCAGTTGTTTTTGAAGAATAACTTTGACAAGCTTTTACAGCATCTTTTTTCTTCACATCTTTCCAAGTTCTTACGGTTGTTTCACTAGTGAAACCAGGTTGATCACTAGTAGTTTTACATTCACAAGTTCTATCTTTTCTGCATGATGCTAAAGCCAATCCAGCAAAAGCAACTAATAATAATGTTTTTTTCATTTTTAATATTTTAGTTTGTTATTAATTATTTTAATGTGCAAGTTACATCAGTTTTTGTACCTGCAGTTGGAGCAGTTTCTTGGTATACATACCCTCTACACTGTCCGTCTTTAGCTACACTTTTCTTAGCTTTTTTAACTGTAATTTCTTCAGTTGTTGTAACTGCTGCGCCTGCAGCAGGCGTAGTAACTGTTGTGCACTCGCACACTCTGTCTTTCTTGCAAGAAGCTAAGCTTAACGCAACAACTGCAAAAGCAAATAAAGTAATTTTTTTCATTTTTTGGTTTTTTTAAAGTTTAAGCAAATTTACTATGTTTTTTTATATATGATTTACCCAATATAAGGTATTTTCAATATTTAGAATACTTCTAAATAGCTGTAAGTTTATTAAAGAACCACACAGGTAATACTCGCCGAAGAGGAAACACAGAAATTTTTAGCTTCCTTTTTAGTAACCTTGGTGTAAGTGCTTTCGGATGCAATTGTTCCGTCTTGGTATTTACAGCTGCAAACTCTATCTTTTTTGCATGAAATAAAAGTGCTTGCAACAATTGCTGTTAAAATTATTTTTTTCATCGTTGATTTCAATTATATATTATTAAAGGTATTCTAATTATCCGTGAATAGTTTCTTTTTTTCCAAAATTTTTAATTACCGCCGCTTCATAATCAAGCCACTCTTGCCATCTTTTATCAATATCTTCTGTTTTTGAACCGTATTTTCTCGCAAATCCTATAAACAAAGTGTAATGGGTTGCTTCACTAATCATTAATTCTCTGTAAAATGATTTTAAGTCTTCGTCATTAATTTTTTCAGATAGTAATTTAAAACGCTCACAACTTCTCGCCTCTATCATTGCTCCAAATAACAATCGGTCAATTAATACGATTTCTTTTCGATGATCACCTTTTCTCATAAACTTATAAAGCTCTCCCACATATTCGTCCTTTCTCTCATAGCCAAGCTTTAAACCTCTTTCTTGAATTTTTTGATGAACCATTTCAAAATGACTGAGTTCTTCTTTTGCTAACTTAACCATTTCTTCTACCAAATCTGTATAATAGGGAAATGAAATCATGATAGTTAATGCATTTGTTGCGGCTTTTTGTTCGCAATAAGCATGATCTGTTAAAATTTCTTCGATGTTTTTTTCAACAATATTAACCCATCTTGGGTCGGTTTCTAATTTAAGTCCTAACATGAAATAGCGTTTAGTAAGATGTAAAGGTAGTAAGTTTTATTCTTCCATATAAAATCGATTCACTTAAATTTATAGTCTTATTTTATCCATCTCTAAGTTTATCTAACAACTCGTTCAATATATTAATTTCCTTAGCATTTAACGATTTGGTATTTTGTTTTGATAAATCGTCGATATAGTCCAACGATTTTAATAGCTCTAAACCTTGTTCGGTGATAATAATATCTACGCTTCTTCTATCATTTGGACATTCTTTACGTTCTAATAATTTTTTTGCAAATAATTTATCCACTATCCGAGATGTATCGCTCATTCGATCTAGCATTCTTTCTTTAATCAATTTAATACTACAAGGATTAGGATATTGACCTCTTAAGATACGTAATACATTATATTGCTGAACCGTAATCCCAGAATCTTTAAACAATGAATCTTGTTTTGAAGTCAACCAATTGGCGGTGTAAATCAAATTTAGCAAAAGCTTTTGCTCAATGCTCTTAAATTTTTTTTGTTGTATTTCGTCTTCTAATTTCAAGGTTTTAAATAAAAAAAAGTCCCTAGTTGTTTGCTAGGGACTAAAGTAATCAAATTTTAAATTATTTTGCTTTAGTAATTTCGATATTAATATCAAGTCTTACATCTTCACTAACAGCAACTCCACCAGCTTCTAATGCAGCATTCCAAGCTAAACCATAATCTTTACGGTTTAATTTACCAGTAACTTTAAAGGCGTAACGCTCCATTCCGTATGGATCTTTTACAATTTTAGAAGCACCAATAGCATTTAATGTAACTGACTTGGTTACGCCATGCATTGTTAAATCTCCAGTTAAAACATAAGTACCTTTTACTTTTCCTGCTTTCATTGATTTACTTACAAAAGTGATTTTCGGAAATTTTGCTACATCAAAAAAATCAGGACTTTTTAAGTGACCATCTCTTTTTTCATCATCTGTATTAATGCTAGCAGCGTCAATTGAGAAGTCAATTTTAGCATCATTAAAATCAGCATCAGCTTTTGTTGAAGTTACTTTTCCTTCGTAAATTTTAAATTTACCCTCAGTTTCACTAACCATCATGTGAGTAACAGCAAAACCTAATTTACTGTGTGATGCATCAATATTCCATCCGATAGCTATCGGATTTGTTTGTGCCTCTGCACTTAATGATAAAGCTGTTAAAGCTACTAATGTTTTAAATGTTGTTTTCATGAATTTAATATTATTGATTAATGTTTTATAAATATTTGACAAATATAAGTTATAACATTAAATGTTACAACATTTAATTTGAATTCATTGTTAAATTATTATCAATGAATTCGGTTAATTAAAAAAACTTCAAATATTAATCTCAAAATCCTTAGAAATTAACAAATTCCATTATCTTTGCTTCCCTAATTTAAAACCCACGTTGTAAGTGGGAAACGTATATGATAAAAATAACTCTACCAGATGGTTCCGTTCGCGAATACCCAAAAGGAACCACCTCTATGCAAGTTGCGCAGAGCATTAGCGAAGGATTAGCACGAAATGTGCTTTCAGCAAAAGTTAACGGAGAAGTCATTGACGCCAACAGATCAATTAATCAAGATAGCACGCTTAGTTTGTTGACGTGGAATGATGATGAAGGTAAAAATACACTTTGGCATTCATCTGCTCACTTATTGGCGGAAGCCTTAGAAGCCTTATATCCAAATGTAAAGTTTTGGGTGGGACCTCCATTAGAAAATGGTTTTTATTATGATGTAGATTTAAATGGCGAAACCTTAACACCCGCAGATTTTGAAAAAATTGAAGCGAAGATGTTAGAGTTAGCTAGATTAAATAATGAGTATAAGCGTATTGATATCAGTAAGGCTGATGCTATAAAATATTTTACAGATAAAGGCGATCACTATAAGTTAGATTTATTAGAGCGTTTAGAGGATGGAAACATTTCTTTATATAATCAAGGTAATTTTACTGATTTATGTCGTGGACCTCATATTCCTAATACAGGTTTTATCAAAGCTGTGAAGGTTTTAAATATTGCTGGGGCTTATTGGAAAGGCGACGAGAAAAACAAAATGTTAACTCGTATTTACGGTATAGCTTTTCCTAAAGATAAGGAATTAAAAGAGTATTTACTTTTATTAGAAGAAGCTAAAAAGCGTGACCACAGAAAGCTTGGTAAAGAATTAGAATTATTTACTTTCTCTGAAAAAGTGGGACTTGGTTTACCATTGTGGTTACCAAAAGGTGCGATGTTACGCGAACGATTAATTCAGTTCATGCAAAAAGCGCAAATGAAAGCTGGTTATTTGCCAGTTGTAACGCCTCATATTGCTCAAAAGGAATTATACGTTTGTTCTGGTCATTACGAAAAATATGGCGCCGATTCATTTCAGCCTATTAAAACACCTCATGAAGGCGAGGAGTTTTATTTAAAACCAATGAATTGTCCGCATCACTGCGAAATTTATAAATCGTCACCAAAATCTTATAAAGATTTGCCTGTGCGTTATGCAGAGTTTGGAACAGTGTATCGTTACGAACAAAAAGGAGAATTACATGGATTAACTCGCGTGCGTGGCTTTACTCAAGATGATGCGCATTTATTTGTTCGTCCAGACCAAGTAAAAGAAGAATTTTTAAAAGTAATAGACTTGGTTTTATATGTTTTTAATGCTTTAGATTTTAAAGATTATACAGCTCAAGTATCATTGCGTGATCCCGAAAACAAAACCAAGTATATTGGTTCTGATGAAAATTGGGCTTTAGCAGAGCAAGCTATTATTGATTCGGCAGCGGAAAAAGGTTTAAGAACAGTTGTTGAAACTGGTGAGGCAGCTTTTTATGGTCCAAAACTGGATTTCATGGTAAAAGATGCCTTAGGACGTAAATGGCAATTAGGAACTATTCAAGTAGATTACAACTTACCTGAGCGTTTTGAATTAGAATATACAGGTTCGGATAATTTAAAACACCGTCCAGTAATGATTCATAGAGCACCTTTTGGTTCTTTAGAGAGATTTATAGCGGTTTTAATTGAACATTGCGGTGGAAATTTCCCACTTTGGTTAACACCTGATCAATATGCCATATTGCCAATCAGTGAAAAATATAACGATTATGCAAAAAAAGTTTCAGAATTGTTAAATATTTCCGATATTCGCGGCCTTGTTGATGAGAGGAATGAAAAAATTGGCAAAAAAATTCGTGATAACGAAGTAAACAAAGTACCGTTTATGTTAGTTGTAGGCGAAAAAGAAGCTGAAGAAGGGACTGTTGCAGTAAGAGAACATGGAAAAGGAGATATAGGCACAATGACTATTGAAAACTTTGCAAAACTCATACAAACAACCATTGACAATGATTTTAAACAAAAAACAATTATTAATTAACTAAAAAGCGGAGGTAGTTATTAGCGTTTTTAAGAAACCCATAAACAACAACAACAAAAACACTGGACCTGTTAAGCCTGGTGATCCTGCAGCTCCTAAACCCGAGTTCAAACGTCCTCGTGGATTAAGAGAAGGCTTTAAACGCCCAGGAGTAAGAGAAGATGCGCATCGCATTAATAAAAACATCAGAAATACGCCTAAAGTTCGTGTGGTTGGTGATGATATTGAAGCAGGTGTGTATTCGATTGAAGAAGCTATTAAAATGGCTGAAGAGTTAGGTGTAGATTTAGTGGAAATTGCACCAAATGTAGATCCACCAGTTTGTAAAATTATTGATTACGGTAAGTATTTATACGAATTAAAAAAGAAAGCCAAAGAAGTAAAAGCAAAAGCATCTAAAGTTGTGGTAAAAGACATTCGTTTTGGGCCGCATACAGATGAACATGATTATTTATTTAAGAAAAATCATGCAATGAAGTTTTTACAAGATGGATGTAAGGTAAAAGCTTTTGTGTTTTTTAGAGGTCGTGAGATTGTATTTAAAGAACAAGGAACTATTTTATTATTACGTTTTGCCTCAGAATTAGAAGAGTGGGGTAAAGCGGAACAATTACCTGTTCTAGAAGGAAAGAAGATGTTGATGGTTTTAGCCCCTAAAAAAACAAAATAAAATATAATTATGAAAAAACTGATCTTAGTATCAACAAGTATTGTTCTCTTTTCTAGCTGCGCTACTATCTTTATTCCAAAGAAAGAGAAACTGACTATTAATACAGGTCAGTCAAAGTCGACTGTATATATTGAGAAAGAAGAGTTTGGCGAGGGTTCTTCTATTACTGGTAAAGTTAAGAAGGAAGGAACTAAACAAGTCATCATCAGAACACCAGGTTACAAAGATCAATACAATGTATTGTTTCCTACTCATCGTCCTATCGCATTTTGGCCTTTATTAATTGCTAATACGGCATGTTATTATGGTTGGATGTTAGATGCTATTAATCCGAAATTAATTTCTTACGATAAGATTAATGAATTTAAAGTAAACGATAACAAGTTAGTAACAAGAACTCCTACTGACAAGTATATTGAAATTTCAAATATCTCTATGATTATCAAAAATCAGGATAAAGATATTTATAATATGCCTGTTAAATATTCTAAAGAAGGAATATCAAAAGGTATTGAAGATGCAGAAAAGAAAAAAGATAGTAAGGAAGCTAAAGAAGAGCTTAAGAAACTAAAAAGCAAAAAGAAAAAGGGCAAAAATTTAGATGATGGTGAGGATAAGGTTAACTACGGTGATATAAAATACAGTGAAAATGTTTTTAAAACACTGAAAAACACTGGTTTTATTGATACAGTTAATTTAATTTTCTCTGACAATAACAATACTTTAGTTTTAGAAGGTAAAGTAAAAAAGATTTATACTTATAGTATTTATAAAAAACGTAGTTTTTATAACAAGGCAAAATTATTTATGACTTGGTATGTGAAAAATACTTACGATGAGATTTTAGATTCTATCAACACAAAAGATTTGTCTGGTGATTTCGTTCTATACAATTATTTAGATAAAAAATACTCGAATGATAAAATGATTTCTACTGCTGACAAAATGTTAGGAGATGCTGTTGATATTTCTTATTTAAAATTACACAAGAACCCAAAATTAACTAAGTATTTAAAACAAGAAACAAATTTTGAAATTAGCGATGCTGTTTTAACTTTACCTAAACCATCTGCCTCAGTTATTGAAAAAACAGATGCAGCATCTGCCTCGGTTATTATTAAAAGAAAAGATGGTGGACATGGAAGTGGTTTTGCTATTACTAATGATGGATATATTGTAACTAACTACCATGTTGTTGCTGGAAAGATATATGGAAAATTAAGTGCTATTACTATTATTACATCAGAAGGTGAAGAACTAGAAGGAACAATTGTTCGTACTAATAAATTTAGAGATTTGGCTTTAATTAAAGTTAACAAAAAATTTGAAAAAGCATTCGCTGTTCCATCTGCAAAAGCATTTAAGAATTTACAAGATGTTTATACCATTGGAGCTCCAAAATCTATTGAGTTAGGCCAATCGGTTTCTACAGGTGTTATATCTAATGAGCGTAAAGCAAATAATAATTACTTATTACAATTAGGAATGTCTGTAAATGGTGGTAATAGTGGTGGTCCATTATATGATGCAACTGGTAAATTACATGGTGTCATTGTATCAAAATTAATAGGAAAAAATACAGAAGGTGTTAGTTTTGCAATTCCAGCTCACATGATTGAGCAGTATTTAAAACTAAAAATTAACTAAGAAATAGTACTAACAAATAAATAAAACAAAAACAAAATGCCAAAAATGAAAACAAACTCTAGTGCAAAGAAGAGATTCTCTGTAACTGGGACCGGCAAAATCAAAAGAAAACATGCTTTCAAAAGTCATATCTTGACTAAGAAAACAACTAAAGGAAAACGTGCGTTAACCAAATCAGGCTTAGTACATGAGCGTGATATGAATAACATCAAGTTTTTATTAGCAATGTAATCTTTACATTACCCGGTACAACGGTTATTAAATTAACCAGAAACTACGTTTTAAAAGCTCACGCAAAATGCGTGACACGTAAAATCAAAAAAAATTAAAAAGAAATGCCACGTTCAGTCAATCACGTTGCGAGTAGAGCTCGCAGAAAGAAAATCCTAGCTTTAACCAAAGGTTATTGGGGTGCAAGAGGTAATGTTTGGACTATTGCCAAAAATACCTTAGAAAAAGGTTTAACATACGCATACCGCGATCGTAAAAACAAAAAACGCACCATGCGTTCTTTATGGATTCAACGTATCAATGCTGGTGTTCGTCAATACGGCATGAGCTATTCTGAATTCATTGGAAAAGTAAATGCTAAAAACATCAACTTAAATCGTAAAGTTTTAGCTGATTTAGCAATGAATCACCCAGAAGCTTTTAAAGCAGTTGTTGATCAAGTAAAATAAAATTTATTAAGATTAATAAATATAAAAGACAACCCAATTGGGTTGTCTTTTTTTTAATTATTTTAATAAGTTATTTAAGTACATTTATGATTTACCAAAATGATTTTTAGAATGAAAAATTTAGTTGTACTATTAATTGCATGTGTATTTTTTAGCAATTGTGCTAGAATTTTGGTGCCTAGGAAACAAAAAATAACAATAACAACAAATTCGGATAGTTCTAGCATTTATTTAAATAATGAGGAATTTGGAACTGGCAAAAGTGTTAGTGGTAAAATTCGAAGAGACGGGCCTGTACAAATTATTGTAAAAACTCCAGGTAGTAAGGATACTTACGATGCTTTAGTTGCAACAAAAAGGCCAACAAGCTATTGGCTTATATTTCCTTTAAATTGTGTTTTTGTAACGGCAGCGCCAATCGGTATGTTAGTAGATGCCATTTCCTATTCAAAAATGGCTTATAATAAAAATCATTTTGCGGAAATTTCAGAAAAAAGTTTAACGAACAAGCAAATTGATGAAAAATACATTGAAATTTCAAATATAGGTGTGAGTATTCGTAAAACAGAAAACAGTATTAAAGAGTTTGAATTAAAGCATTCAGATCAATTATATGTCAAAATCAAAGAGATATTAAAAAAGGATAGTATAAGATATGAAAGTGCTTTAATCTCGAAAAAGAAAAAAAAGAATAAGTCGGTAAGTGATACAATTAGTACCTTGAGTTATGATAATACGAAATTTACAAAAGGAATTGAATCTATTTTAAAAAATAGTGGTTATGTTGATACTATTAATAGGGTGTTTTTGGATAATAATAACACTCTTGTAATTGGTGCTTCCATTAAGAAGTTATTTGTATTTAATGTTTATGGTAGAACCAATTCTTATTATAATCATAATTACTATCATAAAGCTCTTTTACATATTACTTGGTATATAAAAAATAGTTACGATCAAGTGCTTGATTCTGTTGAGACTCAGGAGTTTTCTGGGAATTTTTCGTATGCCTATAAAAACAAAAATAAGTATGTTACAAACGGTCAAGTTTATGATAATATTTACCAAAAAATGTATGGTGATGCAATAGACATTTCATTTTTAAAACTAAGAAAGAATGCGAAATTTATTAAATACTTAAAATTAGAAAATAGTTTTGATTTAAATGAAACTTCATTAAGTTTAAATAAACCTAATACAGTGGTTTCTGACAAATCAGATGCAAGTATAGCTTCAGTTATTGTTAAGACAAAAGATGGACACGGAAGTGGGTTTGCTATTACTAATGACGGATATATAGTTACAAATTATCATGTTGTAGCAGGTAAAAATATCAGGAAAATGAATTTAATTACAGTTATAACTTCAGGCGGAAAGGAACTTGAGGGAACTGTAGTGAGAGTAAATAAGTTTAGGGATTTAGCTTTAATTAAAGTAAATCATACATTTGAAAAAGCCTTTGAGGTTTCAAATGTAAAGTCGTTTAAGGTGTTACAGGATGTATATACGACTGGGGCTCCAAAGTCTATAGAGTTGGGACAATCAGTTTCAATAGGAGTAATTTCGAACGAAAGAAAAAACAATAACAATCATTTATTACAACTAAGTATGTCAATCAATGGAGGGAACAGTGGAGGGCCATTGTATGATGCTTCTGGTAAATTGCACGGAGTAATTGTATCTAAGTTAGTTGGTTTAAATACAGAAGGTGTAAGCTTTGCAGTTCCAGCTCACATGATAAAAGAGTATTTGAAGCTAAAATTTGATTAGTGATAAAATTAGTATTGTTTTATAATAATGTTGTTTATAAATTGGATTGAACTTAGTAGTTAAATAATACTAATATTATTTAACTACAATAGGATATTTTTTTAGCAGTACTTTAATTTTTTCTTCGCACTCAAGGGATAATTGATACCTTCTTTTTTCTTGTTTTTCAATAAATATTTTATCGGTTAATTTAATTCCTCCTCCATAAAACTTTTGAGCTAATAGAAGTCCCCATGTTACAGAATTAAAGTATAAATTACTTTTTACTAATGAATAAACAGCGAATGCTGACGTTGAATTTAAAATCAGAGAAGTGATCCCTTGTCTAGGTTTCCCTAGTGCAATCATTCCAGAGCCTGGTATAATGGCTGAAGATAGGCCGTATAATACTTCTCCTTTTTTTTCATATTCAACAACTTCTCTATAGCACATGATGTCCTTAAATAAACTATCTTTTAAAGAAAGTTCAGTTAGCTTTCTGTTTAGTGAAACTTTTTTGGAATTCATTAAAATAAGTCCATTTAAAAGTTGAGCTTGTAACGACGTGTCTTGTTTGGCAAAATACTGGTATTGATTGAAGTAGGATAGTGCAGAGTCATATTTTTTATTCAAATAATTCACAAACGAGGCATTCCATAAGAAATTTGAAATCTTTAAAGTGTCTTTTAGTAAATGATAATTCATTCGTTCTATTTCGTTCAATAAAAGGCTATCGTAATTTCCTGATTTTAGATAAATATTGACTTTCTGTGATATTAAATAAGCGGTAGATGTATCGTTTGACGACACAAATATTTGTTTTTCAAGATCTAATAATAAGGAATCAGTGTTTTGCTGACTTCTTAAATTATTTGTAAAGAGAAACAGGATAATTAATATGATAGTATTTTTCGGCATCAATGAGTATTTGTTTCTTTTTTTGTTTTTTTAAATCTTTTAAATCATGATAGCTTCCGTAAATATTGCTTAAATAAAATAATCCAAAAAATGAAACTGAGAATATAGAAAATCCATTTTTGATGCCATATTTATTAATGCTTTCAATAGCCTGATAAGCATTAATGCCATTAGAAATAATAGTGTTGACACCTGACCTAGGTCTTTGTCCATAAAATTTCCCAAGACCAGGAACAATGGCAGATAGCATTCCTGCAAATGCTGGGCTTTTATGTTTGAGTTTATTGTATTTATGAATCTCTTTTGTTAACTCGGGGTTGATGCAGTAGGTAGTGTTTTGTTTAGATGATAAACTGATGTAAAGATTTGTGAGAGATGTATTAATCGTATCAGTATATATTTTGTTCTTATCACTAAACCAACGGTTTTGATAATAAGAATTTGTATGTTTTAAAAAGTGATAGTTTGCCGAGCGTAAAGCGGTAGAGTCTGAATTAAATAGTTGCTTTGATAGCTCGTAGTTAACAAAAAATAAAGAGTCTTGTTGTTGTTGCAAATAAAACTTTGAAAATTGATAAGCTATTGAATCTTTTGTTGTAATTTGATGATCAATCGTATTTAAATAATATAATTGTTCTTTATACAATTTATGTTTTTGTAAATGTTGAATAAATCGATTATCTATCTGAGAAAAAGAGATGTTTGAAAGAAAAAATACGAATATGAATAGATTAAATTTCATTTACTCTATTACGTTGTTTACTTTTCCGTCTTCCGTGATTTTATAATCAGGATAATCTTTAGCGATACCATTTGCGCAATTTCCTAGTTGATTTAAGCCTTTTAAAATACCTAAAAATAAACCTTTTTGTTTGATGGATACTTTCATGTTTTCCGAACAACTAACATGGTATTGGCAGTTAGCTTGTATTTGTTCAGAGGCTACGTTTTGATATAAAAATAATAACCCGCCTGATATGTATGTAATTGGGTTGAGTTTGGTTAAAAGAGACGAATTTGGTTCTAGAAAAGTTTTTTTTTGTTTTTTAGGAATGGCAAATTGTTTAAAATTGGAATCGAGGATTTTTTGAGAAAGAGAATCTAGTTGTTGACTTTTTAAAGCGAATTGACTCAGTATCAATATTAGTATTATTATCAGTTTATGTTTCTTCATCATTTATAACCTAAATTTAAATAATTAACTCAAAAATCCTAAAATCATTAAAGTGGCAATGAGAATCATAAATAGTGAAACAAACCATTTTAGAAAACTGACCGTTGTTTTTTTAAGTAATTTATTCCCTATAAGAGCTCCTAAAATGGCGGCCATAATTGAGATGAGTAGAATAGTTGAATTTGTTTGGACATGAACAAAATCAAATGAAAAAGCATAAACACTCATTCTGGCAATATCAACGATGCAGGCAATAGCAGTGCCAGTTGCAATAAATGATTCTTTTGGTAGATTTAGTTTAACCAAAAATACACTACGTAAGGCACCTTGATGGCCACTTAATCCACCAAAAAAACCGCTTAATAATCCACCAAAAATTAATTTATCTTCATTAAAGCTTAATTTTTTGAAATAGGGTATCATTTCAAATAATGTGAAAAAGATAATTAGTAAGCCAATAATGAGATTAAATAAAGTTATTTGATGATTGATATTGGTAAACTCTAAATAATAGTTGTAAATAACAATTGTTTTAGAAAATAAATTTTTGAGTAAATAAGCACCAACTAATGCCGCTATTAAGGATGGAAAACCAAATTTTAAAACTATTTTCCAATGGATGTTTTTATAGATTAATCCAAGTTTAAAAATATTATTGGTAAAATGTACGATGGCTGTTAATGCAACAGCTATAGGTGCATCATAATAAATTGTAAATACCGGTAATAAAATGGTTCCTAAGCCAAAACCCGAAAAAAAGGTTAAGATAGAAGCAATTAATGCCGTTATTGGTATGACTAAAAACGACATTATTTATGGTAGTTAATTAATCCTTCAATGGGTGATTTGATAATATTTCCAATAGTAAATCCTTTTTCTTTAGCAGCAACTTCAAGTATATCTTTATAATAAAAACCTATCGAACCTACAGAATTTACTGGTAAGTTTTTTGCATTCGTATATTTTGAAACCTGAGCTTCAAAAAAATCTAAAAAACAAGTTTTGATTAATTCTTTTACATAACTATCGTTATTGTAGTTTACTAAAAAGGTCACAATGCTGGCTAAATATTTGCTCGGCATTGGCTTTTTATAAACATTTTCCAAAATCATTTCTCGGTGATATCCTGCGGTTTCAAATGCGGTTTTTAAATGAATAGGTAGTTTTTCGTCAAAGTAATGTTGAATAAATGTTTTACCTATGGTGGCACCACTTCCATGGTCGCCAAATAAATAGCCTACCGAAGGCACGTTTTCTATCACTTCTTTTCCGTTATACAAACAACTATTACTGCCAGTTCCTAAAATACAGGCAATACCTTGTTCTTTGCCACATAATGCTCTAGCAGCTGCTAATAAATCATGATTCACTTCAGAAACTATATTTCCAAAAGCTAAGTATAATCCTTGTTTTACAACATGAACTTTTTCGGGAGTAGAACAACCTGCTCCATAATAAGCAATGTGAGTAATCGTATTTAATTGATTGGTAAGAACAGGTAATAATTTATCTTTTATTTCATTGTAAATATCTTCACTACTTTGAAAATAGGGGTTAAATCCAATAGTTTGAAACTGAATGATAATATTATTGTTATCGATTAGAACCCAATCTGTTTTTGTAGAGCCGCTATCTGCAATTAAAATGGACATATTTCTATATTGTGTAAAGTTTTTGTTACCGAATGTTTTATAGTTCAAGTTTACTATTTTTTTTTTGCGTGCTAAAGTTTTGTTTGAAGTTTTTGTGAGCATTTGATCGATATTTATTTAGTGAAAAACAGCATAAATTAACCTATCTTTGCCAAAAAATAAGAGTAATATAATTACAATGAGAAAAATTATAGAATACCGAAAGCTTTTAGGAGTTGATAAAGCAGTAACATTGAGTGAATTAAAAAGCGTGTATCGTAATTTCATGAAAGAATATCATCCTGATAAAATTCAAGATAATGAGGAGTTGAAATTAGAAGTTGAAGAAAAAAGTAAACAAATCATTGAAGCTTACCATTTTTTAGTAAGTATTGCTCCCGAAACTTTGGAAGCAACTCTTGAAGAATATAATAATACAACCAATAACTCAGCTATTGCAGATATTACCTTTACAGCTAAACGTTTACGTATTGATTTTCAAGATGGCAGTGCTTACGAATATTTTTCAGTACCAGAAAACACTTATATTAAATTAGTAAATGCCGATTCTCAAGGTCGTTTTGCGCGCCGTCATATTTATACATCATTTTTATATCGTAAGGTGAGTAATACTTCTGTGGTATTGTAACTAAATATTACTAATACATTATAAATATAAATTCATCTATGAATAAATATTTTTTTATAGTGTTTGTATGCTTTTTGGTTAAAGTTTCTCAATCTCAAACAAAAACCGAATTGATAAAAATTGTCGCAGACGACAGAGCCAAAAGAGATCAATTTGGTTGGTCTACGGCTATTTTTGGTAATTATTTTGTTACGGGAACACCTTGTAAAAAAGCTAAAAATATCAAAGAAAATACTCTTTTGAAGGATGGGGGTGCAGCTTATGTTTTTAAAAAAGACAGCAGCGGCATTTGGAGGCAATCTCAATTATTATTTGCGGATAATCCAAAAATGCTTGATTTTTTTGGAGGAAGTGTCAGTATGTATGATAATTATTTGGCTATTGGTGCCGATGGTGATAATAATGGTACAATGGATAACAATAAAACTGATATCAGACAAGGTGCTGTTTACATTTATAAATTAGATGATTCGGGTAATTACCATAACACACAAAAAATCATATTAGATTATAGGGGAGTGTGGGATAAATTTGGGTGGTCGGTTTGCTTAAATAAAAGAAAATTAGCTATTGGCGCTCCCGTTAAATCTTTTCGTGATCCTGAACTGGAAGGTGCTGTTTATATTTATGAATTAAATCCTTCGGGCGTGTGGGTAAATAAGGATACTGTTAAATGCCCAGAAAAAAACATTTTATATTTTGGATGCGAAATTCAGGTATCAGATAGTTTAATGATTATTGGAACTTTAAACGCCGAAAAAGTATTTATCTATAAATTAACAAAAAACGATAAATGGAAGTTAATTAAAAAACTGAACTCTTCTGACAAATCGGATATGAACTTTGGAAGTTCGGTTGCATTGCATGGTAATGTTATTTGCGTTGGCGCTCAAGGTAATAATGAACACCCTAATCAGACTTCAACAAATAGACGGAAAAACCTTTTAGGAGCCGGTTCCGTTTCTATTTATGAGATAGATAGTGTCAATAATATTACATTTAAACAACGCATTACCGCTAAAGATATAAAAGCAGAAATGCATTTTGGCCAAAGTATGAGCATGACAGACAGCTTACTAGTGATAGGTGCATTTGGAGATCCTCTTGATATTGAGAACTTATCAAATAATATGTACGCTGGAGCGGTTTATATATTTAAAAAAAGTACTAAAGGGTATTTTGTAGAAACAAAAAAAATAGTTTCACCTATCCGCTCAGTTTGGGATAAATTTGGATTCTCGGTATCTGCTTATAAAAAAAACGTTGTTATTGGTTCTCGTTTCGAAAAGGAAGATGTTCAAGAAAAAAACACAATTTTGGATGCGGGCGCAGTTTATATTTATGAAGATAAATAATATGATTCTAATAAATTCCACTATTAGGAACCCATTTATTGAACTTATTTTAAATAAATAAGAGATACTTTTTTTCTTAATATTTCTTAAACCATTGTACATTTACTTTGTATCTTGTCTATATACAATTTAACAAAACGTGTTTATGAGCAGTAATCCATTCCTATCAAAATTTAATACACCTTTTAATACTATTCCTTTCGATAAAATTACAGTAGAACACTATTTACCTGCTTTTGAAGAAGGTATCAAACAAGGTTTAGCTGAAATTGATACCATTGTAAATAATACAGAAACACCTTCATTTTCAAATACTATTGATGCTTTAGAAAAAGTAGGTGCTTTGTTAGAAATTGTTAGCTCAACATTTTCTAATTTAAACTTAGCTGAAACTTCAAAAGAAATGCAAGCCTTAGCTAAAGTTATTTCGCCTAAATTAAGCGATTACTCAAATGATATCATTTTAAATGATGCTTTATTTATGCGGGTAGAGGCGGTGTATAGTATTAAAAATACACTAACTCTTACGCCTGAACAAAGTACTTTATTAGATAAGACTTATAAAGGATTTGTGCGTAATGGCTCTAAATTAAATGCCGAACAAAAAGAAAAACTAAGAACGATTGATAAAGAAAAATCTCAATATTCATTAACCTATAGCGAAAATGTATTAGCTGAAAGTAATGCATTTGAATTAGTGATTACAAAGGCATCTGATTTAGCTGGATTACCAGAAGGTATAATTGAAGCGGCGGCGATGACGGCTAAGGAAAAAGGAAAAGAAAATGCTTGGGTGTTTACTTTGGATTATCCTAGTTATGGACCATTCATGACATACTCTGAAAATAGAACTTTGAAAGAACAGATGTTTAAAGCTTATGGCTCTAAAGCATTTAAAAATAACGAACATGATAATCAAAACGTCTTAAAACAAATTGCGTTGTTGCGTCACGAACGTGCTATATTATTAGGCTATAAATCGCATGCAGATTTTGTGTTAGAAGAGCGTATGGCAGAATCGCCAACCAAAGTGTTTGCTTTTTTGGAGAATCTATTGGATAATTCCTTGTCATTTGCTAAGGAAGAATTAGAAGAATTAAAAGCATACATCAAAGCAAATAACGGCCCTGAGGATTTAAAAAAATGGGATATTCCTTACTATGCCGAAAAGTTAAAGAAAGAGAAATTTGCCATAGATGATGAGTTGTTACGTCCGTATTTTAAATTAGAAAACGTGATTGAAGGTGTTTTTGAAACTGCCAAACGATTATATGGATTCACCTTTATTCAACGTCACGATATCCCATTATATCATAAAGATGTAACAACCTATGAAGTGAAAAATGCACAAGGAGAATTTTTGGCCGTGTTTTATGCTGATTTTTTTCCACGTGCTGGTAAACGCCAAGGTGCATGGATGACATCTTTCGTCAATCAAAAAATAGAAAATGGAGTAAACGTTAGACCACATGTTTCTATAGTTTGTAATTTTACAAAACCAACAGAAAGTAAGCCATCTTTATTA
>Ga0315900_10003416_pt1 | contig 23252 bp, 22 predicted proteins | sample LakEriMetagenome_FD_203521 | JGI IMG/M metagenome (GOLD analysis project Ga0315900, IMG submission 203521) | Freshwater fungal communities from buoy surface, Lake Erie, Ohio, United States - Buoy 12 MA114 | ecosystem: Environmental > Aquatic > Freshwater > Lake > Lake biofilm | place: USA: Lake... | reverse complement strand
CCGCCACGCCTTCAACAATGCGGGTCTGACGGGGCTGTTCCTTGACTTTGAGGCTGAGCGCTCAGCGGGTCAGTATGACAGGCAAGCCTGCCTGCCGGTGCTGCGTGAGGGCTTGGCGCTTGACCTGATCCATGGCCGCATTGCGCTGCGTGGGGAGGGGCTGGCGCGGGCGAAGCACGCGAAGCGCGGCGGGTGAGGGTAGGGGGGGCGCGCCTGATCCCTTGTTTTACCCCGGCCCTGCTGGGCCGGGGTACTGGAAAGGGTTGGTGAGGCTTAGAGCAAGCTGTTTTTCATTTCATCGGGATTCCCGAATCGGGTTGATTTCTGATTCAAGCCCTGTGCCGGGTTGAAAAGGCCAGCATGGATGCGCCTCTATTCCGAAGATTTGCGTGAGCGTGCCGTTCAACCTGCCGAGGCTGGCGAGACGATCCGCTCAGTCGCTGCTGCCTTGCGGATCAGCCCATCCTGCGCCTCCAAATGGCGCATGCGGCAGCGCGAGACCAGGGCGCTAACGCCAGGCCAGATGGGCGGTCACAAGCCGCGTACCCTGAGCGGCGAGTCTGCCGATTGGCTGCCAGCGCGGATCGCAGCGGGGCCTTTCACCACGCGCGTTCTGACGGCGGGGCTGACCGCGCGCGGCATTAAGACCGACCGGCGCGCGGTGTTATTTTTCCTGCATGCCGAGGGGCTGAGCTTCTCGGTCAGCCATGCCTGAGGATCAATATCATTGAGGATCGCCGTGCAGAGGATATTTCGGCGGCCAGAGGGGATGACTTTGTCGCAGCTGCTGAAGAGGCTGCCGGTGGAGTGGGCACATCAGCGGGAACATCTTTTGTCCGGCGCGCCGTCACAACCCACCGAACGGCGCGTCCGGACCGAAACGTAACCTCTGATCCTATCGCTTCTTTAGCCAGCGCTTGGCGATGCGGCAGGCAACCGTGAAGGCTGGATTGAAGACATTGCCGACGTTGTAGCGGACCACCTGGCCCATCAGATGGCTCGCGGCGTGGGCGTCCAGGCCATAGTCTTCGCCAAGCCAGCGGAGCATCTCGGTCGTGGCGTGCTGCAGAGCCTGGTCGAGCGGCCGGGCATTGCCAACGGTGAAGATGTCGTCGGCCGTCTCGCCCCGCGGCCAGGTGATCTTCCGCTTCAACACGCGGAAGGTGACCTCCATCTCAAAGGAAGTCTCAATGCCCGTGCCGACGATCTCGCCATCGCCTTGGCAGGCATGCCCGTCGCCTAAATAGAATAGCGCGCCGGGCACCGCGACGGGAAACCAGGCCGTCGTGCCGGGGGCGAATAGCCGATAGTCCATATTGCCGCCATTCTGCGCGCTGGTCGCGGTGGACAGCGCTTGCCCGCCTGCGGGCGCGACCCCGAAGCAGCCGATCATCGGCTGGATGGGCGGGGCGAAATCTTCAAGCCCTTTCACCTTTTCCTGCAGCCGCACCGTCCCCGCTTCGCGGTCAATGTCCCAGACCACACGCTGCTGCGGTGGCCTTTCAAGGATGGCGGCCGGGTCCAGCACGGTCAGGGCGAGTGGCGAACGGGTCCAGCCGGTCGCTCGGCTCGGTGTCAGCCGATCAATCCGGACAGTCAGCGTATCCCCGGGCTCAGCGCCCTCAATATAGAACGGACCCGTCATCGGATTTGGCCCGCTCGCGACGGTCACCTCCCGCGCATCCCGGCCGGACGCATCAATAGTGTCGGTCACTACGGTGTCGCCATCGGCAACGCGCAGGCAGGGTTCGGCGACGCCGATCGCGTTGAAGTAGCGTGTCGGTTGAAAATGGTGCTTGGCCATGGGGTTCCTGGGGTATCTCGCTGGTATGGGCCGCTGGTTCGCGCCAAGGCCTGATCCTGGCACGTTAGGAACCGGTACATACGGCGGTCAAGGCGGAGCGAAGCGGGAGTTTGGCGGCGGAGACTGTCGAGGCGAATGATGGCGCATGACTATTTTCGCGGCTACAGCATATGAATCAGATTAGGCCGAGTCTCCAACCTTTCGGTAAGGGAATTTCAAAATGACATTCGAGGGCACAATCCTCGATTTTGCGAAGTTGATTGCCCGGGATATGGAGCGCGGCAAATCAAGTCGCCACGCAATGGAAGTCGCAGGCATGCTGGCCGGCTCGGGCGTTCTGCCGGATGTTGTTGCCTGTTTGATTTCGGAGGCCAGAAAAAAGCGACGCGCCGACCGTATCATTGATGCTTGCTGTTTTCTGCTACAAGCTGGGCTCAGTGAATTGAGCATCGCGGGTAATGGCGGGAATACCGAAGCGCGGGCCCGTCTTGCAGAGGTAACCCAAGCTGTAGAAAGCGCCGTCTCGGCGCCCAATCTTGCACCGCAGGTATTTGTCATCATCGCGCGAGCCTTCGCGCAAGCGGGGCTGCAACCCCCGCAAGCCTTGCAAGACGCCATGATTGCCGGTCTTGAGGCTGGCATCATGGAAGAATCAGTCTTCGCAGACGAAAAGTCACTGCTGGAACATCTTGTGCCGCTTGCAGAAGGGCTGGGCCATGACCCCTTCGCCATCCACGCGGAGTTAAGCGCCACCGGCGCCGCGTTTCCCGCCGACCATCGCGCTGCCATGGCCGCCGAGCTTGCCACCTCAAGCACCGCTTCGCTGCGCGATGCCGCGCTTGGCTTCCTGCTTGATGCTGATCCCGCGCCGGGCCGTGCCGTGCTGGACACCTTGGTTGCGCGGGCGCGCCAAAGCCCTGCGCCGAGCCGCCTTATCGAAAGGCTGGTCTGCCTCCGCCCATGGCTGCCGCCGCAACGCCAGACCAAGCTGGACGCCACCATCCGCAGCCTTCGCGCCAGTGCAGCCGCGCCCGAGCCAGCGCCCCAGGTGGAAATCATCAAGCTGCTTGCTTCCCTATGCGATGGCGCGAGCGCGCAAAGCCTGTTTGCCGTACTCAAAATAGGGCGCCGCTTTGCCCTTTCCTCCGTCCTCATCAAGGCCGATACAGGTATCGCCGATGCTTGGCTGCGCGATGGCATGACGAAACGCGAAAGCAATGATGCGATCCGTGAGATTTCCGACATGGCCGAAGCCGTGACAGTGCCGATCAGCTTCGCCCAAACATTATTGGCTGACGCATTGGCGATCAATCTTGCCAAGCGAAGCCCGCCCCCCTTTGCCTTGCTGCAATTCACCGAAGCGCTGGGCCTCGGTCTGATCCTGCCCAAAGCGATACCCCCGGCAACCCTCGCTGCCCAATTGCTGGAAGGCCTGCCCGCGGATCAGACCGGCCCCGAAGCATCAGCCGCAGCCCATGCCGGCGCCAGATATTGGTTCGTCCAATTTGATACCATGCAAACCTGGTTCGAAGCGGGCGAGGAAATCGAAGCACTGCTGAAACCGATCCCAAAAACGGGCTTGCGCGTCATGATCGCGCTATTCACTTATGTGTTTGACCGTCGCCTGTTCTGGGCGGCACGCTGCGCCTGGATGGCGGCTACGCTCAAGGACAGCGACCACCGCTGCCATGCCGAATGGCGCAACTTCGCCCTTGTCGCCCGCGATCTGGCCGGCACAGAATCTTTGCCCGACAACACCCTGCTACAAATGATCGCGGACCGCACGCACCAGGCCTTCAAGGCAAATGCACCAAAGCGGCGCCAGGCAGGACAAAAGCACCGCTAGCTCTAACGTCGGGCTTCCAAAGAAATCGCTGGAGTAGCACCCCATTTTGGGAAGAAAATACCCCTCGAACCTTCACAAGCCCAATTCTAGCGAAAGCCAGCCTTCATAGCCATGCCGGAGCCCCGCCATTTCGGCGACACTGCGAAGCAAATCACTGTCCCCGGCTTTCGCCAGGAGATCGGCCAGTGGCAGCCTATCGTCGGTCACCGGGTCCTCCTTCGGTCAGGTGTGGGAGCTTCACAACTTCACCCTAACCGCCAGAGCCGATGGCCAACAAAGCCATACTCCCAGGTCAAAACCAGAATTTACACTACCTACGCGGACTCCACCCTTACGCCGTAGCGCGGTAAATACTGCGGACCAGCTTTTCAGCTGGGACCCGCGTGGATGGGGCGAAGGATTTTTGGTTCATCTCCACTCTCCTTAGGGTTACGAAGCGCCAAACATCCTCTGTTACTCAAATTACCAGTTTGGTCCCGCGGGTGCTGACGCAGGGCAATTCTTGAATACTTTGCCTCATTCTCGCCTTAATTGCCGTGCGCTTCGCTCTTTTTGGCAGGCTGGGTTTGTTATTTGCATTCCTCCCTCAGTTCGACTATCGAATCCCTATGACGACCGCCAAGGCTTCGTCGGCACCCCCGGGCCGGCGAAATGGTGTGGGGTTCCAGCGTGCTTTGCTGCGGAGCGCCCGCCCACCAAGGTTTCGTTCTTCCGGGTATTCGGCCCCAGTGGCCTTCAGGCTTTTTTTCAGCAAAGCGCATCGCGCCTCGGCTCTGCTGCTCGTCTTGTTCCTTGGGCTGTTCAGCGCCGCCTGCTCGGAATTGCCTGTACCCGTGACGCATTCACCAATGGCCCGCGATGCCAACTCACCCCGCGCTGCCTGCTTGGTGGCGGCACGTCAGGCGGAAATCGCCCATGGCGTTCCCGAAGGGCTACTGACCGCGATTGCGCTGAATGAAAGCGGGCTGCATGCCTATGCGCTCAATCTGCGGGGTCGCGCCTATTTCCCGGAAACGCGTGAAGAAGCCCGCCGGTTGCTGACTTCCGCCGGTACGCGCGGCATGGCCGGGTGCTTCCAGATCAATGCCGGGGTGCATGTCGCGCGCGGGGAGGATTGGCCGCTTGACCCAAACCAGGCCGCCGATTGGGCCGCGCGGTATCTCGTGCGGCATTATGAAAACCATGGCGATTGGGGGCGCGCCGTGTTGCGCTGGCATGGGGCCTCGGCGTCGCGCAGCACGCAGATTATCTGCCGCGTCCATAGCAAGCTGGAAGTGACAGCGCCGGGCAGCACCCTATTCGCTAACCGCTGCCGCCCCGGCGCATCGCAATGGGCGCGCGTCCGGCGGAATGGCGCGGCCCATCTGGAAGTGGCGGAAGCCGCCGAATAGGCGGGCGCGCTGTTACTGCGCCTGGCGCACCCCCATGGCCAGCGTCCGTTCATCCATACGCGGTTCGTGGCGCAGCCCTTTGCGCAGGCCCCAGGTGTTCAGATACTGGACCAGCTGGATCAGCGGTTCTTCATCCGCATAGCGGGCGATGGCTTCGTGCCAGATCTTTTCCCGCGCCGCATCGTCAAGGGTGGCCGAACCGCGCGCGGCAAACTCATCGAAAACCGGGCTTGAGAAACGGGCGTTATTGTTGGCGCCGGTCAGGCGCTGCCGGTCATGGGTTGCCACCGTATTGACCAGGAAGTTCGAAGCCTCCCCGGTGGAGCTGCCCCAGGCGCCGATCTGCATGGCGTATTCAATGCGCGCGCGGCGCGGCACAAAGGCAGTCCAGGGCGCGGCATCCACCGCGGTACGAACACCGATCCGCGTCCACATCTGCGCCACCGCCTGCGCCAGCCGCGCATCATTCGGCCAGCGGTCATTGGGGGTGTGCAGCGTGATGCGGAAACCATCCGGATAGCCGGCTTCTGCCAACAACCGCTTGGCGCCATCGGGGTCAAAGCGCCTGGGCTTCACCGCCGGGTTATAGCCAAAAGTACCTTCCGGCAGCCATTGCGCGGTGGCGGTCGCCGCCCCTTCCATCACGCGATCCACCAGCGCATCCCGATTGATCGCCATGGAAAGCGCGCGCCGCACACGCACATCCTTCCAGGGGTTCACCGGCAGGGGCGTGCCGTTATTGTCGGTGATCAGCGGCGTGCCGCCATCGCGCGAATAATCCGGCACCATATAGACGGTGCGAAGGCTAGGGATTTCAGTGACCGTCACGCGCGGATCGCGCCTGAGCCGCGCCAGATCACTCGTTGGGATCTGTTCGATGATATCCACATCGCCGGCCAGCAGCGCCGCAGTGCGCGACGCATCATTCAGCAAGAACCGCTGATTCGACCGTGCCCAGGGCTCCTTCGGCCCCCAATAGCCATCATGCCGCGCCAATTCCACGCGATCCCCCGAACGATAGGACAGCAGCCGATAGGGCCCGGTGCCGATGGCGGCCTTGCCGGAATTGAAATCCTCGCTGCTGGCCCCTTCCGCCGCATGCCGGGCGATGATGCAGACAGAAGCAAGGTCCAGCGGCATAAGCGGGTGCGGCGCGCTGGTATGCAGGATCAGAGTATGCGGATCGGGCGTTTCCACCTTGGTGATGGCGCGGAGAAACCCGCCAAAGCCGCCCGGGCTATTCGGCACGCCAGCCTGCACGCGGGCAAAGGTGAAGACCACATCATCCGCGGTGAAGGGCCGACCATCATGCCAGGTGACATCGCGCCGGAGCTTGAATTCCCACACCGTGTCAGACACCACACGCCAGCTTTCCGCGAGGCTCGGCTGCGGGCGGGCGCGTTCATCGCGTTCGACCAGCCGGTCAAAAATATGATGCGTCAGCGCATTATTCGGCCCGACATTGTGGAAATGCGGGTCAATGGTGGTGACCGGCGCGCCGAGGCCAACCGTGAGCGTCTGCGCGCTTGGCGTGCCCATGGCGAAGGGCAGCGCAATCAAGGCGGCGAGCAGGGTTTTGGTGGGGTAGTTCATCTGAGCCTCCCGGAAGTTCTTGTCGGCTAGGCTAACGCGGCTTCGCGGTTCCGCGCCAGGGTCTGCGGAACAAAAAACCGCTCACCAGAAAAATGGTGAGGCGATCACTTCCGCTTGGCGAAAAGGCACAAATACTCCCAGGCCATGGTGGCGGCAGCCAAGGCCGTGATTTCCGCCACATCATAGGCCGGCGCAACCTCCACAACATCCGCGCCGCGAAAATCCACGCCCGCCATACCGCGCAATATCGCCTGCGCCTGCCAGCTTGCCAGGCCGCCAATCTCGGGCGTGCCGGTGCCGGGCGCAAAGCCGGGGTCAAGCCCGTCAATATCGAAGGAAAGGTAGCAGGGGCCACTGCCCAGCACATCGCGGATCTGTGAAATCACTGCAGTGATCGGCGCCTGATGCACATCCTGCGCTGAGATAATGGTCGCCCCCTGCGCGCGGGTCCAGGCGTAGTTTTCCGGCCAGGCAGGCGCGCGAATGCCCACCTGCACCATGCGTCGCGGTTCCACCAGCCCTTCATGGATAGCGTGCCAGAATACCGTGCCATGGGCGAAGCGCTGGCCAAAATTATCCTCACCCGTGTCCAGATGCGCATCAATATGGAGCAAGCCAAGCGGCACCCCGACCCGTCTCTTGAGCGCCCGCAAGAGTGCCAACGTAATGCTGTGTTCGCCGCCGAAGGCGACCAGATGAGCAAGCCCCGTCGCCTGTTCTTCAATCAGCGCCAGGCTTTTTTCCATATCACCCAGCGCAATTTCGAACTCACCCAGATCGGAAAGATCAAGCGTGGCGGGTGGTGCGCCGGTGATCGGGTGCCGCCCATCAGTCAACATTCGCGCCGCGGCGCGAATGGCGCGGGGCCCGTCGCGCGCGCCGGCGCGATTGGTGGTGCCAATATCAAGCGGCACGCCGGCGATGCAGAAGGCAGCGCCCCGGTCATGCGGGCGGGCGCCGAGAAAGGCATGCGGGGCGGCAAATGTGATGGGCGCGGGCATGAGGGTTTATTGCAATCCACCAAGCCCGCCTGTCCAGGGGGCGGGGCGCGACGTGATACAAATCCGCCCTTTCGCGGGACGCTCGGCAAAGTTGCGGCCGAGCGCCTACAACGATCAGCCCTGGCGTTCCACCATCAGCTTCTTGATCTCGCCAATCGCCTGGGCGGGATTGAGCCCCTTGGGGCAGGTGCGCGTGCAATTCATGATGGTGTGGCAGCGATAGAGCCGGAAGGGGTCTTCCAGATTATCCAAGCGCTCCCCGGTCGCTTCATCGCGTGAATCCGCAATCCAGCGATAGGCCTGCAACAGCACCGCCGGGCCCAGATAGCGATCACCATTCCACCAATAGGATGGGCAAGATGTTGAGCAGCAGAAGCACAGGATGCATTCCCAAAGCCCATCCAGCTTCGCGCGTTCTTCCTTGGATTGCAGACGCTCCGCATCCGGCGGCGGGGGCGTGTCAGACTTCAGCCAGGGCTCCACACTACGAAGCTGCGCGTAGATTTGTGAGAGATCCGGCACCAGATCCTTCACCACCGGCATATGCGGCAGCGGGTTGATGCGCACATCGCCCTTCACTTCCTCAATGGGCTTGAGGCAGGCGAGCGTATTCAACCCATCAATATTCATGGAGCAGGAGCCGCAAATCCCCTCACGGCAGGAACGCCGGAAGGTCAGCGTGCTGTCCACCTCATTCTTGATCTTGATCAGCGCGTCCAAGACCATTGGGCCGCATTGCTCAAGGTCAATTTCGTAAGTGTCCTGGCGCGGGTTTTCGCCCGAATCAGGGTCCCAACGATAGATCTTGAAATTCTTGACCTGCTTTGCGCCGGCGGGCGCCTTATGCGTCTTGCCGGCACCGACGGTGGAGTTCTTGGGAAGCGTGAAAGTGGCCATCTTGCCGGCTCCTAGTAAACGCGTGCCTTGGGGGGGAAGACCTGCACTTCATTCGTCAGCGTGCGCATCTTCACATCGCGATAATCCAGCTTGACCTCGCGCTTGTCATTCACCCAAGCCAGCGTGTGCTTCATCCAGTTATCATCATCGCGATCGGGGAAATCCTCATGCGCATGGGCGCCGCGGCTTTCCTTGCGCGCTTCGCCGCCGACAACCGTGGTCAGCGCATTGCCGATCAGATTGTCGAGTTCCAAGGCTTCCACCAGATCGCTGTTCCAGATCAGGCTGCGATCAGCGATTTTGATATCGCCATAGCTGCTTGCGACCTGGGCCATTTTCGCGACGCCTTCCTTGAGCAGTTCTGAGGTACGGAACACTGCCGCATGGGTCTGCATGGTGCGCTGCATGGCCAGGCGAAGTTCGGCCACATTGGTACCGCCCTTGGCGTGGCGCACGCGATCAAAGCGATCCAGGCTGGACTCACCCGCCTTGGACGGCAGCGGCGGCTGGGAAGCGCCCGGCTTGATGGTCTCCGCTGCGCGATGAGCTGCGGCGCGGCCAAACACCACCAGGTCAAGCAGCGAATTCGTACCAAGACGGTTCGCGCCATGGACGGAAACGCAAGCGGCTTCACCCACCGCCATCAGGCCCTGCACCACGCGGTCCTGATCCTTCGCGGTTGGGTTCAGCACTTCGGTGTGAATATTCGTCGGGATGCCGCCCATATTGTAATGCACGGTCGGCAGGATCGGGATCGGTTCCTTGGTCACATCCACGCCCGAGAAAATCTTGGCGGTTTCCGAAATCCCCGGCAGGCGTTCATGCAGGATTTCGGCACCCAGATGTTCCAGATGCAGATGGATGTGGTCCTTGTCTTTGCCCACGCCGCGGCCTTCGCGGATTTCCATGGACATGGCGCGAGAAACCACATCGCGGCTCGCCAAATCCTTGGCGGTTGGCGCATAGCGTTCCATGAAACGCTCGCCTTCCGAATTGGTCAGATAGCCGCCTTCACCGCGCGCCCCTTCGGTGATCAGGCAGCCGGCGCCGTAAATCCCCGTCGGGTGGAATTGCACGAATTCCTGATCCTGCAGGGGAAGGCCGGCGCGCAGTACCATCCCTCCGCCATCGCCCGTGCAGGTATGGGCTGATGTGCAGGAGAAATAGGCGCGGCCATAGCCACCGGTCGCCAGCACCACGCTTTGCGCGCGGAAGCGATGGATAGAGCCATCTTCCAGGCACCAGGCGGTGACACCGCGGCAGACACCTTCATCATCCATGATCAGGTCAAGCGCGATATATTCAACAAAGAACTCGCAGCCATGCTTCAAGGATTGCTGATAGAGCGTGTGCAGAATGGCATGCCCCGTGCGGTCAGCGGCAGCGCAGGCGCGCATCGCCGGGGTCTTGCCGTAATCCTGCATATGGCCGCCAAAGGGGCGCTGATAGATGCGGCCATCTTCGGTGCGGCTGAAGGGCACGCCGTAATGTTCAAGTTCGATCACGGCCGGGATGGCTTCGCGGCACATATATTCGATGGCGTCCTGATCCCCCAGCCAGTCAGACCCCTTCACGGTGTCATACATGTGCCAGCGCCAATCATCTTCGCCCATATTGCCAAGCGCGGCGCCAATGCCGCCCTGGGCCGCGACGGTGTGGCTGCGCGTTGGGAATACCTTGGTGATGCAGGCGGTCTTCAGCCCCGCCGCGCCCATGCCGAAAGTGGCGCGCAACCCGGCGCCACCGGCTCCCACCACCACCACATCATAGGTATGGTCCACAATCCGATAGGCGCCATTGGAAGGCTTGCTGATCGCATTCATTGCTTCATCTCATCCTGCCAAGCGGCGGGGAATACGCCCCGGACCCGCATTAATCCTCAACCAAAACTCAAAGCGCGATGCGCAAAACACTCAGGCTTGCGGCGAGCCACAATAGCACGGCAAGCCCATTCACTGCGCAAATCGCCGCAAAGCGCTTCAACTCATTACGCACGTAATCCTCGATCACTACTTGCAGCCCGGCTGCCGCGTGGTGGAACGCCGCAGTCAGGAAGGCCAGCAGTAATACCGCATTGAAGGTATTGCCGATCCATTCCAGCACCACCCCATAATCGGCGCCCATCAAGCGCGTCAGGGAAAAGATCAGCCAGATCGAAAGCGGCAGGAGCGCGATCGAAGTCACGCGCTGCATCCACCAATGCCGCGTGCCACCCTTGGCGGAGCCCATGCCGCGCGCGCGCCCAAGCGGGCTGCGGAGCGAACGGATTGAGGCGCTGTCTTCAGCCATGATGATGCCTCCTCAGACCAAAATCAGCAGCCAGGTGACAATGGTCAGCACCGCCGTGCCAATCACCACCAAGCGCCCGGAACGATACGCGGCATCCATGGCAAAGCCGTGGCCCGCATCCCAGAACAAATGCCGGATGCCCGCCAGCGTGTGATACCAGGCCGCAACCGTCAGCCCGAACAGCACCACCCAGCCCAGGAAGGACCCGAAGACCCATTGCGCGGTGGCGAAAGCGCTCTGCCCCGTGCCGGCTGCGACCAGCCACCAAACCAGCAGTACCAGCCCGCCGCACCACGCCACACCTGAAATGCGGTGCAGAATGGACAGCAGGCTCGTCATTTGCGTCATGTCATAGACTTGCAAATGCGGCGACAAAGGCCGGCGCGTCAGCGTGCCATCGGAACGGCGGCCAACCATGGCCGCTTCCCGCGCATCTTTTATCCTTGCCATCAACCCAACTCCAACGATTCGACTCCGCGCGGAGGCCGCGCCGGCGAACTTCTTCCCTGCCTTTTTAAGTGTCGCGTGCCATAGCGTCAAATCAGGCAGACACTTTCCATATTGGCCGCAAAAGATTGACGAATTAGTCATGCAGGCGCAGTTTCGAAGCGTAATCTGACAGGGTCCCCAGGGCTCATGAGCGCTGCAACTTCCGAAGCCCCTGGGGCCGGCCAGGATGCCCGAATCATCGCCCTGATCGGCACCGGGCATTTCCTGTCTCATTTCTACATGCTCTGCCTGCCGCCGCTGTTTTTGGTCTGGCGAGAGGAATTCGGCGTTTCCTATGCCGAATTGGGCCTGACCGTCGCGCTGATGAGCGGCACCACCGCCCTGCTGCAAACCCCGGTGGGCTTCGCGGTGGACCGCTACGGCGCCCGGCCCTTCCTGGTGGGCGGCACGCTGATCATGGCGCTGTCGGTTTCCGCCATGGCTTTCGCGCCGGGGGTTTGGGCGCTTTGGTTGCTCGCGATCCTCTCGGGCGTTGGCAATAGTGTGATACACCCGGCGGATTACGCGATTCTGGCCGGCAGCATCCGGCAGGAACGCATGGGCCGCGCCTTTGCGATGCATACCTTCACCGGCAATCTGGGCTTCGCCCTGGCGCCGCCCATAGTCGCCCTTTTGCTGCTGGTGATGGGTTGGCGGGAAGCACTTTTGCTGCTGGGCCTGCTCGGCGTGCCGGTGGTGGGCGCCATCCTGCTGCAAAGCCGCATCCTGAGGGACCAGGCCAAGCCCAAAACGGCTGATGAGGCCGGGCAGAGCGGGCGCGAATTGCTGCTTTCCCGCCCCATGCTGCTGTTTTTCGCCTTCTTCCTGCTCTCGGCCGCGGCCGGGTCCGGCATTCAGGCCTTTGTCATCACCGTGCTTGGCAAGCTGTGGGCGACACCTATCGCCACCGCCTCCATGGTGTTGACGGGCTACATGGCCGGCGCCACCGGCGGCACGCTGATTGGTGGTTGGTTTGTGGACCGGGCCAAGGGCGGCGGGATTATGGGTTTTGTGACCATCCTGACCCTTTTCGCCATGACAATGTTCCTGGTGCTGGGGCTGGTAGCCATGCCGGAAATTGCTCTGCCAGGGATTGGCCTGCTGGCTGGCCTTGCCATGGGCGCATCGCGCACCCCGCGCGACGTGATGTTGAAGGATGCCTGCCCGCCGGGGCAGATTGGCAAGGTGTTTGGCTTTGTCTCCTCTGGCCTGCCGCTTGGTGGGGCCATCACGCCCGTGCCGCTCGGCTTTCTGATTGATATCGGCTATCCGGGGCTGGTGCTGCCGGTGGTGGCGGGGCTGCTGGGCTTATCCTTGCTGTGCGCGGGCGGCGCGCGGGCCAGCAGCAAGGCCACCAAAACCCGCGCCGTTGCGGCCGAATGAGGCCTGATGAGCGCCTTTGATGAAGGGGTCGCCTTTTCCGCCTGGATAGCGGTTGCCGTTGTGGCGGCTTCGGGGGCGCTTAGTGCTTCGCGCAAGCAGCTTGATCCTGTGGGCTTCATCCTGATTGCCTGTGTCACCGCCTTTGGCGGCGGCACGGTACGAGACCTGATTCTGGGTGCGCCGGTCTTTTGGCTGAAGGCGCCGGGGATGGTGCTGCTGGCGGCCGGTGTTGCCTTGCTGGTGTTTTTTACCGCTCATCTGGTGGAACGCCGCTTCCTCGCCTTGCTTTGGGCGGATGCGGTGGGGCTTGGTATTTTCGCGGTGCTTGGGGCTGAATCTGCCTTGCGCTGGGGCGCGGACCCTTGGGTTGCGATCCTGATGGGCACCATCACGGCAACCTTCGGCGGCATTTTGCGCGACATCATCTGCGCCGAATTGCCGCTGATCCTACGCCGGGAAATCTACGCCACCGCTGCGGCTTTTGGGGCGGCGATTTTCGTCGCGCTGATCCTTGCCGGGCTGCCGCGAGATCTCGCTTTGCCCATTGGCGTGCTTGCCGGTTTCGCTCTGCGTGGTGCGGCCATTCTGCGCGGCTGGTCCATGCCCACCTATAAGGCGCGGCCCGGTCGCGATTACCCGGACGAACGGTAAGCGATGTCGCCCTACGCCATCGCGGTTTTATTCACGCTGGCGAGCACAGCCCTTTACGCCCTTGGATATGCGCTGGCGAAGGTTTTGGCAGAAAGCCTGCATCCTTTCGAGATCACCTTTTTGCGCTCCGCCCTTGTGCTGGCTTCCGTTATGGCGCTCACCATGGTGAAGCCCGCACCCGCTGCGACGATCAAGCGCATTGCGTTACCTGTGCGCCCCTGGGCGCAGCGCATGACGGGGGCGATGCTGATCTTTTCAACAACGCTTGGCGTGATCGGGTATTGGTTGGTGCCGATTACGGAAGCGGCCGCACTTGGCTTCACCGCGCCTGTCATTCTCGCCGCACTTGGGGCAGTTTGGCTCAAGGAAGAAGTGACCGCGCGGCGCTGGATTGCCGTGCTGCTCGGCTTTGCCGGCATGCTGGTGGTGGTGCGCCCAGGCGGCGAGCTTTTCACCTGGTATGCCGCGATCCCCGTCGCCTCAGCATTGTCCTACGCCACCTATCAGGTCATGGCGCGACGCATTCGAGATGTGGCGAGTGCTGAGGATATCACCACCCAAGGCGCGCTGATGGGTGTTGTGTTGCTGGCGCCTGCCATGCTGGTGCTATGGCGCAGCCCCGATCTGCTCACCTGGGGCCTCGTGGTGATTTATACCCTGTTGCAGACAGCGGCCTTGCTGTTTCTGGCCGGTGCGGTGCGGCGGGCAGAGGTTTCTGCCCTTGCCCCCTGGCAATATGCGCGGATTAGTTTTGCGCTAGCGCTTGATGCGGTGATGTTTGACCGCTGGCCAGGGCTTTGGGCCTTGGCTGGGTGTTTACTGATCGCCGCGGGTGGGCTGGTGCTGGCTTGGCCCGCAAAGCGTGGCTGAGAAAAGCTGCCCAGGCTTGGCAAGGCTTTCAGCGACCAGAAATATAACGCGCGAAATCCGGCCCGGGGATGCCGCGCCGCAGCGGCACGCAGCCGGGCGGCGGATCGGCGCGGAACGCCCAGCCCTGTTCCCGAACTTCTCCTAGAAAACGATCAAGGTGCCGCATGGCGCCATTGGGCAGGTCATGCAGCACCAGCATCACCGGCGCCCGAGCCGCGCTTAGCATCGCATGGGCCGTGGCAGGCCAGCCATCAGCGTCACGGAAATCGCCGGGCACGGCATTCCACAGCACCATGGTCGCTTGCGCCGCGATCAAGTGCCGCGCCGCCGCACCATTCAAAAGATGCGCGCCCAAGGCACCGCCGCCGCCATTTGGGCGGAAATAGCGCTCGGGCGCGGCAAGATCGCCCAGCAGCGCATCCGTTGCCGTGATTTCATGCAAAGCTTCGGCAGCGCTACGCCGGCCAAGTGGCGCACCATGCGTCAGCGTGTGATTGCCAATCAGATGCCCGGCATCGCGCGCCTGTGTCGCCAAGGCGCGCGCCTTGGGATCACGCAGCTTTTCGCCAATCACGAAAAACATCGCGGGAATGCGCCGGCGCGCCAGCACCGCCAGGACGCCGGGGGTTACCTCAGGCTCCGGCCCATTGTCGAAGCTGAGGCATATCTCCATCGGTGGCTTAGTCGCTGATGGTATTGGTCAGCGTACCGATGCCTTCAATCGTCAGTTCCATGACATCGCCCGCCTTCAGCGTCTGCGGTGGCTGCATGGCATAGCCAACCCCCTCGGGCGTGCCGGTCATGATCACATCGCCAGGCAGCAGGGTGAAGCCGGATGAAAGCTGATGGATGATTTCCGGCACATCGAAAATCATCTTGCTGGTGCGGCTGGCTTGCCGCTGTTCACCGTTCAGCTTCAAGCCAATCGCCAAATCCGCTGCGTTCAAATCACTGGCCGGCACAATCACCGGGCCCAGCGGGCAGGAACGGTCGAGCGACTTGCCCTTGAACCATTGCCCATGACGGCGCTGCAAATCGCGCCCCGTCACGTCATTGCCGATGGTCCAGCCATAGACATGCTCCAGCGCCTTTTCCTTGGGGATGTCACGCCCCGCGGTGCCGATAATCGCCACCAGCTCAACTTCGTAGTCGAGCCATTTGGTCACACCCTCATGCGTTGGCACCTTGGCATCGGGGGCAATCACGCAATCGGCCGCCTTGGTGAAGAATTGCGGGTATTTCGGCACTTCGCTGTTGGTGATACCGCGTGTGCGGTCACCTTCCGCGACATGGTCCATGTAATTGCGGCCCACGCAAAACACATTGCGGCGCGGCTTGGGGATGGGGGCTTGCAGCGCAACGCTTGCCAGCGGCAGCAGCGCATTGGCCGGCGGATTGGCGGCAAGCGCGCGAATCGCGGCCAGCATGGCAGCACCGCCATCAATCACGGCCAGCATGTCGCGCGCCGGCGGCATGGCAATGGCCAGGTCAAGCACGCGCCCGCCCGAAAGCAGCACGCCCGCGCGGCTTCCGGCCGCATCGGCAAAGGTGATCAGGTTCAAGGCAGCCATCTGGTTTCCCCATATTGAGCAAGGCGGGCAGGCAAGCGCGGCCCGGGCTTTCGCGCAAGCCCTATGGGTTAAGGCGCTGCCTCAAACCGCGCCAAACGCACCGCGGTATGCCCGCGTGGCGCGATTGGGGTTGGCATCACCAGCAGGCAATCATCATGCGGCGTGCGAATCTCCCGCGCGCCATCCTGGGCAATCACCGTACCGGCTTCGGGGATGATTTCGCCGCCGCGAAATTCCCGCGCGAAGATGAAATTATGCGATGTGGCCGTCACGGTTTCTGTCACGCGTGCAAGCATCGGCGGTTCCGGCAAGGGCGCCGGGGCAGGGCCCAGAATACCGCAAAGCCCAAGGGCGCGGCGTGCGCTTTGCTGCATGGCGGCAACAGTACTGGCTTCCCAATGCTGCCCCGCTTCAACCAGTACCGCCGCCGCCTTGCCAACAGGCGCGGTGAAGCGCGCATGATCCACGAGGCGCCGCCCGGCGATATGCCCAGGATCAGCCACCGTCAGGCGCGGCGTGCCGAGCGATTGCCCAAGCCGGATCGCGCGATCCGCGTCACCGGCCAGAATGAGCGGATCGGATGGCCAAAGCATCGAATGCAAATCCACCAGCACATCCACACTTTGGATGACTGGCAATAATTCCCGAACCCGGCGCATCTCCCGCGAATCGCGGGGGCTTTGCAGCCGATCCTCACCCCAAAGTCGGTTCAAATCCTCATCCAGGTAGCGGGTCGCGGTCGGGTTTTCCGGATCAAAGGCGAGGAAAGCCTCGGTATTGGCAAACATCAACGTCAGCCTGCCCCGTTCCGGCCGAAGGCCAGCGCCGAGCATTTCCGCCAGCACGGCCGCACCTGCGATTTCATTGCCATGCGTCAGCGCCACCAAGGCGAGATGCGGGCCAGGTGCCGCGGCGGTGAAGGACCAAACGCCGGGAATCCCGCAATTGCCGCCAAGCCAAGGGCGCAGATCAGGTGCAGCCAGCCTCACCGCAAATTGCGGCACGGCTTTCCCCCCAGCCTCAACGGAGGTGGATTGCGTCCCCAGCGAACTTCCCCTCAATTATCGTTTCTGGTGACCGAGTTTATACAAGCCGCGCGCCGCGTCCATCCCGGAGGATGTTACAGAAATGGGTCAGCAAACGCCGCGCGCACCGCGCATTGCCATTCTGGGCCTTCATCTAGAGGCTAATGCCTTCGCACCGATCACGGTGAAGGAAGATTTCGCGCGGCAATGCCTGGAAAGGGGGGAGGCGATATCGCGCCTCGCGCGGCAGCCGGTCAGTCATTTGCCCTCGGAAATCCCCGGTTTCTACAAGCGCATGGATGAAACAGGGCCCTGGGTGCCGGTGCCCATTTTGGTGATGGCGGCGCCGCCTGGGGGCCCCATTGATCAAAGCCTGCTCAATGACGCTTTTGATGAAATGCGGGCTGGTTTGGCAGCGGCTTTGCCCTTGGATGGTGTCTATATCGCCAATCATGGCGCGAGCAGCGCGACCGGCGATGAGGATAGTGATGGCACCATGGCGGCGATGGTGCGCGCCATTGTGGGGCCTGTGGTGCCGATCCTCTGCACCCATGATCTGCATTGCAATATCAGCGAAAAACTGATTGGCGCCGTGGATGCCTTCATCGGCTATCGCACCAACCCGCATGTGGATATGCGCGAACGCGCGGCCGATGCTGCTGATTTGCTGCGTGAGGCGCTCAGCGGTCAGCGTTTCGCGCGCGGTTTCGTGCGCCTGCCGATCACACCGCCATCGGTCAGCCTGCTGACCGCACGCGGCCCCTATGCGGATCGCATGGCGGAATGTGAGGCGCTGATGGTGCATAATCCGCGCATTGCCAATGCCTCCATCTGCGGGGGTTTTGTTTTCTCGGATTTGCCGAAATGCGGCATGACCGTGATTGTCACCGCGCGCGGCGGGGATCAGGCTTTGGCGGATGCGGCAGCCCTTGAAATCGCGCGCGCCACCTGGGCGGATCGGCAGCGTTATGTGGCGAAGCTAATGTCCTTGGCAGATGTCACCGCGCGTGCCAAGGCGGCGGGTGAAGGTGCTGCCCCCATACTGATTGCCGATGTGGCCGATAATCCGGGCGGCGGTGGGCGCGGCAATACGGCTTATGTGCTGCGCGCCCTGCATGAAGCGGGTGTCGCGGGCGTCGTGCTTGCCAATTTCGTTGATCCTGACCTGGCAGAAGAAGCGCATAGGCTGGGTGAGGGGGTGCGCTTCACCGCCGTCTTCAATCGCAATCCCAGCGAGTTTTCCGCGAGTTTCTCAGCGCCCGCGCGCATCGTGAAACTATCCGATGGCAAGGGCGTTGGCCGGCGCGGCACCATGGCCGGGCGTGCCTTTGATCTTGGCCACGCGGCGCTTTTGGAGCTTGAAGGCAGCGGCATCCGCGTGGTGGTGGCAAGCCTGCGCCGCCAATGTCATGAACCGCGCATGATTGAGATGTTCGGCGTGGATATCGCCGCCGCGCGAGTTGTGGTGGTGAAATCACGCGGGCATTTCCGCGCCGGCTTTGATGAATTCTTCCCCGATGAGCGCATTCTTGAAGTGGATGTGCCGGGCCTGACTAGCCCCGTTCTGGTCAATTTCCCCTGGAAGCGCCTGCCGCGCCCGGTATTTCCGATTGATCCCGGGGCGGGCTGGTCAGGCGCGGCATAAGGCACCACAATCCCGATCACCCATTGAACGGAGAAACGCATTATGACCGCGACCATCATCACCACGCGCGACGGCGGACCACTGCATCTGAAGGGTGAGATCACCCTGAAGGGCGAACCGATTGAAGGCGGCGAGGCCTGGCTTTGCCGCTGTGGTGCCTCCAAGAACAGCCCCTGGTGCGATGGCAGCCACAAGACCGCCGGGATCCCTTTGACTGGCGCGCCGGCCAAGCGCGAAGGGCGCGATATCTCTGGCGTGACCGGCCCGGTGAATTTGGACCCGCAGCCCAATGGTTCAGTGCGCGCTTCTGGCCCGATGATTGTGCAGAATGCCGCGGGCGAGGAGATTGACCGCACCCCGCAGGCTTCCTTCTGCCGCTGCGGCCAGACCGCCAAGGCGCCCTATTGCGATGGCAGCCACAAGAAGGCGGGGTTCACGGCGCCGTAGTTTTGGAGAATTTTCAAGCCAAGTGGTAACACTTGGCGGCTCGGAAAATGCGACCGGAAAAGCGGTTTAGCGACGCGCGCGGCGCGCTTCAGCGACCGCGCGTTCCAGATCGGCCAAAGGCACCGCGCCCGGGATGAAGGCATCGCCAATGATCAAGGCCGGCGTGCCTTCAATGCGGAGCGCGCGGGCCAATTCCATATTGGTGTCAATGCGCTGCTGCAAGGCGGGATCAAGCATGTCCCGCTGCCAGCGCGCCACATCCATGCCAATCCGCTCAGCCTCGGCACGCATGGCGGCTTCGGTGGGTTCACCACGCAACGCCATCAGCCGATCATAAAATTCATTGTATTTTCCCTGGCGCTGCGCGGCGAGCAAACCGCGCGCGGCCACCACGGAAGCCGGGCCCAGCACGGGCAAATCCTTCATCACCACGCGGATATTGCGGTCCTTGCGCAGCAATTCCGCCATTTCGCCAGCCAGCCTTTTGCAGAAGGGGCAGCGCGCGTCAAAGAATTCCACAATCGTCACATCACCACGCGGATTGCCGCGCACAGGGTCGGCGGGGTTGCGCAACAGCGCCGCTTCATGCGCGCGGATGGCGGTGGCTTGTGCGGCGCCGCGTTCAAAATCCTCGGCCGCTTGCAGCGCGGCGAGGCCTTCGCGGAGCAGCGTCGGGTCGCGGCGCAGCGCATCGCGCAGGATAGCCAGGATTTCGGCGCGCTGAGCTTCCGTGAAGCCCTGGGCCAAGGCGGGCCCGGCCAGGGTTGCGGCGAAGGCGGTAAGCAGCAGGCGTCTTTTCATGGCGGTCGGGTCCCGGCGTGGCGTCACCGCTTAACCAAGCCCGGCCCGCGCCATCAGGCAAGCCGCTATTCTTGCCCGCCCGCCCTTGGACTCGGGCGCTTCTATGCTAATCCCTATCCACGACGCGCCCGCCGGCGCGGCCAGTCAGGAAGAATATCGGCATGATGCAGCACGGTGGCAGGATGAAACTGGGGCGGGGTTTGCTCGGCTTGGGGCTCGGCCTGGTTCTGGCGGCGTGCCAGACGGTGGAATCGACCGTCGATCGCACGGTTGAGACGGTAACCGGCCGATCGAATATTCCCTTTGGTACGCCGGGCCATGTCTCAGGCTTTCTGGGCGGTGTGGCGGCGGATGAACCCCGCGCGGCGATTGTGGCGCGCGATATCCTCTCGGGCGGCGGCTCGGCGGTGGATGCGGCGGTGGCCGGCGCCTTTACCATGGCGGTCACGCTGCCTTCGCGGGCTGGGCTTGGCGGCGGTGGTGCCTGTGTGGCGCTGGATGCGCAGCGCGGTCTGGCGCGCGCCATCATCTTCCCCGCCGGCGCGCGGACCGAAATCCCCGCTGGCACCGACCGCCCGGCGGCCTTGCCGGCCATGGCGCGCGGGCTTTTCGCGCTGCATCTTAATGCCGGGCGTTTCAAGATCGAGGATCTGATCCGCCCCGCTGAGGAATTGGCCCGCCTTGGCACGGAAATCAGCCGCACGCTCGCCGATGATCTGGCCGTGGTGGCTGGGCCTTTGCTCCAAGACCCGAGTGCCCGGCAGGTGTTCGCCCGCCCGGGTGGCGGCGTGCTCAGGCTTGATGACCGCATCGTCCAGCCGGATTTGAGCGCGACGCTGGCACAACTCCGCGCCGCCCCGCTTGGCATTGGTGATCTTTATCAGGGCAATCTGGCGGAACGGCTGGCGGAAGGTTCCATCATCTCGGGCGGTGGGCTGACCGAAGCCGAACTTCGTACCACGCGCGCCCGTGTCGGCGGCGCAGCACGCTCTGCCTTGGGGTCTGAGCTGGTGCTGCTGAGCACCGAGGCATCGCCGGGCATGGCGAGTGCGCTGCAAGCCGCGATGGCCGGGCAGGTGCCGGCGGATGGCGATGCCGGGGCCGGGGCGGGGGCTTCCCTGATTACGCTGGACCGGGAAGGCAATGCGGTATCCTGTGCCTTCAGTATGAACAACCTTTTCGGCACGGGCCGTATTGTGCCGGGCACGGGAATTTTGCTCGCCGCGGCGCCTGGGATTGGACAGGTGCAGGCGGCACCCCTGCCAGTGGCGATCCTGGCGCGGCCTGATTTGCGGCGCTTCCGCGCAGCGGCCTCAGGCAGCGGCGGGCAGGCGGCTCTGGCGGCCACCGCCCTGCCGCTGGCGGCGGTGCAGCGCCGGGTCGGCCCAGCAGATCCCTTTGTTGGGGTGCCGGCGCCGGGGCGCGGTGTGCTGGTTTCCTGTGCCGGGCTGGTGCCTACGAATGGCCCGGCTTGCATCGGGGCCGCTGATCCGCGAGGCGGCGGGGTCGCGCTCGGCAGCTTCGGGCGCTGAGCATGGCGCTCAAGATCGGGCGCGGGGCTGAGGCGCCGCCCTTCCTGGTGATGGATGTAATTTCGGCGGCCAATGCGCGCGCGGCCAGCCTGCCGCCCGGCGCGCCCGGGATCATCCGGATGGAGGTCGGCCAGCCCAGCACCGGCGCCCCGCGTGGCGCGGCTGAGGCTGCGATCCGCGCGCTCAATACGGGGGCGCCGCTTGGCTATACGGAAGCCTTTGGGCTGGTGTCACTCCGCGAACGCATCGCGCGGCATTATCTGGATCATTACGGGCTGGTTGTGCCGGCGCGGCGCATTGCGGTCACCATGGGTGCATCGGCTGCTTTTCCGCTGGCCTTTCTGGCGGCGTTTGATCCGGGCGATGCCATTGCCATGGCGGCACCCTTCTACCCGCCCTATGCCAATATCCTGCAAGCGCTGGGGATGCGCCCGCAATTGCTTGAATGCGATGCGACAACGCGGTTTCAGCCAACCGTTGCGATGCTAGAAAAGCTGGACCCGCGCCCGGCTGGGCTGATCATCGCCAGCCCCTGCAACCCCGCCGGCACCATGCTGGCGCCTGATGAATTGGCCGCCATCGCTCGCTGGTGCCATGCCGAAGGCGTGCGGCTGATCAGCGATGAGATTTATCACGGGCTGAGCTGGGGCACGGTGGCGGAAAGCAGTGCGGCAGCCTTCAGCGAAAGCGCTGTGGTGGTGAATAGTTTTTCCAAATACTGGTCCATGACCGGCTGGCGCATCGGCTGGCTGCTGCTGCCCGAGGATCTGATCCGCCCGGTGGAATGCCTGGCGCAAAACATGTTCATCAGCGCGCCCCATATCGCCCAGGTTGCGGCGGAAGCCGCCATGGATTGCCGCGAAGAACTGGAAGGCAACAAGGCCGCCTATGCGCGGAGCCGCGCCGCCCTTCTGGCCGGCTTGCCGCGCGCTGGGTTTGAGCGCATCGCGGCGGCTGATGGTGCTTTCTATCTTTGGTGCGATGTCTCCGCACTCACCAATGACAGCGCGGCGTTTTCGGCTGCCATGCTGGAAGGGGCGGGGATTGCCGCCACCACCGGGCTTGATTTTGACCGGGGCCGCGGCGGGCGGTTTTTGCGCTTTTCCTATTGCGGGCCGGAAGCGGATATGGCGGCGGCGCCGGAACGTCTGGCGCGCTGGTTGGGTAGATAATTCGGGTTAACCAGACCGCCCCTTGCGTTCGATCTGTTCCACCTTGGGCCAGATGGATTTGAACAAAGCTTCACGGAGCGACATATCGCCGCGATCCGCCGGCGCGTAATCCGGGTGCAATTCGCGCGCGAGCACGCGGCGCAGCGCATCAAAGCGCTGGCGGTCCATTTCATCCGCCTCTTCGGTCAGCATGCGCGCTTCGGCGGCCAGGGCGCGGCGCTTCCAGGCTTCCCGTTCCGCGATCAATAGCCGGCAGGCATCCCGGAGCTTTTGCATATTCTCGCGCTCGGCCATCAGCACGCGGGCGGCTTCGCGTAGCTTTTCCATCAATTGCTGCTGGTCATTGGCGGCGGTGCTGGGGGGCGGTGGCAGGGCTGCGGTTTCGGCCGGTTTTTCGGGCGCGGGCTGGCTGCCCCGGCGCAGCGTGGCCCCTTTGCCGGGGGCGGCCGCGCTGGGTTTACGTGCAACTGGCGGGTCTTTGCTGCGCGCGACCGGCCACCAGCCATCATCCTCAATGGCGCCAACCACGCCGGAACGCTCCATCCGTTCCAGATAGTCAAGCGCAACACCCCAGCGGATGCCAAGGCCATCCGCGAGTGTGCTGGTATTGATCCGCGGCTGGCGGCGCACATAGCGCACGGCATCGGCGTAGCTTGGAATCGACATTGCCCACCATAAGGTGATCCAAGGTGGATCACCGGAGCCCATTTTCGCCTGCCGAGGTTAAAGCTCGGTGAAGGGTGGCACCTAGGAGCCTGTCTGATAATGGCCGTCGGCTTTTTTTTCACGTTGACCCCAGCAAGGTTTCTGGTGCGTGTCCCCCTTTGTTTATCCTGTTGCCTTGT
>Ga0315900_10003415_pt1 | contig 23255 bp, 43 predicted proteins | sample LakEriMetagenome_FD_203521 | JGI IMG/M metagenome (GOLD analysis project Ga0315900, IMG submission 203521) | Freshwater fungal communities from buoy surface, Lake Erie, Ohio, United States - Buoy 12 MA114 | ecosystem: Environmental > Aquatic > Freshwater > Lake > Lake biofilm | place: USA: Lake... | reverse complement strand
CAGCTATTATATGCGCATTAATTGAATACGTACGTATCTTTTATAGCTATGGCAGGTTAAGTAATGTAAATAAGTTTTGGACTATCAATATAGCCGTAGTTCTGTTTGTTGTGTGCCTTGCTTTATCTGTTGACTACTACGATGATATTATGCCAGGTGACGTGCTTTGTTATCTGTTATACTATATAGGTTGGAGAGGAATGATGTATGATGTTACGCTTAACACTTTAAGGGGCTTGAAATTAGATTATGTATCAAATACAACAAATAGTATAATTGACAGACTATTCGTTACAAAAGATAGTTTTTGGGTAATTAAATTTGTATATCTACTCATTGTTGTTATATTTGGGTACTTATGGCAGTTGCGGTAATCAAGTATGACCTAAGCAATCCTGATGACGAGATGGATTTTGCAAGAGCCAATGCTTCAATGAGCATGGCTTGTTTCATTTTTGAGATACTTAACAATGGCAAAAGGAATTTTAAGCATAAAGAAAATGTCACCATAGATGATGTATGGGAGTATCTGTGGCAGGAAGCTCGTGATAACGGAGTTGACATAGATAAACTAATCCAATGACAAAAAAAGAAAGGTCTCAATTAATTACCGATTACTGCAAACAGCATCAGGAATTAAAAGACTACACATTAGCCAAAAAGATATACGAAGAGAATAAAAGTCTTTTTGACTCAATAGAAAATGTAAGGAGTTTAGTAAGAGCAAGAAGAGGTCATATAGGAGAAAGGGTTAGGAGAATTACAACAGACAAGTCGCTTTACAAGGAAAAGACATATGATACAAACAATTACAAGCCATTTAAGGAGGTTATAGAGACAGGGGCAAGGATACTTATATTCGATATTGAAACAGCTCCTATCAGGGCTAAAGTGTGGGGTATATGGAATCAAAACATATCCATCGACCAAATAGAAAGCGACTGGTTTGTATTTACTTGGGCCGCCAAATGGCTGTTTGAAGATAAGGTATACTCAGGAAGCCTTACGTCAAAAGAAGCCATTAGGCAAGACGACAAGCGGATACTGAAGGGGATATGGGAGTTGCTAAACGAAGCAGACATTGTTGTTGCTCACAATGGAGATAAGTTTGATATACCTAAGCTGAATACTAGGTTCCTACTAGCTGGTATGGAACCACCTCTACCTTATCAGTCAATAGATACTTTGAAGCACATTAAGAGGAATTTCGCATTTACGTCAAATAAATTGGAGTTCGTAAATCGTATGCTAGGGCTACCTAGGAAGTCTAAGCACGAAGGCTTTGAACTTTGGAGCAAATGCTATATTGGTGATAGTGAAGCCCTAAAAAATATGCTTGACTACAACGTAAATGATGTTAGAATACTAGAGGAGACGTACCTTAGACTAAGACCTTGGATTAAACCCCATCCAAATACGTCCTTGTTTATTTTGGATGAGAACACCCACAGATGTCCTACATGCGGAAGCAAAGACCTAATTGAGCAAGGAAAGAAGTACTACACAACGGTAAATGCCTATAATCAGTTCAGGTGTGGAAATTGCGGTGCTACAGGAAGGAAAAGAGTTTCCGATATTGCAATAAAGCAGCGGAGGCATATTCTTTCTAGTAACCCAAAATAGCACATTATGATAGAAGAAAAAGAAATCATTAGTCCGATAGAATACGGAGATAATGAACTGTTAAATATTATAGACAACTCTCTTACCGTTCTATCTACTCTTGCAGACATTGCAGATGCTGAATACAGAACTTACAATGATGAACTTGCTGAGATGAATGTTGTAAAAGCTAATGCTTACAGGATAATACACGCAGCTCAAAAAAAGATTAGAGAATATGTAGAGTTTTATAACTTTGATGCACCTGAAAAATAGTGACATGGATATAAAAAAGTTATACGATAAAATTCCTTCAAAGGCTTACGACAGCCTTGTTGCCGGTGTTTCTAAAAATAAGAATCTAAATAGCAATGTCAGACTTGCTCACTTTCTTTCTCAGGTAGCTCACGAATCTGGTAACTTCAAAATAGTAGAAGAGAATCTTAGATACTCAGCTAACAGACTCAGAGTTATATTCCCTAAATATTTTAAGACACTTGAAGAGGCACAAAGATATGCCATGAATCCTGTTGCCATAGGAAGTAGAGTGTACGCTAACAGAATGGGTAATGGTGATGAGGCTTCAATGGAAGGATTCAAATTTCGGGGAAGAGGTTACTTGCAGCTTACCGGCAAGAGCAACTATAAAATATTCAGTGACTATGTAGGAGAGGATTGCGTACAAGTACCAGACCTGGTAGCAACAAAGTATCCTATGGATTCTGCTTTATGGTTTTTTGATAGGAATAAATTATGGACTATTTGTGATAAGGCAGACCCGAATGCTGTATTAACTCTTACTCGTAGAATAAATGGAGGAACTCATGGTATCGCAGACCGTCAAGCTAAGTTCAAGACATTCATGTCTTTACTTGCTTAATCCTGCATAAAGTCATCTCCTTTGTAATCAGGATGGTCTTCATCCATCTTTGTAATTGAGTAAGCATACAAAACTGCTGCTATTACAATACATAAAATTGGTAGGAAAATAGCTGATATCATATTATAAGTTTTTAATTTCTTCAATAACTTCTGCGTAGTATTCTGATAGTCCTACGAACCCATGCAATACAGAGTATTCCATTACCTCTTCTGCTGCGATAATGGCACACTCTTTAGCTGTAGGTAAGTAGATTACAGAATAATCAGATAGTTTGATTGCTTTGATGTCAAGGTATTTCTGTACTAGTTCCTTGGCTTTTTCTGCTGCTGTCATGGCTATATTTTTGGTGATAATATTGCTCGGCATCGTTGATATGATTACAGGTCGCGTCTTCATATCCTGCGTTATATGCGTCTATGACATCACTCTTAGATGTGTCCAGTAGGTTACAATATTTAACCATCTCCCTACCTTCCATTAGCAATGCTTCAAGTATTTCACTTCTCATAAGTTTAGAGCTTTCTTCCCCAAACTTTTGCTCGTATTGTTTTACTAACCATTCAATTGGTGTCATGGATATGTTTTTTAATTACCAAAAATGAATCATTATCTTCCCATCTTCCATATTAATCATACAGTCAGTAAGAAACTCAAGCTCCCGGTTATACTTCTCATCAGAAACAGCTTTTACTATGGCTGCTGCAATGTCATCTCTTGTAAACTCTTTTAAAGAGCCATCACCTGATACTCCTGCGTGGCAATCCTTGCAGTCAAGTAGTTCGTATATCTGCTCATTCCTTTCATCAAATGCACTCCTTCTAAGATATGCTACTTCATCGTCTTCTTTTCTAAATGCTGTTGTGTCGTGTCCCATTTTGTTATTGTTTAGATGAATAAATAAATATTTCAAGAATATCATCAGACTTAGGAGCAAGCCTCCTGTACGTAGACTTAATAGATGATATGAACTTCACATTGTCATCAGGCACTATCTCCTTAGACTTGATTAGGTCTAACAGAACCTTTAGCCAGTACCCTGCTTTGTTGTCTATATCGAATGTATGCTTGGGAGAGTGGTAAACTATCTCTATCTCTATCGGTAACAGGCTTGGGCTTATCTGTTTAATATTACCTTTAATCTCTCCGAGAAGGTATAGTTTACTCCACTCCACCAGCTTCTTTCTAACCGCCCAATGCACCCCTCCGTAGAACAGATTGTTAGTAAGATAGTATCTCTTACTTCCAATCGTCATATTCCCTGGTACATCAGGGCAGTTTATGTATAGTAGTATTTCAGACATTAATATATTATTTTTTAATATATTTCTTTATCTTGATTCGGAAATACTCCTCAACTGTTTGGTTATCTACAATAGTCTTAAGCAGCTTTTTGCCATCCATACTTAGCATAAAACAAACAGGCTCTTTGTCTGTATCATCTTGAATAAATATATCGTGCCTAGGCATGTTAAATGGCGCAAAAAAGTATGACTGCGCTATAGCATTCTTAAATGCGTTTTGTTTTGTTTTAAGTAATTCGGAGGTTGCAAGTACCTCTCTTTTTTTACCTAATGTAACATTCATAAATCCGCCTTTTGCTTTTACAATGTGTATCATATTATTTGTTTTTTAAATAAGAATTAATGCGCTAACCGGTATTAGAATAAGCTTAGATGTCATATTATCTCCTCCTAATGCAAAACCTTTTGACTTGTAGTAGTATCTTGCTAACTCTTTTAGTCGGTTAGTTTCAACAATTATGGTGCATTTGTTTGGAATATGAAACACCCAATGGTCTGCTTTTGTGACAGCTATTCCTGAAGGTTTACCTCTTGACTCAAATTCTACAGCTATATTACCTGTGTTATGAGTCATAAAGTCTGTCTTTACTTCTACCTTCTCGCATAGGAGCAGTTCTTTTACGTTGCCTTCTCCTGATATACCAGTAGATAAGTCTAGGTCAAAGTCACTTTTAAAATTCATTTTCTGCTAGGATTTTATAGTAGTAGTACTCCGCGTCAAAGACGTTCTTTTTAATAATAGCGTTTTCTATTTTCTTTGTAAGCTGAGGCGACGACTCTGGGGCATACATCATACCTGTCAAGTGGTTACAGAATCCTTCTATATCCCAATTGGTAACGGTTTCATCACCTACCATATCCGGTTTATAGATGGCTATGTTTACGCTGTAGATGTCATCACCCATCCTAATCACCTGAACAAGTCTTACAAAGTCAGGTAGCTTCTTTGTCATACAGAAGCATTTGTAAATTCAAATACAGGGATGATGTTGCCTCTGATGTATTCAGATAGAGTAACGTCTCTTTCCTTACACAGTTCTACTATCTTATTGTACTCATCTATAGTAACTCTTACAGATATTGTAGCTACCGATTTTTTCTGTGATGAGCCTAGTCTTTGTCTTGGGTCTTTCCGTTTCTTAATACCTTTCATTTTACTTTGTTTAGTGGTTTATATACTGAGCTTCCGTTTTTAAGTACGACAATACGGAACGTATGCTCTCTATCTGATAATGAGATTCTTTTATCATACCTTCCAATGCTTTTGGGAAGATGGTTACAAGTCCAACTGCATCCCTGACAAGGGCATCGAACTTCTTTGCCGGCATAGCATCGTGGTCTACCTTCCTCATCTCGATGGCTACTGCCCTGTCTGTTAGGAAGTCTAGCGATGCTTTTAGCCTACTTGCCCATGCGTTGTATGAGTTAAGTACTTTTAGCCTGTCTATAAGTGCTTGAGGGTTATTGTAATCTACATCTTGTAGCATCATTTGGCGGTACTCTTCGTACTCTCTCATGCCTTCCTGTAATTTCTTGTTGTATGTTTCGTTTTCGAATTTGTACATGTATCTGTTTTTATCTTTTACCTAAATCTATTTTCGCACAGTCGTAGCCATCAATTTGACCTGTTCTGTAAGCATCGCACAGATGGTTTTCTACGTAAAAAGCTATCTCTTTTGCGATGTCGTCTAACTTGTCGTTTTCTATGGCGATGTACCTTGGACTTCCAAATGTAATACTAATCTTTGAATGTTTGGTAATAATCTGCTTAATTTTTTCTTCCATTGTTTTTTCTGTTTAAAAAGTGAAAAATTGATGAGTGACATTTATATCCCAAGAAACGCTTAACTACTGATAGTTTAGCTGTTGGATGCTGACTCCATAGTGTGATACAGAAGTCCCTTCTTGCTTCTATGTATTCGCTTTTACGTTTCTCCCCTTTGCTGTAACAGGACTTAGGGCTGTTTGCTTTAAGCTGTTCTATTGTAATCTTATGCTTTTCGCATATTTCACTGGCTAGTTTTTGAATGTCGGTAATAGTTGTAGCTTCTGCTGCGACATGCTCTCTTACAATGACTTGCTTTACAATAGTTACAGGCTTCATCTCTTGCTCAAACTTAGTAAGCAAAAGCATCATCCGTTTCTCATCGTATGGCTTCCATTCGTATTCATTGAAATAGTCTTTCAGCTCTTTTAGAAACTCCTTCTTCGTCATATTAAATATTTTAATCTGTACAATATCCTGCTTGACATCCACTGCCAGTTCCAAAAAAGAAATCAGTTTGCAACCCAATGTTTTTAATCTGATTGTAGTTCATTTCTTTTTTCCATCTTTTATTTTCGTCTTCTTGTTCGGCAAACCATTGCATTTTTTTAGGTTCGTTATCCCAATTTTTACGCAGTTGCTGCACCTGTTTCCAAAAGCATCCAACACAATTACTATCTAGAGGGAATGCAATTCCACTTTGTTCCGCCCATTTAATTACAGTAGGGTGTATAATTTTATCTTCTATCAACGGAAACCATCCTTCTCTCCACTCTATTTCTTCCCATTTATTTCTAGTCCCTCTTTTGCCAACAATACCTTTAAATGTAGTAGAAAATCTGTCAGCTCTTTCCATCTCATCATATCTAAATCCAATTCCCATTTTTATCTTTTCACGAATATTTTTATACCACCAGTCCCAAATAGGTCTCAATTTCATTTCAGTAGTACAAAATCTCCACATTTGATTAGGTAGGCCTTTGCCACCTGTGGATTTTTTATTTACATTTTCAAATGTATTTCCTGTTACCCATATTATTTCCTTACCAATCAATTGTTCTAAGTCTCTCATTGCATATAAAGTCAAATCACTTTCGGCTGTTGCAATAAAATCCATTCCTATTTTATCGCTGACATATTTTACTATGCCAACATCTTTTGGTTTACAATTAACATCTTCTATTCTAACCAATGAAAAAATATTGTAATCTGCTGGATAATGCACAGCCATATATGAAGATGTCTTGCCGCCTGATAAACTGTGTATTTTTTTCATTCAATAATCGTATTTAGGCAGAAAGTCTCTGTTAAATGGCAGACAACCGCGCTCATCCACAAATTCAACAGCACCCTGCATTTTAAGTAATATAGGCTCTCCTTTAGGTGTAGGCTGACCGCCTGTGTCTTTGTTCCTTACCTTGTCTACGCTGACCTCAGTAAACATCCACCTCTGATTGTCTTTAATCTTACGGTGAAAAACAACGAAGTTGTGTACTTTGTTGTATAGTGCAACACCACCCTCCACCATTGTAGCATGAGGCATCTTCTGATTGCCTTCATTATCCAGCATACGCTGAGATTCGGTGTTGGTGTGCGCGCTTAGAAACAGAGTCACCTTCGTTCTGTTTGTGAAAGCCAGCATGTCGCTGTATGCTTCATAGTCGTACTGATACTTACTCTTAGACATTGTTACATTGGCTTTCAGTGAGTTATACGGGTCTATGAATACACCCTTCAAAGACTTGCGGTGTAGTAATGCTTCAGCAAATCCTAACAGCTCTTTATATTCGTATGTCTTATCATTCGTTACGATATAGAAATGGTCGTTAATAAATGAAATAGCATACTTGAGCCAATGCTCAGGAACCTCTTTAATCTTTCTACCTGTCAGGTATTCAATGAGTTTCATCTTGATAGATGATGGGTTATTCTCCCCGGTATAAATCATCCAGTTCCATCCATGATTAACAGCAGATACAAGAAGGAACCATAGTATAGTAGTTGTCTTACCTACATTTGAGTGGGCCACAAAAGCATAGAACTCAGCTTCCTTAAGCACAAAGTATTTGTCAAGCTCATCATACCCGAACCCCTTACCGCTTTCAATCAGACCTTGACGGAACTGTCTGATATACAGCTCATCTGCACTCACATCGCTAAGGAAGTTAAGCTCATCCTCAGCGTAATTGATATACTCTAAAGCTTCATTATAGGAGTTTTCTGTTTCGTGTATCGGAGCAAGCATACCATAGGTGATGCCATCTCTTATTGTTTGCCTTGCAGATTCAGCATCGTCAATGTTACGCTTAGATATTTCGTGGTATAGAATACTATCAGCTACATCTCTTTCTACTTTGCCGGCAGATATAAACCCGCCAACAAGCACAGAAGCCTTGAGTAGTACGTGATGCTTCTCTCCATCAGGAGCAAGCCTAATCATCTTAGCTGCTATGTCTAGCTTCTTGTAGTCTGTAGTTCCTGCCCCGCTAAGAGATATGCCACCAGGTCTAATAATATCCTCATCATCCTCTACATCGTAGAATGTGCTGCTGTATGGATTTATGTACATATCAGGGTCGTATGAGGCATACAGAACCCTTGATACATTACGAGCTGTAGTATCCAGTACTTTGTATCTTTTGATAATAGCGTTGTAATGCCTGCGGTGGTTTCTTCCATCGCCTATTTTAATCAGTCCATGACAACCTGAGCCAGTAGGAGATTTCCACAGAGCGTGGATAAATTGGTCTTGCTTTAGGCTTGATATTACTTCATCTATATTGTCTATGTCATCTATATCTATGGGTACATATCCGCTATGCTTAGATAAGCTTTCGTCTTTGCGTACGGTGAACTCGCCTGCGTATAGTATGCAAGGCAGTTCTGATTTAAGCTGAGGTATTAGTAATTCATCAGAGCAGTTTCTTATTGCTTCAACCTTATCTTTCCACCTGCCATCCTTGATATACGACAGAACCATACCAAGAGGCTGAATAACCGGGTTGGTAGTATCTGTTATGTTCTTAAATAATGTAACATTTGGCATAATGATGAGAGTGAAAAATTTTGGAAAAATTCATGCAGATAGAACAGCCCCCCGTTTATCGAGGGGCTAGTTCACTGCTTACGTTTCACAGAACGTGATTAGAACGGGAGGTCGTCGTTAGACGATTGTTGTGCCGGCTGTGGCTTTGAATAGGTCTTTTGTGACGTGGGCTTGTCGCCACTAGGAACCCAGTTATCAAATACAGCGTACATCTTATCTCCAGATTTGGTTTCCTTGATTTCGATGTTCACCCAACCATCTTTATTTTTCTTGGATTTAAGGTCGTTGATAAAGTCATCTGCCTTGATGGAAATTTTAGTACCGAATTTTCCTTTCTTTACATAAAGGTTGTTTGCATAATCTGCTTTCATAATTATTATTTTAATGTTTGATAATACTCAATAAGTTCCGCATAGATGTCTACGGATTTTTTGTCTGGATACTTTCTGTATAAGTAGTTGTGTATCTTACGGATAGCGTGCAGTATAGATGTCCTGTTCTTCTGACCATTCAACAGCTTAACGATGCTCTCAATGTTAATCATTGAAATAGCTGTCATCATATACCAGCACCAGTGTCTTGTCTCTACGTTCTTGCCATCCCTAATGTCGTTGTCAAGAGTATCGTATCCTACGTTAAATACAGCACAGCAAGCGTCTCTCCACTTATTGTACTCGTGTACTACGTAATCATCGTTTCTTGGTTTACGATATAGGATAAACCCTTTGGATGTTAGTTGTGATGTCCACTTGGTGTTGGTCTTTGAATTTAGTTCGTTGAGAACCTGACCTATTAGTACCCCTATCGGTGTCATGCGCTTGATTTTACCTGTTTCAATATACCGTCTTCGAAATAAAGCTCTAAGGTACAAAGTTTATTTTTAATCGTAGTATAAACTTTTTCAGGCATAGGCTCTATGACTATCTGATGCTCAGCGCTGATGACTAAAGAAGTACAACCTTCCGACACATTCATTACAGACATACTCATAGACTTGTAGATTAGTCTGCCTCGTTTGTCTATGTAATAGTACAAGGCTTTACTGCCAAGCTCAGGCGTATAGAAGTCATGTACAGGCACTCCATCGTGAGTGACCACCTCGCTTACTATTAGCTTTAGTATGTTAGGAGGAATCCATACGGTAGGTATCATTACCAGGTCATCAATTTCTGTTGCGAAAACGTCTTCTGAATCTTGCATACTTTTGTTTTAGATATTTGTAAAGTAAATAGCTGTACTCGATAGTAGTTACGGATATAAATAATACTGCCCACGTACACACATATACTACAGACATAGTATTGTATAGCGTCATTATTATTCTACTCATCATCTGACGCACCTTTTTTAGCCCATCCGGGAAGGTCAAGCGTCATCGGGTCAGAGCCTCCGTAAAACTCATATCCTGAATCAAACAACCCCATATCCAAACAATAAGAAAAGTCTGTCATTGCTTTCTGAAACAGCTTTCTGCCTTCATCTATATACGTATCTGATGGGATTAATACCCTGCTTAGGTATGGGAAGGATGTTTCTATTACAACGTACATAACCTTCTTATCGTTCACCCAGTTATAGATAGCTGCTTGCAGATGATACTTGAGATTGTAAAAATCTCTTTGTATGTCGCTATATTCAGCTGAAGACACTGTCTTTAGTTCGATATTGTATTCATCGTTCATGGCGTCAATGTAACCGCAGACAGGTAGTGACTCATAGTTCTTATCGAACCTTTGCTCCCTGATGTCTGTTTCTGCGATGTATCTATAGATGGGAGTGCTCATTAGCTGAGTAACCATCTCCTTTGCCTTTATGAATACACTGGGAGGTATGGATTGAATCCCCTTATCAGTTAGTGAGTCTACGAACTTTTGATAGTCCTCCTTGCCTTGATTGGTACGCTTGTTGAACTCAGGCTCTACCGCGAACTTGTCATTGAACTGCTCAGGCTGAAGGATTAGATTGTGTACGACAGAGCCAAGTAGCATAGCATCTGTTTGCTTTCTTTCCTGCGTCAGATACTGAACGTAGTGCTGCGGTGAGCGAATGAACTGCTTGATTGAGCTGAATGACAGCGGGCGTTCAAGCAACGCCTCTCGTGTGATGTTCATGTGATTTGATTTGTTTTAAGATGCGTAAAAAAAGTATGGGCTATTGCCGTATGTCCTGTCTATATCTTCGCTTGACATGAGTGGATTGTTCAGCTTTATCTTAGGCGGATTCTCCTTATCGTATGGGACAATAAAATCCGGGTTGTGCCACCTTAAAATGTTATTAGGCTGAACACAAAAGTTCCCATCGTCAAGTTCTATGAAGTGGTAGCACTTACTATCTACATCCTGAGAATGACCTACGTTTATTTCGTTTGGGTCTGTTTCGTAGTCATCAATTGTAAAGTGATACTTACCGCTTCTCCATACCCTGTCTCTGCAAAACACATCCACTCTCTTATGCTGTAGGAATTTAAAGCATGTGACAGATATAGCACTTGACTGACAATCCCAGGTTTGCAATAGTTGTAGCCTTCTGCTTTCATTGTCAGATAATATGTCGTACCTGTCTTTATGAAAGAATGCACTGATAGGCATGTTCCAAAATACAGCACCTATTTCACTTTGGAAATGGAATAGTAGTGGATAGTTGAGCATAGACTTAACTCCGAATATATATCCTTCAAGGTATCTTTCATATCCTACTACATCTTTCCTAATATAGCACTGAATGTATGGTGTGTTTGCATTTAGTTGGGACATATTTAAATAGTTGCTATTTGTTTGTAATAAAGGTCTACATTGAAATAGTCATCAGGGCTTTTCTGCTTAGCTAACATCTTTAATTGCTTTGCGTAGTGCTGAACAGCAGACCTTGTAATATCAAGTTCTTTTGCTATTTCGTATTGTCTTTTATTAGCTTTCAGCCCTTCTATTATCTTACTTCTTTGTTCTTGACTTATTGGCATAGTTTACTTTTGAAATTGTTTAGCAAATGATTGTCTGAATGTAGCGTGTGTCTTTACAGAATCAGGTAGTGTCTTAGCCCATTCTACAGCCTTAGTCTTATCTTTTATCTTAGACAGCTCTTGCAGTGCAGCTTGTAGTGGATGCACTCCGTTGACTACACCTTGCATATTATTTATGTACTCTGTAACATCCCATATCTTGTTGCCTTTGTCATCTGCCGGGTATGGGTACTGCTTACCATTAAACTCCTTAGAGCCAGCGTTAAGGTCAACGATGTCAAGGTCATACAGGAACCTGCCTACTCCGAAGTTAACAGCGGCCCGTTTGAAAGCGTCTGATGCTGCTGACTTCTCTGCTTCGAAGTTACCTTCTGAGCCTACGTCTTGGCGTTCGATAGTAGTTCCGTCCGGCATTACTACTCCGATGGAGCAATAGATACTACCTTTTACATCGTGGTACTTCTTAGTCCATCCGTAGATACAGTACTTATCAAGTGTATCCATAGCCTGGCGTGCGTCTATGTAGGCTACGCAGGTGCATTTAGTGTTACCCTTATTGAATGACTGTACACGCCATTGATAAGGCATTGGTTTAGAAAGGTTTGCGATTAGTTCGCCTAGAAACTTTGCATTTTCTGTCATGGTTTTTGATTTATATGGTTATTGTTTCAAAATCTTGATACATTTCAATTGTGTCTTTCGGATAAGCTCTCTTCAATGCCTCTACAAGAGTATCGTTATCATAGAAATTTTCTTCCACATCATTGTCTCTCTCTGCCTGAACAATAGGTTTTATTACCTTAACTATTTGAGACTCAGTTAATGATGTCATAATATGGAAGTCTTCTTCTTCGTATGACGTTGTAGCAATTCTGTAAATGTCCATATGTATTGTTTTAAGTTTAGAAAATAGCCCACCTTGCTTCCTTTTTCGAAAATAACTTACTAAATTATTAACTACTTCAAAGTGGGCTGTAAGTTTAGAATCTACCTTTCTTGAATTGTATTACAAGAAGCAGTACTAGTCCAATATAGAATAGAAAAAGAGATAAGATAAGTACACACATAGCGATAATGTTTAGAGTTTAGAATATCAAATATAATACATATCTGATGAACTCCCAAATTTATTTTTCAGTTTAAATTATTAATCAAATGGGTTTACTGCAATACCATAAAATTCATCATCTTTTATTTTTTTACCGGACTTTACGTAGTACCAATCACCATCATCATATTTTACATCATTCCCATCACCATCTTGATACTCAATGTCACCTTCCTCATCTAACACGTCATCACCACACGCAGTAAACTTACCACAGAATCCCATACCTTCCTCCATGTACGATAATTCAAACCTCAGATTAGGAAATTTCTTTGCTACATATTTAACCCACTCTGTTGGTGGAGACCAAGCACTTGAGAATGAGATTATAATTTCATTATCGTCATCATTTATGATATTTTGAGAATTTTCTGAAATATCCCATTTTGTCCCCCAATTAGACAGCCTCCAATAATACCAGTCGGTAAAACCATATCTGTCAGTAAGTTTTTTAACAGCTTTTTCATGTTCCTTCTTCTCATTCTCATCATCTCCAAAATAGCTGTTAGGGGCTTTTACTTCAAGCAGGGCCGTTGGAGTAGGGTGTAGCCTGTCCATTTTAAATACCCCATCAAATAAGGCTATTTTACGGAACTTTTTAAGTTCATTTTTTTGACCAGTTACGGTCAGCGTGTTGTCGCACCAATTTGGCATAGTTGTAGATTTAAAATTGTTATTATATTTGTGTATGTCAAAGTCAAAAACACAGCAGTACTACGATAAGAATCCCGATGCTAAAAAGAAAAAAGCGGCATACGATGCCTTGTATCACAGTACTCCCGAAAGACGTAAGTATCGAGCCAAGTTGAACAAAGCCAACAGACAGGCAGGAACCTACGGAAACGGAGACGATAAAGATATGAGCCATACCAAGAGTGGTAAGCTCGTAAAGGAACACAAGTCGAAGAACCGCGCACGCAATGGTGAGAACGGTAAGTCGACCAAGAAATGATGATAGCGAACGCTTTTAAAAAAGCACAGGCTGATTGTAGGCATTGAAACATACGATACAATTGCCATCATGCTTCTTGTGTTCTACATCTGATATATCCTTGCCGCAGCATACACACGACTTTTGTTCTTCAACTAACTCCTGAAAGTTTGTAATACAATAATCAGCGAACTCAAATGCTTCATCCTGTGCATCTGGACTTAGTAATGACTCAAGGTGAAGTACATCGAACTCCCACATGTTTTTGTACACAGTTACTTTATCTTCTTTCTTTCTGTATACAAAGTCACCTGCTGCTTCCCATCCTAGTATAACCAGTGCTGCATGAAGGAACACATCTTCGAAGTCCATCTGCTCAAGGTCTTTTGCTTTGGGTATATCTAAATACCAATCAAGATAGGATAAACCATTAGTGCCATCTACCTTAGTGTCTGCGTATGAAGGAGTATGTGACACAGGAACATAGCTGTCTTCGTACCAGCTGTCGTAGTCTTTGAACTTATTAGAATTACCACCATAGTAAGGAGTAAATACTTTCTCTTCAACTACGTGGTCATAACGATTGGTAAGGTTATTGAATATATCGTACACCATCCACATAGTATTGTGTACGTCATCGACAGATATAATCTCATCTGATGAGTGTGGGTTGTGATAGCCGCAGCTCATGTTAGCAGAGCTTACACCTACCTTCCGCTGTGTTAGTTTACCTACGTCTGTGATACCGCCTGTATGGAATGAGTAGCCATACTTGGTAATGATAGGAAGCACATCATCTTGGAATGCTTTGGATGATATGTCAAGACCTCCGATTGTATTTACGAAGTCGGCATTACCACGTCTGTCGCACTGAAGGATATACATACAGTCAGAGAAGAAGGACAGGTCAGCTTCACCACTACCTACACAACCAATCTCCTCGTCCCGGAAGAAGCATGCCTTCATAGATGTATAGTCTCGTATAGCGGCAAGGGCGATATAGATACCTACCTTGTCATCACCTCCTACGCCTGTGAAGTCACGCTTGACAGGATTGTATGCGTAGATGATGCGGTGCTTCTCGTCATAGGCTACGCTGTACTCATCATCAGCTACTATCTTGTGGACGGTATCTGTATGTGATACGATGCAGGGATAACCGTTTGCAGTGGGCTCACCCTTAGTTACATACACATTGTTTTTGTCTATACGTACATCTGCTCCGAAGTGATGTGCGTACTGCGCAATGAGTGATGTCATACGTTCGACACTACCTGAATACGATTGCGTTTCAAGTATGTCTTTGAATAATTGTTCTACCATTGTAATTTGTTTTAATTGTTAATGATTAAGGCTTCTCGTCTACCTCTTCTTCGTCATCTTGATTCTCTTCCATCCAGTTGTCATACTCTTCCTTGCATACACTACGTCCGTCAGGAAGTTCAAGTCTGTCAGAGTTAAGATACCACTCATTTGATATTTCACACTTAAAGCATTTCTCTGTTAGTACCCAATCCCCGTCTACATATACAGCTACCTTTTCTACATCATCTTCGTGAACATATCCGTAGTCATCAATGTACATTGCATCGTCTTGATGGATGTCTTCGCTATTGTATTCGCAGAATGCTACATACTCATTAAGGTAGTAGTCTTGTCTGCTTTCTACCCACGATACATCGTCTTGGTGGTAGTATCTGCCTCTTGATTCAGAATACCTAAGCCTTTCATCTTCTTGATGATACCAATCTCCGCCTACTTCTACTGCATCATCGTAAAGGATATACTCGTCATCTATAGTGCATACGCAATCTTCTTCATCATACCACTCACCACGACCTTCTACATATACCATACCATCATGGTCTTCATCATCAGCATCAGTATTTATGAACGCACGCTTAAACATTGAATCTCCTCTGTATGTTGGGTCTTTGATGACGCACGCAAACACACCGCTTGTCTTATCTCTCTTCCAATCATTAGCATACTGGACTACAAGTGGGTGATTGTCAAGGAATGTCTTGACATTGTCTGTCAAGTCCCTGCCGTATAGTAGTGTGAATGCTACCTCTGAGCGAAGCATCCTATTTGCTGATGGTGGGTCTATCTCATTAGTACTTGCTGAGCATCCTGATGTTGAGCGCAGGTGAAACCATTTGTCTGCTTCGATTCCTTCGTGCATGGTGTTGGTGAGGAAGTACTTATCATCTTTCTTGAAACCATATAGCAAGGTATCAAGCCAGGGCATCTGCCAGTCGGAGGCATAGTTAAGTTCTAGCACTAGAATTTTAGGAGATATTTGCTGACCATTCAGCATATCGAATGCAAAGTAGTGACATGACTGCTGAGCCTTGTAGTATATGCCATGCTTATTTGCATAGCTTATCATTGACTCTTTGTGTGCGTCTGTCAGGTGATAGATAGTATCCATGTAGGTGTCTGTACCATCGAACCAAAGCAGGGCTCGTGCTACTATTTTGTGGTCGGCATTGCGTAGTATCAGCATGGATATTTTGTCAGGGTTCTCCTGATAGATACGGAAGGATGGCTGATTACATTCGTGTCGCATACAGCTACCTTTTAGGTTAGAGCTGTTGTCAATGTCAGCGTAGTTGTTTTCAAGGTAGTAGTAACCTATTAGTTCTCCGCTTACCACTGAGAAGTTAGGCGACTCAACGCCATCACCATACTCATCACCGAATATAGATACGTATGATTTTATTTTGTTAACCCATACTTCTATCGTCTTGTCAGACCATTCATCATTAATCATCTTCAGTAGTTTACCCGGCTTCATTAGTTGCAGTCCCTTGTCGGGCAGTCTGCCGTTGTCATCTTTAGCCGCCCCGCTTCCTTGTTTGTAGAAGCCGAACATAGCACCCCTCAGGTGCACGTTTTCAATACCGGGGATTGTTAACCTGTTTGTTTCTCCGTCTGAGATTTTTGACAGAATGTTGTTTGTTTTTGGTGTAAACATATTTGTTTTGTTGAGAGTGAAAAAATAAAGGACGGATGTTTAGTCCGCCCTTGATGAGATAGCCGGTGAGATTAGAGTGCTGCGTACCCTAAGTCGATGAGGTGTTGCTCAGCTTCGCTGCCGGTATAGACAGGCACTAAGCGTACAGCCTTACCTTTCTTGGTAGGTGATGCATACCATGTTACGTTACCGCCTTGTCTGTGCAGATAGAAGCCCTTACCACCTTCGTCACCCGATGCTGTGTTGTTCAGCACTTCGATAAGCTCAGTATCGTTATACTTGTCAACACCTAGCGTTTCGTTAAACAGATGCAGGTCGGTGTAGTCAATGTCGTTTAGTACAAATCCTTGCTTCTGCAATAGGTCAGGCACTGCACTGAGGATGATGTTTTGTACATCGCCAGTAGCATCTGCGTTGTACATAGCCTTGAGTGTGTCGCGAGTTAATGTTACTTGTGACATAGAGAGAGTACAGTTTTTAGCGTGGTGTCTCCACGTTTGTTTAGAATGAATGATTAATTATTATCAGCGTCTTTTAGTTCCTTTAATGATACGTAACCGAGTGAACGTAGGTATGCAGCTTCGTCTTCATTAGATGCGAATGATATTGCTCCGTCAGTTCTTGAGTGCGGTCTGTAGAATGCTTCTTTACTATTTACATAGAATCCTACATGTTCTTCCACGCCTTTGGCAACACCACTAATCAATTGAAAAGTAACTTCGTATGCTGATGCGATTGCATGAACGTATCTTTCGAATGCACTATAGTTATTTGCAACATATTCAGATTTCTTGTAGATAGATTTTTCACCTTTTTCAATAGGGTTTCCGCCAGTATAGTCATTATCTGCTTCTTTCACAATTGCATCGTCATCTATATCCTCATCTTCTTGCAGTACAAACGGAAACTCCTGTACTATATTGTCCCATTGCTCAGGGAACAGAGAGCCCTTGATTCCTGTCATCAGTAGTTTGATGTCTAGTTTTTCTTGCTTAGTCATGTGATTTGATTTATTGGTTATAGATTATTATTTCTCTGTTGCCGTCTTGCGCTAGTCCAATCATCTCATTTACAAAACTTCTTTGCACATCCGATATGTTAAAGAATACATCATCACTTATTACATTGCTGTCGTAACTAAATATCTGTATGCCAATAAAATCCGTAACTACTTTATGGTATCTTTTTTCTCCTTTAGTTTCTACTTCTGTATAGAAAAGATAAAATGACAGATACTCATTTGACGCACATTGGACATCTCCTTTTATATTACCCATTTCCCATCCGTATCTTCTATTCCAAAGTTTAGCAGCCTTGTTTTGCAATGATAATTGTTCGTTGTTCATGTGATTTGATTTAACTGTTAATAATTGAATTCATTTCGTCCATTAAAAATTTTTTTATATCATCTTCCGAGTATCCTGCATCTTCAAGTATGTGTTCTGCCATAACTATATATGATTGTATCAGTGAAAAGATGTTGTCATGTACATCTTCGATAGCATTATACATTTCGACTTGTTTGTATGTATCCATTGTGATTTGATTTATTGGTTATTAATCTTTTTTAATTACATTGTACTTTCCATGCTCAAACGATGGGCATAGTATGTAGTTTCCGTACCCATCTTCTTCAAATTCTGTTGCTAGGAATGTTCCAGATGTATAGCTTACTATGCTATCGAAGTCGTATTCATCGTGAGCCTTACGCATTAATGGTAGCTCATCAATAACAGGTGCTCCGTTGATAGGCTTGTGAGCCACGATAACATACCATGCCCATATATCCATAAGACTCCTTCCTCTATCAGTTCTACCCTCTAGGAAGTAGCGTCGCCCATATTTAATATCCTCCATGTTGTATATCCTCTCATTATCTTCATACGCATACTCAACCTCGTCAGTTTCGTAACCGTCTCCGCTATCGTACCTGTATGTTTTTTCAAAAAGTAACCTAATTTTAAGATTAGTTTCTACTTTTATTTCTTCGTCAAGCATGCACAAGAAGTGGCTAGGTTCTCTAAAGTTATTCAGCACTTTTTTAAATTCGTCATGTAAGTACTTGTCAGTATTGTACGTTAAAAACCTAGACTTATCAGCCACGTTACGGGCATCATCAATGGCATACAGATAGTCTCCTACCCTTACCGTTTTGTATGTAAAAGATACATTTTCTAAGTGCTTTCTAGCATTTGATTTGTCTGTTTCTTTAATGAATAGCATTGTGTGTTGAATTTTAGAGTGATTAATATTATTTCTCGTATTGTACTAAGAACGTGTAGTTGCCGGACTCAGAATGTCCAGGAAATCGTATTAACCTGACGTAGTTGAATCTGTCGTACAGCCTTTGCAAATAGTTTTCCGCTTGTCTGATTGTGTTGAATTGTTTTGTAATCTGTTGCATTATGATTTGTTTATTTGAGCAAATAGTATTTCCTGCCAATGTTTTGGTAAATCAGTGCATCGTATCACCTCTTCATTACCTCTACAATCTTCATCTGCTTCATTCTTATCACCGAATATTAATATTTCGCCGTATGAATTTTGCAGAGGGTTATCATTTGCTTTATCATAAATGACATAATCAGAATCAAATAAATTTTTCATACTTTTTGTTTTAGTTATGTTTCATTCCTGACATTACTCCGTATCCTTTACGCTGAGCCAGTCTGTTAATCCTGTTTGCAGTATCAAGCGGAACTACTTGTATAGTGTTACCGGTCTTGTGATTAGTTACAGGTATGCAGCCGACTCTTTGCGTATCGGAGCAGGAGATACATTTGTCAAATCCGCATCGTGTGAGGCGAAGTTCGGGCATTGCTTTACCGCAACGTTTACATGGGATGGTCTTCATATTGCTCAGTTTTTGTGTCAGGCAAAAGTGTGAGAGTGAAAAATGCCGCCACGCCTACAAGCATGGCAGCAACATTGTCGGACATACAAAGAAGTATGCAGGCTGTGATAAAGAGGATGGTTTTCATTTTAAATAGATTTTAGTTTTGAAATAATTGTCTATTACGTAGTGCCTTCTCTTGTGCTTGAATACAGGGAATGTCATATCTACATTATTGTACGACATTACAACAGTATCAATTGGCTCAAATATTTCTAGCCTTCCGTTTTTGTCTGAGAAATCTTCGTTGTATACTAGCTCATTTGTGCGGATGTAGTTTATGATTTCACCTTTGTACAGAAATGAATCTACGCCCATCACGTATAGCTTACGCCCTTCGTTATAATCTTGGTATCCGTATTTGTCTAGCTTAGGCTGAACTTTACCTGAAAGCAGCCAAAATAAAAAGATAATCTTTGCCATTTGTTTTTGATTTAGAAGATGAATAAAAAAGCCGGACAGCATTATCTGTTTCCGGCTTGTTCTCACTCAACACAATACGTTAGTCGTGTCCTGTACCTTCTGTCATTAGTATGTCTATATCTTCCGACTGCCATTCAGATATGCAGTATTCGTGAAATAGCATATAGCTAACAAGAGCCAGGATAAAAAGTAGTATAATCATTTTGTTTAGATTTAGAATGAAACCATATGTGCATTACCGCGTGGCTTAGGAGCAGAGCCATTGTACTTTTTAGGATACCATACACCGCATCCGTTAGCACCTCTTATGCCTGTATATCCTCCGCATGATGTGAGCATGAAGGCAATTACTGAGATTCCGAATAGTCGTTTGAGCATTTTCATAACTGAAGTTTTTGTTTTTTGTGAGAGATTTTTTTTGAATACATCTACATCGAAGTAGTGTGCGTTTGGAGTGTGGAGTTTACGTTCGTAGCGTGAGCCTACATTGAACTCACTAGCCCAGGAATTGAAGTTTTTGTTCATTTGTTTAGAGTTTATACATTAACGAATAGAGTTTCTGTTACTACATTTCTTCCCGCCTGTGTTAGCTGCTTTGTACGGGGTGAAGTAGTTGTTACAGGATGACATAAAGATGATGATGATTAGTGCCGGGATGATTACTTTTTTCATGTGAGTTTTTATTTAGAGATTAGAGATACGCTACCGAATATATCCAATGCAGATTTTGCTTGCTGTACTCTTCGCATAATTTGTCCTACAATATCAAGGCTTAGGTTTCTTTCGAATTTGCTACATCCGAATACACCTACTACGCCTTCAATTAATACAGAATACTTTCCGAAATCTTCTCTTTTTATTTCAACGGATATTCCGTTATCAAATATTAAAGTGCGGTTCATATACTTGTCTTTTTAAATTCTACAATAGCCATTAAAAATAGTACTCCGGCAGATGCGAACACTAAGCTAATGGCAAACAGATTGAATCCTGTTGGTTCTAGCATTGCAAATCCGAGAATGGGAACCATAGCTGTTACGATTGCAGATAAGATTACTGCGAAGAATGATAATACCTTTTTCATGTGTTTAGATTGAGGGGTTATTAATTGTGTTTTCAGTTATTGGAAAGTTTGCTACCTTGTTAATCCATTCAGCTACTTCATCGGCTGTGCAATGTCCGTTTACAACATCGTATCCGAAGTTGTACCAATTATTTTCATCGTCCCATATTGCAATCTCAGCTGTTAATGATTCAGTTCGTGAATTTTTCATATCGTCAAAAAGAGATTGACCTTGCTTTACAGAACGTCTTTCGCAATAATTCTCCGTCCCAAATTGAACGGAAATTGTCCAGCCGTTTTCAAATTTCAGAGTGAATCCTCTGTTGTAGTTTGAACTTATCATTTTGTTTAGATTGAGGGGTTTAAGTTTGGGTTTGCTGCGATTTTGTTTAACAGCCTGAGTTTAGCTGCTTGTTGGTAGGCTTTCACATCTTCCCCTAATAGATTGAGGATTTCGATAGTACGTGCGTGAGTGCTTTGTACTTTTACGTGTACGTTCCTACGAATAGTTCCGTTCGGTTTTGCTGAGCATACTTTCTGTGCCATAGCTTTTGTTTTTAAATGGTGAGTGAATAGGGGGAAGCAGCGGATTCGAACCGCCCTCACGTATCACCTACACTTAGTCCCTTCCCCTGAAGTATTATAAAAAATTCACTTTGAACCAAACGAAAACAGCCCTTTGTTTAACATCAGGGCGAGTATAGGCATAGCATGGCTTACCTGTTTTGTTTGAGTGAATTGAGTTTTGTTGCCGTACTTTCTTAGATTATTTTTCTATATAAATGTCTTATCGTACAGCTTTGCAGCTGAGTTCCCAGACATCACGCCCCTACCTTATCCAATGTAGGAAGCCATTACATACAGGGCGGCCCGTATGAACGTGTAAGTTTTTCCATTCGCAAAGAAGCAATATAAAATAAATTTAGTCGCTGCGCTGAACGTTAATCGCACCCTGTAACAGGTGGAGCCGGTGTCGCCTTACACTTTCCGCAAATGTATAAAAATACTTTTGCCGTTTGCCTTTCGTTTGTTTCAGTTTGTATAAAAATACAGATTGAATAAACTACTTTGCGGACGTTTGAACGTCATTTGTTAAGTGGTTACTTACAATAATCTACCAACCTATTTTCTGAATTCAAGGTAATAAATTAAAAATTTACCCCTATCCTTTGTAGTATTTAACCAAATTTTCTAACTGAAAACATATTTTGGATTCGTTCTAAATGAACATAATGAACCGAAAATATGGGTTAAATTGTGGATACTACCATGACCCCACTTTGTGCCCTTATCGGAATCGAACCGATATAATGCAACCATGCAAGGGCTACCAACTAACAGATGTTAGCTTTTTACTTTTGTCTTTTGTTCGTGTGCAATTTTCAAGCACTTTGCGAATCTTCCCAATAATTGTATAAATAACCAACCTGTAAACTGAGGGCACGTTTCGGGGTCTTTACCTAAGTTTTCAGCACGTTTTTTGCATTGCTCTTTTTCTTTATCAGTCATGAACCAAGTGAACTGATTAACATCTGTTAATAATATAGATTCAGGGGTTAATGATGTGCCGAATTTTGCGTTCAATTGGTTAATGTAGTTTTGCCCTAATTTACAAACTCTTTTGCGGACGGAAAATATCCCGCCAATATCAGCTTTAAAATCTTTGTTTAATTGGAACTTTTCTTTGTTGAGTTCTGAAACCATTTTTTTACCAGATACGCCCTCCGTTAATGTAACGGACGTTTCGGATGTTCTGATAACTTTTGTTTTTGGGGTTTTTGTTTTCGTGTTCATTGTGTTTTGTTTTTGAGTGATTGAATGATTAACGATTAACAATACAAATATACTACATCTAATATACTACATCCAAATAAAAACAAAACTATTTCTGCAACGATGTTGCAATTATCTGTTAAAGTTATGTTAATGGATTACTAAAGAATTTAGTTACTAAAAATATTAGTACGTACCGGTACATCATTTCTGCAACAATGTTGCAATAAATATATTGGTAACAAATATTTTTAATAAACAAACTAGCTGAGAAGGTATACCATTATACATCAAAAAGGAAAAAGAGAAGGAAGGGAGTGGGGTTAACCAATCACCTCAGACGTTCCCTTCATAACTAATTGATAACTAACGGGAACGCATACACTAAGTTCCCATAAACAGGTAAAATAGGGTACACGGTAGTAATTTGCGTTTCCCCAAACGGTGGCCGGCTGCCGGGGGGTGGGGGTTATCCTGAGCTTCTACGTATTATAGCTATTTTCCTACAAACGCTATTTCTTTGGTAGC
>Ga0315900_10003414_pt1 | contig 23265 bp, 36 predicted proteins | sample LakEriMetagenome_FD_203521 | JGI IMG/M metagenome (GOLD analysis project Ga0315900, IMG submission 203521) | Freshwater fungal communities from buoy surface, Lake Erie, Ohio, United States - Buoy 12 MA114 | ecosystem: Environmental > Aquatic > Freshwater > Lake > Lake biofilm | place: USA: Lake... | reverse complement strand
CAGGTAATTATCACTCATCGACTAGGCACTTATAAGTACTAGATAAAACATCTATCTGTGAGGGAAACACAATGAAAATAGTTGTAGTAGGGGGTGGTACAGCAGGATGGCTCACAGCCATATTGGGCCTGCGACATGCTGGCACACATGACTACACAGTGGTAGAAAGCTCAAAGGTGGGCATCATAGGTGTGGGTGAAAGTACCACAGGCTTCTTTACCGATGTCATGACCAACGATCTTAGAGCCTTGGGGGTTGATCACCTAGACTTCATGATCAAGACAGGGGCCACTTGCAAGTTGGGCATACATCACAAGGCATGGGGCTCAAGCATGACTCACAGTTATCTAGCGCCCCTGGATGGTACTGTCACACAGTTCGAGCCCAGGGACACACAGTTTGAATATGCTCTGGGCCACCTTTCACCGGAAGATAGAATAACCACTAGCCATACGGGCTGGCTCATGCGCCATGGGCTCAGCAACATGAGCAAGACTGGAGAGTTTATGGCCCACGGACATGCCCTACACGTAGACGGCACCCTAACTGGGCAATACTTCAAAGATCACTGCCTCAAACACTCAAACTGTCGGTTAGTGGACAGTGAAGTGGCCACAATAACAAGGGAGCCCGGGGGTAGGATCACAGCATTGACCCTGACCAATGGTGAGAGCCTAGAGGGTGATCTATTCATTGACTGTACGGGCTTTGCCAGGCTGTTAATCAAGGCTATGGGGGCCAAGTGGGTCAGCTACAAGCAATGGCTACCCGTGGATCGTGGCATGCCCTTTCAAGAGCAGTATCAAGAGGGTGAGCAGCCCGAAGCATGGACCACAGCCCATGCTCAAAAGAACGGGTGGATGTGGACCACGCCCTTGTTGGATCGCAAGGGCAACGGCTACGTCTACTCTAGTGCGCATGTCACAGACGAAGCTGCCCAGCAGGAAATTGAACTGGTGTTGGGTCGTGCGATCACACCCATCAAGATCATACCCTTTGATGCTGGCCGTCAGTCAGCAGCTTGGATTGACAACTGTGTGAGCATAGGGCTCAGTTCCAGTTTCCTTGAGCCCCTAGAAGCTACCAGTATACACACCAGTATTGTACAGATCAAGATGCTGTTTACCGAGTACATAACTGATCATATAGAAACCACACTGAACCCTGGCACCATTGCTTTGTACAATGGGCGATGGAGTCGACAGATAGACGATCTCAAAGACTTCTTGGTCATGCACTATCAGGGTGGTAGAACTGATTCGGAGTTTTGGCGTTATATAAGCAGTGGAGCCACCCAAACAGACTTTGTCAAAACTCTACTGACCACAGCACAGGCAAGACTGTTGAATGCCAACGACTTTCCGAGATATTGGGGAGTTGCAGGGTGGAGTCTCTATTCGTGGGTCATGGGCGGACTGGGTCTGTTTAAAAATGTAGTGCATAATCAAAATACTGATCACGTGTTTGAACAAGAATTGGCCTATTTTGATCATCAACAGATGATGCAACAACGCTATGGTCAAAATCTTTCACATCTAGACTATATACGCACTGTGAAACAGAGTCGTGAGCTATTCAAACAACAGAGTTAATCTAGCGTGATTGGTAAATATTACTATGAAAACTCTAATTGCTGCTTTTTCCTTGGTCTTGCTTTCGGGTTGTGCCAACATCATTGGCTTGATTCCCAGCTTCAATGACCCCAATCAAAGTCAAAAGATCGTAGATGTACGCATGGCTGTTGATCAGCTGGATTGTGCGCGAGCACAACATGCACAGGCTCTAACCATACAGCGTGAACTACGTTGGTTTGAACTCTACAGTCAATCGGCGGGCATACGCAATCAAGACGTTATTCGAATCATCAAGCCCATGCAGGAAACTGTGGGTGAGTTTGTGGATCGCACCAAGGCGCAAGATGCCAGTCGAGTCTATTGTGATCTAAAGAAACGAGCAATGCAAGAACAGGCAGCTAGGGCTGCTGGTGTTATTCTAGGAAGATTCTAATGACCATAGACGTACTAAGACAGCTAGCAGGCGGCCAAGACCCAGCAATTTCAGCAAGAGCTCGTTATGTACTAGAGCTTACAGAAGCAGTAAACACCAATCAAATTTCAGCAGGGGAATATCAAGAACTCTGCAGAGATGTTGCACGTATGGACACACTGGATAGGGAATGTGCGGACCTAGAACTAAAAACCGCCTTGGTCATGGCTGTCTATGCTGTGGCACAACTGAGCTAATCATATGCGTATCAACGAAATCCTAAAAGAAAACATATTCACCACAGACTATCATAAAGTCATGCAGGCCGTTGCTGAACTCTACAAGAATCATTATGACATCAATGTATGGGAAAATGCCGAAGCACACGACGAAGCTGCCAAGGTACTGTTAAAGGTACATCCAACAGATGAAGAACTAGATTTCATTATTTCTAGTAGCCAACTGCCAGAACGCTTTATGGACCTAGACTTTCCAATTAATGATGATCTAATGTTCAACGGTTCAGGTGCATCAACAGATGATGTCGTCGAAGGTGACCTAGATGAAGACGTTGATCTAGATGAAGAGCCTGCTAGTCGTGCGCTATGTACGAGTGGTAAACCGGATAGTGCCCTAGGTGCTAGCAATCTAGCATCGTGCAAAAGTCAGGGCTATCGCAGCCGTGAAGGAGCCAAAAGCCACAAGGTAGGTTCAGACAGAGTCAAAGTTAGAGGTAAGAAAATCAAGGGCAAAAAGTACGGCGGCCCACTTCCAGACTGGAGCTAAACAATGAAGTTTAAAGTGCGAGCGGGAGACCTACTAGTTGCTCCTCCTAGTATGCCGGATCCAAGATTTGACAAAAGCGTACTATTTCTAACACACTATAATCTTCAGGGTGCATATGCACTCTGCATCAATCGTCCAACAGAATACACACTTAACGAAATAGTCAAGCCCTTGGGTCTAGAGTTCATTGATGATCAACCCTTATATTGGGGAGGTCCTGTAAGTCTAAGCACAGTTTGGATGTTGCATGATCGTGATTGGTCAGTGAGTAATACCATGAATATCAACGAACACTGGAACATAACCAGTCACGAAGAGATGTTCCATCATCTCAGCAAGGGTCATTGGCCCAAGCGATTCAGAATAATGATCGGCCATGCAACTTGGGACGCAGGACAATTAGATGCAGAAATTGATGGTGCAGAACCTTGGTCACACAAGTCTAGTTGGCTGACAGTCAAACATCCGGATCCCAATTGGCTAGTTGATTTAGATGCTGATCAACTGTGGCCTAGCAGTTGCAGTATATCTGGCCATCAGGCAGTGGATTCATGGATGGGGTAAAGCTGGTTGCCAGCACACGAATACCTAATTTATTCTACGTCAACTGGTGGTTGATGAATCACTGTTCATGGGCCTGCAGCTATTGTAATGAAATCATTCGCAAGGGTAATATAGATCTACCCTATCTCAATGACTGTAAGAGATTTATAGATGATGTTACATTATTTGCTTCAGGTCAAAACAAACGAGTTCGAATTGAATTTACAGGTGGCGAAGTTACTGAATGGACTGATTTTCTAGAACTGTTAACCTATGCTCGTAGTCAAGGCTGTGAAACACAGTTTAGAACTAATGGTAATGTTGGACTAGATCAATGGAGTCAATATCTATCAGTAGTCAACGATCTACAATTAGAATATCATCCAGAACATACCAGTGCAGCCCATTTTCTTTTGATTATTAAACAGGCTGTAGACCTAGGGGTATCAGTTAGCATAAATGTCAATATGTTAAAAGACGGATGGGATCAATCGGAAGAAGTTTGTAATAAAATACAGAACAAATGGCCGAACATACGTGTGAACAAGCGTATGCTATTTGACGATCCTGTATTCAACACTAGACCAAAAGAATATACACTACTGCAAACTATCAAGTTAAAAAGACAACACGGTGATATCAAAATTACCCAAGGTGATAGTGTGGAGTACACTGACTATCAAACAATGGTATTAGAAGGTGCTAATAGATTCAAGGGCTACAACTGCTGGGCGGGAGTAGAACAGGTAATTGTAGATGCTTGGGGTAGAGTCTATCGCGGCCACTGTAGACAAGGTGGCTTTATGGGCAATATCAAAGATAAGAATATAGTATGGCCCAACGCACCTAAGGTATGCACATTGGATAGCTGTAAGAACAGCTTTGACATACTGACTACCAAATCAATTCAATTGACGAAGATCTGAAAAGACCACACGTTCGACTATTTTCTTTCTAGCATCTTTGGTAGGTGCGCCTAATACAATCAACATAAACTGCCTGTGCCGTTCTTCTAGCACTAGACTCACACACCATCCTGCAGGCGTGGTCAGTCCTGTCTTACTCAGCACAATGGTATTGAATTCTTCAAGCAAGCCTAAGTTGGTATTCTGAATAACAATCCTCACAGGCTTCTTTTTATCAGCCAATTCGATCTCAGTCTTTTGAATTATACTGGTCTGGCGTATAAATTCCACAGTGACAGCAGACTTCAACATGGTGAGTATGTCTAGTGCGGTGCCCACATTCTTTTGACTGAGTCCACTAGGATCGTCAAAATAGCTGTGTGTCATGCCCAATTGTTGTGCCTTGTTGTTCATGGCAGTCATAAAGGCAGTTCTTCCATTTGGGTGATCGCGGGCTAGGGTTTCGGCAGCCGAGTTGTCTGAACGCACCAGCATGGCAATTAATAATTCTCTACGAGTGTATTGTTGTTTTTTTAACAGTACACCACTGACTCCACGATGGACTTCTAGTTTGCGTTCTAGATCTTGATTGAGATCAAGGTAGGTCATGGCAGTCATTACCTTGGTAATACTGGCCAACGGTCTTACCTGTTGCGTATGTTCTGCAACCATCACTGTGTTAAGAGTGTTGTCATATAAAAGAACACTGGGCTCATTTCGAGCCCAGGCTGTGTTGACCAGCAACAACAAGACGACTAAAAGTTTCATCGATTATTTAATCGATTATTCCTCATGGTCAAAGGGCCAAGCATTGAGCTCTGGTCCATGTTTGGCAATGGCCTGTCGAAGGGCTTCTTCAATAAACTGATTAAAGGTCATGTCCTGCTCGTGAGCCATCTTCATGTAGGTTAATAGTTCTTCGTCAGTAAAGTCTACAGGAACACTGACACGGGTATCATAGTCTTCGCCGGCCTTAATGGCAAGTGCTTTTTGGATAAAGTCGTCATCAACATCTAAATCAATGTAGTCAACATCATCCCAGGCCTGATTGGCCAGTACACTTTTAGACTCTGCTTCCTTGCGATGCTTTTCAATGTTCTTTGGATTGATCATGCGATAGGCACGATTGTTGGTGTAATCGCACATGCTAACCTCATAGACCTTTTGTGTTTTGGTACTAAACACAATGCTGAAACTGTATCCACCTTTGCCGTGAACCCCATTCCAACTATCTAGTGAGTAGCTATTTGGACCATAACATTGCCAACCGTAATCACTACCTTCGGTAATTTTGTAGTCAACCAGTTCCATCCATTCTTTCATTGTGATCATTTTGATTCCTTGATTTGTGTTAATAGACTTTTATTACGAACATCTTGCTCTTTACGAGCACGTTTATCAGGGTTGCTTAGGCGCAACATTGTGTCATAGTCTCGAGCCCATTTAACTCCGGCTAGCCAATCTTCTAGTCGTTCAAGACTGCCCACGAACAATTCAGCATCACGACTAAAGATAGGTAATGCATCTTGATCCTTCGGCACAAGGCTTAGAGCACCATGATCTTCTGACCAATCAGTGTGTTTAGCTTTGTTAAACTTAAAGCCTAATTCATCGACCTGCTGTTCGATTCGACGAATTCTTTGGATAGTATTCCAACCGCTCATTCTATCACCTTAAGAGTTTGTTTAATGTCTTTGTGTTTTACTATTATAAACGAAGTTAGGCCTTTTGTCAACCTCATTGGCAAGTCTAAATGGATAGTAATCTCTGGCCCATTGGTTTCATTAATCAATCGATCGTTACCTACAGTACCGATAAACGGAATTTTATTCCAATAGCCAAAGACTCTATCACCAATATGATACTTGGGCTTATAACCAATCCGCTCAAAATAATCAGTTTGGTTGCCCATGTTAGAATGCCTTAATATTTTTTAAATTATCATTTTCCATAATAAACTTACCAAATTGGTTATGAAATTCATCATAGATTGTTAACTTGCACGGATTAATTGGAAATTCATATACACGAAGCCAAGTATGTAAAATTCTACATCCGTCCATTTGACTAAAATTATCTATTATAAATTTAAGAGATTGATCTATGGCTTGATGGAATCGCTTTCCTCTTCCTCGAATCGCTGTTAGCTCGTTTGCTCTTTGATGGCAATAGAATTCTGGGCCTTTAAGAGCATTCCAAAATTGTTCTTGACTAGCGGTAAGCATGTTAATCCCTATGCAGTCGGCCCCACACTAGGAACTCTTTGAATGCGTTGTAGACTGTGGCTGCTTCTTGGTCGTCTGCTTCTACTCGAACACCTCGAACATAGAAGCCATCTTCAGCCACTCGCAACATTTCTGTTGCACCTATATTGCATACAATGTTATTAGGCTTTGGTTCGTGAAAGTTGTATCTTGTTATAGCATCGTCTTGAACCCAATTAGCCACTACCTTGTTCAACTCTGTAAAATCGTAGGACATTTTATTTGTCACTTTCTTTGATAGTGGTTAATAAGGTGTTTCTTTGTTCTTTATAACGAGTCCAACTGGCCTTTACTGTGTCCACAATAAACCATTTAAAAAATACTATCAACAATAGAACCATTCCGGCCAAATTCATATCAGATGATATTGAAGTACCTAGAGCAAAAAGACTGCCTACATTGAGAACCAGGCTGACCAACAAGATCCATTGCCACAGTTCCAACTTTGAGAACCACCAACGTATAAATCCAATTTGTTCTTTCATTAGATCTTCTCTCCTGCAATGAATCCACGGAATCGCAGGAAGCGTGGAAAGCGCAGACTGTAGGTACCGTCTTGATTCTGTGTGACAGCATCAGCACGTACTTCTACTACCTGCCCTACCAAAGTATCACGTTCCTCCCAATAAGAGCCACGATCACTATCACTAAAACCACTGCCCACATTGACTGAAATCATCTTACCGTCGTCCACGCCCTGGCAGACCAACGCACCAAGACGTCCTACATTTCTTCCGGTACCTTCTTCCACGGCTGTGATCGAAAGACTAAACTCCGCAAAGGGTTTTTCTTTCAACCAAGAAACAGATCGTTTACATTCATACTTGGCCTCTGGATCCTTGATCATAATGCCTTCAAACCCCTCAGCGACCATCTTCTTGTTGTAGTCCCGGTATTCAATGTCGCCTAAGAACTCATCAAGATTAACTTCGATTTGGGGAATGATTTCGATGCAGCCGCTATCACCAAAGAGCTTGCTAAAATTCTCTTTAAGGAACTTAGAACGTCGACGCTGCCCCATCACACTCTTGCCAGCTTTAAACTCTACAAGTGGAACAACATCGAACAAGCATAGACGTGCATCTTGAGCCTGCACATCTGATTTACGGTGGACCTGCTTCATAAGGTCCTGGAATGAATTACTCACTACTTCACCATCTAATACATATGAACGTCCAATCTCGTCCATGTGTTTTTCTAGGAAACTGGTAATATGACCAAAGTTATCTAGAACCTTGCCATTACGAGTGTACATTGTGGCAGTACGACTTTCAAAATCAATTACAGTGACAGCACGAACGCCGTCAAGTTTAGGTTCAAGCAGTTTCTTGCCCGTGATCTTCTTGTCGTGATTAGCACCGTCATGTGCCAGCATCACTTCAAAGACAGGTACTTTAGCAATACCTTCGTGTATTTTAAGAACTTTGTTAACAGTCTTTTCTGAAACGCCGCAACGCAAATCTTTGATCAGAATACGACGATACCAATCATTCCATTGTTCTTTGGTAGCCACATTCATCGCCAATTCAATAGCGTCTTTAGCGGCATGACCAGTAAGGCGTCTACGATAAAGGCTGTCTGCTAGTTCAAGGAAGTTATCCCAACTAAGACCTTGGCCTTCATCTTGATCTTTAATGGGCACCTGCTTTACACCAAATGTATATAGGCCATCTAGTGCCATGCGCAAGCCCTCAAAAAACTCTGTGAGTCCTTCTTTAGCTGCCATATCTAGAATCTGCTCTTTGCTCAAACGGCTGTTGTCAGCTTCGAGTTGTTGTATCACGGTCTGTGGTTGTGTACGCATTATTTAAACTCTCCGTAAATTGATTCCCACCATATTTTGTATTCTTCAAATGGTCTTGGGTCCATAGATGCCATCCAATCTTTATATGGAGTGCGTCTTGTAAGATAGTGGATGTCTGACTCTGTTAGTATTGACGACATGTTGTTCCTAAATGTTTACTATACTAATAGTATAACACTCTTGGACTTTTCTGTCAATCACTTTCTAAGAGACTGTCCAAAATGTTGTTTGCTTTAGTTTGTTTGACTTCTAGAGATTTTGGATTGAACATGTTATCCAGTCTGCGATGACAAAACGTTAGATACTCGGCATCAATGTCTGTACCAATACCATACATGTCATTTTTAACAGCAGCCAAAACAGTAGTACCAGTTCCAATAAACGGATCATAAACACGACTGCCTTTGGCAATACCCGAAAACTTAATACACATTTCGGGCAGCGTCTCTGGGAACGTTGCAGGATGTCCTCCTCGACTACCGTCTCGAGTTCCTGTATCGTTCTCAGCACCCATTTCTTTTGCCAATTTTGACGTAGGAGTGTACGGGATAAACCATGCGTTGCCAATACATTTTTTCTTGTCCGGATCATAGGGATTCTTTACTAACGACTCTGCAAGAATAGTTTCGAACTCTATTAATTGTTCAGCAGTGCCCTTGGATTTAATATCCATCCAATTGCTGAATTTCAAACGCCTAGCAGCCTTACGGCGGTGAGTGGCTATGTGTCTACTTTCGCTGTACAGTTCGGGATATTTGTATCCTTCTGCTTTGTTCCGTTGCCCGATGGCTAATCTATCAACTTTAACTGTTCCTGTTTTGGTAAAATGAAAAATTGATTCTGTTGTGGCACTAGAGAACCGATCACTCGAAATAGGTTTATATTGTCCATATCCTTGATCGTTTACTGCGATGTGTTTGACCCAAGTGATGTTATTTTGTAATACAAATACTTGTCGAAACACCTGTGCAACATCCATAGCGACCCAGGGATCTATATTAGAATATCCTACGTTTAAAAACAATTGACCATCATCGGTTAATACTCGTTTCATAGCAACGGCTACGTCATGCAGCCATTTTAAATAACTGTCACGTGGAAGATCGTCAGCGTACTTGCCATACTTGATGTCGAGATTGTAGGGTGGAGAAGTGATAATGCAGGGTATGGATTTCTCTGTTTGAGAGTTCATCCAATCTACACAATCATGTAGATGTAATTCATAGTTCATAATATACCTTTTTCAGTTAACACTATCGCGGCATTTTTCAGCAAACCGATAGTGTGTTTATTTATTAATAGAAGTTAACCAGTCAATTACTTGTTCACTATTGCCAACAAATATATTTGCGTGTCCATTTACCAACGTTTGAAGTTCTGGAATATGACTTTCAGCTTCTCCCCCGTCTAGCTGTGCTACAAACAAAATAGATTTGTCTTCAATCTTAAAACATTCCTCTAGCCAGTTTTGTGTTTCTAGAGTTTGATGCGATTGTCCACTACCTGCAACCTTTGAATACTTTTGAAATATCTTTACTTTGTGTCCACTTATCTCGCCTACAGCATCAACACTACGAGCTTTGATCTGTTTGCCATTTAGACCCACTGCTTCTTTCTTTGAAACAATCTTTCCATTAAATGGAACTTCTTTGCCATTGGGGATGTTTTTAAATGAGTTGTTAATGTACTTTTCGAGAGTGGCAGTTTGTACACTTTCATCGATGCTTTGTCTAGTGCTGTCTCTACAATAATCAATTTGCAACCATTCGTTGGCTTCTAGATACGTTTTGGCCATGCGCTGAACAGCAACAAAATCAATTTGATCTTTATTTTTAAATCCATAGTACTCGAAATTCTTTTCCAAGCGACTCCTAATAGTAGGAATTACACTACTTTTGGTGTCGCCGTCAACAATCTTCTTCCACTGTATTTTATCTTCATTCAGGTTTGAAATGTTAGTTGCACGGCGACTCTTGTCAACGTTATCCGCACCATTCTTAGATTCTACAATAATTTTTTTAGACATGCTATCCTTTGATATCAATATAGCTCATATTATATACATGCCATTGATCATTGTCAACCTAGTTGGATCCCAAGTAGTCGGCCCAGCTAGGATGAGCCAAATGGAAACCACGATGTCTACGTTGGTTAACCAATTGCCAAAAGTCCGGCTTATAAGGTAGGGTCTTTGGTTTCATTTTGGTTGAAGCAGCCTTCTTGTAATTGCAAGGCTTGCAGGCCGTTGACAAGTTGGTCCAAGTGCTCTTACCACCTTGACTTGTAGGAAAGACATGGTCTAATGTAGCAGTTTGATCGTTAACATCGCAGCCGCAGTATTGACATGTATATCCGTCACGAAGGAACACATTACGCTTGCTCAGGCGCATTGTACTTTTGGGCTTTTGATAATCACGCAACATCATGACCGCAGGGACACGAGTCTCCCAACTTGCCGAACGAACGATCCAATCGTCGTACCAGCTCATTACTGAGGCTTTGTCCAAAACAAGATAGCGGATAGCTTCTTGCCAATCAATTATGCTCAACGGCAACAGGCTTACAGGTTGCGCATCTGCGTTTAATACTAGGGTAGTCATTATGCGAGTATTTAATCAAAGAACAACTAGTGTACAGTCAAAACAGCAATTAGTCAATGTTTTTTTAGATAACTAAGTTTGAAGTTGACCTACATTAGGTTAGCTGCTATACTTAGATTTCTTATTAACGAAAAGGATTTACGATGAATTTAGTACCAATGGTCATTGAGTCAACTTCCAAAGGGGAACGTGCCTATGACATCTACAGCCGATTGCTCAAAGAACGTATTATTATGTTAAACGGTCCTGTAGAAGACATGATGGCAAATACTATTGTGGCCCAATTGCTATTTTTGGAAAGTGAAAATCCGGATAAAGAAATTTCACTGTTTATTAATAGTCCGGGCGGTGTTATCACAAGTGGTATGAGCATCTACGATACTATGCAGTTTATTCGTTGTCCTGTTGCTACTTATGTAATGGGGCAAGCCTGCTCGATGGGATCATTCCTAGCACAGGCAGGCACAGCAGGCAAACGTTATATGTTGCCCTATGCACGACACATGATTCATCAACCCAGTGGCGGCGCCCGTGGCATGCAAAGTGATATTGAGATCCAGTACAAAGAAATCACCAAGATGAAAGACATCTTGACCAAACTCTATGTCAAACACAATACCAAAGGCAAGACCTATGAAGAGTTTGAACGAGACATGGATCGTGATACTTTCATGTCAGCAGAAGAAGCATTAGAATATGGACTCGTTGACAAGATCATCGAGAAAAGACAATGACACAATTAACAGGTAAGGTAGACAAGGGTTGGGGCTACGAAATTATTTGGGCTACCAATGACAAATACTGCGGTAAGATCATGGTATTTGAAAAGGTAGGAGCCAAGTTCAGTATGCACTTTCACAAAGAAAAAGACGAAACTTGGTTTGTGAACGCAGGCGAGTTTAGATTGATTTGGTGTGATACCGCCACTGCAACCTATAAAGAACAGATATTAAAAGAAGGCGATACTTGGCATAACCCGCCTATGATGCCACATCAACTGTTTGCTCTCAAACCTAACTCTATGATATTTGAAGTTAGTACAGCAGATTCCGTAGAAGACAATTATAGAATAGCACCAGGAGACAGCCAGCATGTGGCAAGCAAACAACAACAATCCCCAACCAGTACCTCCTAAGATAGTTTGGAGTGGCGGCGAGCAAATAAGATCTAAATGTGTTGTTGGACTAGATAGAGATGGTGTCATAAACAGAGACCTAGGCACTTATTGTTTTAATCCTTCTACGTTTGATCCGATACCCGGAAGTATAGAAGCTATTGCCGAGCTCAGAAGAAAAGGTTATAAAATTGCAGTCATCACTGATCAAGGTGGGATTGAAAAGGGATTATATACTCAAGAAGATGTTGACCTAACACACGACTATATGTTTCGTTTGTTAGGGGAAGCGGGTTGTACAAGTATTGATGCAATCTATTATAGCGCCAGTAGTCGCAAGGATGATCCATTTGCTAAACCTAATTTGGGAATGTTTAGACGCTGCGAAAAAGAAGTACCGGACATTAAGTTTAAAGAAGGGTATTATGTAGGCGACAAGATGAAAGATCTCAAAGCGGCCATGAACATAGGAGCCAAGCCCGTATTAGTTAGAACAGGTTATGGTTTGGAAACCGAAAAAGAATTAGAAAAGTTTACCTATAGAAAGATCAAACAACGCACAATTATATTTGATAACCTAGCACAGTTTGTGGAGTCGCTTGCATGACAAAGGTTGTAGTTAATGGAACCTTTGATATTATACATTTAGGACATTTGAGATTATTAGATTATGCTAGGAGTTTGCCCAACAGCTATGTATTAGTATTAACTGACAGCGATCGTAGGATAAAACAATTGAAAGGCAACGATAGACCAATCAACAACGAATACGAACGTTGTAGTCTATTGTTTGCTCTAAAGTCTGTAGATCGTGTAGAAACATTTGATACTGATCAAGAACTTGTAGATCTAATTAAAGGATTTGCTCCAGACGTTATGGTCAAGGGTAGTGACTATCGAGACAAACCCATTATAGGTGCAGAATACTGCAAAGAGATAAAATTTTATGACAGACTTGGCAACTACTCAACAACAAACAAAATTCAAGATATTGCTCATAGGCGATAATTGTGTAGACATTTACCAATACGGCACAATTGATCGATTGAGTCCAGAAGCTCCTGTGCCTGTATTTGTGCCTACATATGCAGAAGAAAGCGATGGTATGGCGGGCAATGTCTACAATAATCTAGAAGCATTGGGCTGCGAAGTAAACTATCTATTTGGCAAAACTAGCACCAAGACTAGACTCATTGATGCTCGCAGTAGACAACAGATTGTGCGCATCGACAATGACATCGAGTCTGATCCGTTGACTTTTGAAACTGATATTCCCGATATATATGATGCTGTTGTAGTCAGTGATTATAATAAAGGAACAGTCAGCTACGAACTTATAGAAGAACTAATCGAATTGAGTATTCCAATTTTTATAGACACTAAGAAAACAGATCTAGAACGTATGCAAGGTGCATGGGTTAAGATCAACGAATTAGAATACAGTAAGATAAAAAGTGAGTGTAGTGGCTTAATTGTGACTCGTGGTAGTAAAGGTGCAGACGCTGTCTATCACGATTACAGCTCTAAAGCACCAAAGGTAGAAGTAGTAGACGTCACGGGTGCAGGAGATACCTTTCTTGCCGCACTGGTCTACAACTATCTACATACTAAAGATATAAAAAGAGCCATGGACTTTGCCAATCAAGCTGCTGCCGTCACAGTACAGCATGTTGGTTGCTACGCTCCTACAATGGAAGAGATATTATGATTATACTAACAGGAGCCGGAGGTTTTATTGGCAGCGTGATGCTAGGCTACCTAAACAAGCAGGGCATAACAGATGTTGCGCTATTTGACGATCTATCGAACGAAACTCAGTACAAGAATTTGATAGGCAAACAATTTAGAAGCATACATCCGCACTCTACTTACGAGAAGACTTCATTCAATCCTATAGACATTCGAGCAGTCATTCACTTAGGTGCTAACTCAAACACGCTAGAAAAGAATTGGCTGTCAATCTACAAGAGCAATGTGTTATCAACTCGCATGTGGAATCAGTTCTGCAAAGAAAATAATATTCCTTTTATCTTTGCATCAAGTGCAGCAGTTTATGGCAACGGAGAAGGACCACTCAATCAGTATGCTTTCAGCAAACAGGTTAGCGAACAAGAAATAGACGCTGTTGTATTAAGATTGTTTAATGTCTACGGACCTAATGAGTATCACAAGGGTCGTATGGCTAGTACTATTATGCATTGGCATAACCAAATACAAGAAACAGGACAGTACAAACTGTTTGAAGGCAGTAGACAACTACGCAGAGATTTAATTTACGTAGAAGATGTTTGTAAAACAATCTATCACTTTATAGAAAATTATCAGCCAGGAGTCTACGATCTAGGCACCGGAAATAGTGTTGACTTTGAAATGATTGCTGATACTCTAGCTGCCACATGCCGCAAAGGCAGCAAGAATTTTATTCTAATGCCTGAAGATCTTAAAACACAATATCAAAACAATACACGAGCAGATACTACAAAACTAAAAGATGCCGGAGTTGACGTTGCCAATTTCTTAGGAATAGGAGCCGGTATAGAATGTTATGTAGATTATTTAAAGTCTAATAGGTTCTATTAAACACATCTTTAAGAGCCATAATTAGATCTTCAATCATTCCGTCATCATGGAATGGAGTTGGAGCAAATCTTAAACGTTCAGTTCCTACTGCAACAGTAGGATGATTGATCGGTTGCACATAGATGTTGTGATCGTTTAAAAGGGCATCGCTCATTGCCTTGCACTTCTTGGCTTCTCCCACTAACACAGGTACAATGTGCGTAGTTGAACACTCCATGACAGGTATACCTGCTTTTGTCAATCGATGCTTTAACTTACGAGCACGTTCTTGATGTTGATCCCTAAGTTCATTATGATCTTTAAGATACTTAACAGCAGCTAGAGCGCCTGCACATGAAACAGGGCTCATCGATGTTGTAAAGATAAAGCCAGCAGCTACTGAACGGACGGCATCGATGATCTCAGCATCGGCAGCTATATAGCCACCTTGGACTCCATAGGCTTTCCCTAATGTACCATTGACTATGTCAATACGGGATTGTAGCCCAAGCTCTTCAACTTTCCCACCACCGTGGGGACCATAGAGTCCTACCGCATGTACTTCGTCGATATATGTAATGGCACCATACTTATCGGCTAGGTCACAAATCTCTTTGATATGCCCCACATCGCCGTCCATTGAGTAGACTGACTCAAATACAACACAGGGCACATTGCCTGTGAGTTGTATACTTGATAACTTATCTTCTAGATCTTTTAAGTTATTATGTTCAAATATGCTCTTAGGAGCTCGACTATGACGCATTCCAATAACTAGACTGTTGTGGTTTTCACTATCTGAAACAAAATGTATATTAGGAATAATTTTGCTTAAAGCAATTAGAGTCCATTCGTTGGCCACATAGGCTGATGAAAATAATAGTGCCTTAGCCTTGTTGTGTAGTAGGGCAAGTTCGTGTTCAAGTGCCACATGATAGTGGCTGGTACCGCCAATGTTGCGGGTGCCGCCAGATCCTGATCCTGTATGATCTAGAGCAGTATGCATGGCGTCTAGAACAACCTTGTGCTGCCCCATACCTAAATAATCGTTCGAACACCAGTTCACAATGTTTTTAATATTGTAAGGTCCGTACCACATAGCATTGGGAAATTTGCCTGCTTCACGAATAATGTCGTTAAAAACACGATATTTACCCGTGTCCTTCATATTTTTAAGCAGCGTGTTGAATGGCTCTTTGTTTATCATAGTAATCTATTTACCGCTAAATATACTACCAAGGATTGAACTATGGATATTGTACAACTAGACGTACCGCTTTTTATTCGCCTGCTAGAACTAGCCCGTGAAGATGTTAAACAGGATGCAGATCTGCATGATATAGCAGAAGCTGTTATGAAACTAAGTCAACAGGGACCTATTACTATGGCTGCATATGATCAAATTGTGGGTTTCATGCAGAAACAGGGTAAGCCGGCAATCAAAGATGAAGATTTTTATAATGACGATATCCGCAGATTCCGTCAAATTGTAGATCTAGCCGATAGCGGAGAAACTACAGAGTATTCGAATACTCCTCGAGAAGAATATGCCAGTATTGAGGCAGTGACTACAGCAGCAGGCGGTGGCCCTAACAAGCCCAAGCATGTTGATGATATTAGGGGCAACAGCTTTAGAGTACACGGGAGCAATTGATGTCAGCAAACGGAATTTCAACACTGGCAACAAAACAGGCCAGACAACTAGCTAAACTTAATTTGGCTCAAACTCGACGTCAAGCAGGCGGCGACACTACAGCAAACTACTACAGAGAAAATAATACCTACGATATAGATGCCCTACCCACAAAATATTCTAATAATTCTATTGTTAACAATCCTAACACAGGCGGATTAGTTCAAGGGCGTCCCTGGATCAATATTGCTGGCATCACATTTGATCCGGACATTTATTTCTACAACAGAGTAGGAACTACTAATGCTAATGGTTATTTTGGTCTTGACTTTACTCCTACCAACGATGATCTAACATTCTTTGATAACCCCGTAGTTGCACCTGTGACTGAAACACAAGGCACCTTAGTGACATTGAATATCACTGCACAGCCTCAATACAATTCTATTATGTTGCTAGGATACTTACGTGCGCCAACAACAGAAACATACACCTTTTTTACTAATACAGACGATGCTAGTTATATGTGGATAGGTCCAGATGCTATCTCAGGATACACTCATACTAACGCAGTTGTACAAAACGGTGGCCTACATGGTACTACTGAACGAAGCGGCACTATCAGCCTGACACAAAATATCTATTATCCAATTAGGATCATGTTCGGTAATAACACTGGACCTGGCACAATGGTAGTGAGTTATTCTACACCTACTATTGCCAAAACATCCACATGGACGGGTTTAATATTCCATAACTCAGCCACTAACGGACATTAATCAATGGCTGAACGCAATCAAAGCAATACCACAAATTACGAGCATCCGCAGGAGAGCAATCTCTTAAACATCCACAAGGCCATGGAGTATAACCTTGCTGGTAAACCATTAATACGAGTTGCTGCATCGTTGTCCGGTCCCAGTATTGCAGGACAGGTATCAGCGTTTGGTGAACCATTAGCAATCAGTCCCACAGCAGTTATTCAGCTAGATGCTATCTACGGAACTACCTCAGACGTTATACAAACATACAACAACGGTACGGGATCAAGTGCTGGTAGCAATACACAATTATTTCGTGTAGAAAGCGGTACTACGCAAGGCGGCTATGGTGTTCTACGCAGTCGTAGATTCCTACGCTATCGTCCAGGGCAAGGTATCATCACACGCTTCACCGCGGCTTTTACTCAAGGTGTGGCCAACAGCCTACAGTTCGCAGGAATGGCCAATCAAGAAAATCGTGTAGCATTTGGCTACAACGGCACACGATTTGGAGTCGTTCGCAGTTCAGGAGGTAAGGCCACTATCCTATTGATGACTATGACTACAGCACCTAATGCCGGACAGACTGCTACCATTACCCTAAACGGTGTGGCCTATACTGTCACATTGGCTAATACCACTAGCGATGTAGCAGTACAGACTATTACCAATCGTGCGGGTGGGTTTGGCGGATGGTTGTTCCAACAGACCAACGGTGCTATGCTATGGTTAGCACCCACACTGGGTCCAATGAATGGAGAGTTTAGTTTTACCAGCACAGGCAATGCCACTGCTACCTTTGAGGTTAAACAAGTAGGTGTAGCACAAACAGATCATTGGACCTATCAAGAAGACTGGAACATTGATCGTATGGATGGTAGTAATAGCATTGATACTAATCCTAGTGGAATGCTTTTAGACCCTACTAAACTAAATGTCTATCAAATTAACCTGCGATGGCTAGGTGCTGGTGTTATCAGCTATGCTCTAGAAGATCAAGCCTCGGGTGCAATGGTCTATGTACATCGTGAACACTATGTAAATCAACATACCGTACCGCATACACTGAACCCCAGTTTCAAAATAACCTACGCTGTCTACAACCTTACCAATACTTCAAACGTCACAGTTGTTGGTGCCAGTATGTATGCCGCTGTTGAAGGCACTATTTTCTTAAACGAACTGACTCGCAGTTATTCTATGTCAAAGACTGGCCTAAACAAAGACCTAGTTCACCATTTGCTAACAATTAAAAACTCTGTGGTCACTAACGGACTTGCTGGAGCCAACAATGGCAACTATGTAATCAATACCAAAGAAGCCATTATCAAAGATCTAAGTGTATCTGTACAATCAACGGATCCTGTAAGAGTATTCTTGTTCTTTGAACCCTCTAGTTTGTCTGTGCCTCATTTGTACAATCTTATTCCTCGCTGTAATGAAGTTCACAGTGAAGTGACAGGTACATTTAATTTAGCTACAGATACTCCTATCTACACAGGATTAATAGGAATCAACGGCACTATCAACGTGGACTTGAGTTCGTACCGTATAACTATTCCACCAGGCAGTCAAGTCAGTATTGCCATAACAAGTACCAACTCAGTAAGCCCGGCTACCTGCGCTTTAACTTGGAGTGAGGATTAAACAATGGAAAACAACGACACAACATATCAAAGATTAAAACCCAAATGCACCTGCTGGTGTACCGCACACTGCGGATTCAGTTGTATGACAGATGGCTGCGATTGCCCAGACTGTGAATGTGCAGATTGTGTAGACAAAGGTATTCAACGAGGATATAACTAATGAGTTTTCTAGTGGCCAACCTACCACCAGTAAAATGTTTTATTCGTAAAGAATTTCTCTACGACTTTGAAAAAGGACACGGGGAATTAGAACCTTGTTGGTGGATCACACTTAAAAGCCAACGCAGCCAGGCATTCCGCATTGAAGCATACTTGAATCAATACGGTGCGCTATATGATAAACTGCCATTACACGCATTTTGTTGGAAGCCCATAGATGGTGACCCGTATCCTTTAGATTTTTTACAATTATGGAACAGCATGTCTTATGACGTCACTGTGATTAGAAAAGCAATGATTGCCAATATGAGATGCAAGATCAAAATGAAAGATGGCTCTTGGTTAGGGGGTGAATATCTTTTCACTGTTGATTCTGCTCATCCCGATTTTAATACTATAGATTGTGGTCATAGCGAAGACGTCGAAGATCACAAGAGTTTTAACTTTATCAAATGCGACAATGGACAATTTGCCGCACAGCCAAACAATCGCATTGTTATCCTTGAACCAGCAAGTAATCCCAAAGAAATGAAGATACCAGATTTCCATGTGGCCACCACTAGATGGAATGTTGAAATGGATCCTAAATGGGACTATGGCTTGCCAGAAAACAAATGGCGGATGAACGACTAAATTAACCTATGTTCATTGATGACAAAGATGTATGGGCAAGTTGTCCTACAGATTACTTGTGGATCTACGACAAACTAATACTGGCCCGCAAGTTAGGCCACATTGCCGGTCCTGCTGGCATTGCTGTACCTAAACCGGGACAATATATAGTTCGTCCTATCACCAATATACGCATGATGAGCAGAGGGGCTAGCAAACAATGGCTGACTCCTAATGATACTGATCTAGTGCCCGACGGGTACTTTTGGAGTGAATGTTTTCAAGGCCGCCACACCAGTGTAGACTTTCACTACGGCATACAACATCTAGCAGTAGAAGGATTTAGAGATGATCCTGACAGATTAGATCGTTTCAGTCGCTGGGAACGTATAGAAGACAAACACAAGTTTCCTGAAGTGTTAGGTGAACTATGGCGACTAACACCCTGGGTCAATGTAGAGTACGTGGATGGCAAGATTATCGAAGTACACCTACGGTGGAACGACGATTTCAGCAATCACAACAGTGATGTCATATATCCAGTATGGCGGGACAATCCCTTACCACAACCTGCTAGAACCAAATGGTATGAAAGTCCCGGCGGTGACAGATTGGGATTTTGGATACACGATAAATAAACTACATAGATATTAAGGATTCAAAAATGAACAAATTATTAGCATTACTATTGCTAGTGCCAACACTAGCATTGGCACAGGGCAAGATGCCCGCAAAGTCAGCGACCTACGATGCACAGGTTATTAGAGTGAGTGATGGCGATACTATTGTAATCGCCGCTCCCTTTCTACCACAGCCGCTCAAGCCCGAACTTGCTGTTAGAATCTACGGAGTTGACACACCGGAAAAAGGACACAGAGCTCAATGTCCACAAGAAGACCAGCGAGCGCAATTGGCGAGTAAATTTACAACTCAAGCCCTACAATCCCACCCAAAGCACCAAGTTATTATCTATGGATGGGATAAGTTTGGTGGCCGTATATTGGGAGATATCTTGGTAAACGGGCAAAGTATTCGTCAGGGACTTATTAGCAATGGCCTAGCTCGTGAATACTACGGTGACGCTAAACAAAGCTGGTGCAATTAATCTATGAGGGCACACGAGTTTATCTCGGAACTTAAAACATCTGACGCAGCTCTAAGAGCTCGGTACGGAGACTTTGATCCCGAAGATAAACCCATGATGCCCAATACTGAGATTAGGGGTCGTGCAGCCACACCCTGGTCAGTCTATGATGCCATACAAGATGTGCTAGGTAAAAATCTAGTCACAGACGACGAGGATGAACTTGAACCAGGTATGTATCTAGTATGGGAAGGTTCAAGAGATGGACACTTCACGCCTAACGATGATGGACCCGGCGGCGCAATAGAAGTTCGAGATATGAATAGTCACGAAGCTGCGGCAGTGGCCATTGCTGTTCACGAAGCATATCACGCCTACGCCAACCACAAATCCCAAGGTGGAGTCTATCGCAATGAAAAGATTGTAAATAGTCTAGCGGAGAAATGGTTGCGTAAGCATCTAGTTGGTCCAGAGTTAATGGTAGCACTAGAAAAGATTTTAGGCAGTAAGTTGCATTATGGTAGAGATCATCTACCAGCAAGTACTCCTAGTGATAGACGATAAGATCACACTACCTTAGGGACGCTTTGCGTTACTCAGTGTGGCCCGGCTGCTGGGCAGAGGATTAACGGAGTCGTGCCCGGGAATGGTCCTCTAAGTGAGCACTTTTTTTTGGCTAATTTTCTAACAAATTTGTAATCTTAGTGTAATCAAATATCACTTAAATATTGCTGTAGAAACTTGTCGTAATAGGGAATAGCAGATGTCTACTAATAAAACTCTTTCGGGCTTCTTGGATATTTTTGAAGGTAGACTTCAAAAACTAAGAAACAATCTAAAAATTGAATTAGGAAAAACAAAATCTGAACGATGTAGGACAACCATAAAGAGTAGTTTGCGTGATGCTAGAAAATTAAAAAAAGTAATAAAGCAAGGTAGAGAAGAACACAAGCAAACTTGTCCTCATTGTGGAGAGAAACTCTAACTTACTCTGCTAGAACAAGTTCGTAGAGTTCACGCCAGTTCTTGACCACAGGATATTCGCATTCATGATGCATATTGTGTCCGTGTTCAATAAGGATAGAGCGCAGTCCTAGTGCGTGACCAACATCGGCATTGGCCGGCTTGTCTTCAATCCACCACATACCGCTATCACGATATGGTTCTAGTGCTTGATCCTTGTCTGCACCTGTGTCTAGGCAAATAACACTTTCAATGGCATTGCCAAATATCTTGCGTAGGTTCATTTCACGCAGTTTTTGTGCATTCTTGTCTAGACTTAGGCTTGTGATAACACGGAACATACAGCCATGTTCTTCATGCAGGCGTTTGACATAGTGAGCACTATCTCGTAGTGCAGGAAGAAAGCCAATGGCCGCTGACTCGTTAAAAGTTTTAACTACCTTCTTAGAATCTCGTTCATCCAGCTCATTATAGTGATGATGCAGGTAATAGCTTTTCTTGTTATCCGCTGTGAGTGTATAACCGCGTTCTTGCATCCAAACTGAGAATGCCCATTCCCAGTCAAGAAGTACGCCATCTGCGTCTGTGAGTATAAGTTTGTTTTTCATACCATATTATAGCATTATTTTGAACAGTTGTCAACGGGATAAGTAAATTATGAATATAATAATCGCAACGTTGGTAATGACGCACATTACCATAATATGTGTCACTTTGTTTTTACACAGAGGACAAGCACACAGAGGTATAGAGTTTCACCCAATCCTAAGTCATTTCATGCGTTTTTGGTTATGGCTAACAACAGGAATGGTGACTAAACAATGGGTAGCTATACATCGCAGACATCATCAAACTACTGATGTAGAAGGAGATCCACATACTCCTCATGTCTTTGGCATTTGGCAAGTATTGTTTAAGGGCGCAGGTCTTTATCACAAGGCCAGCAAGAATACAGCTATGATTGATCAATATGGAGTAGGTACACCCAATGATTGGATCGAGCAAAAGGTTTACTCCGCACACAGTCGTCTGGGCATTCTTATTATGTTGGTCATAGACCTATTGCTCTTTGGGCCGTGGGGTCTGTTAGTGTGGGGTATTCAAATGATATGGATTCCCTTTTGGGCAGCTGGTGTCATTAACGGCATTGGACATTGGTGGGGCTATCGCAATCACAAAACCAATGACTATAGCACAAACATCGTTCCTTGGGGAATAATTGTAGGCGGAGAGGAACTGCACAACAATCATCATAGAAGTCCAGCAAGTTCTAAACTCAGTAATAAGTGGTGGGAATTTGATCTAGGGTGGGCTTGGTTAAGTATTTTTAGATTTGTAAAGTTAGCTAAACTACGCAACGCCTAAAGAAAAAGCACCCTAGGGTGCTTTTCTTTTACTTACTATAATATGTGAGCTATGCTCGTAATTATTTCTTTGTGCCGCTGTTAACAAATGCGTACATTTTTTCGGCTGCTTCCAATACTTTGTCTAGACCCGGAAACTGAGGCATTTCAACTGTGCTAACGATTTGACCAGTTTTTTCATCACGCTTAGTGCTCATTTCCCAACCTTGGAACTTCATAGAATGTTCCGATTGGACCATGTCCTTGGCCATTGCTAGAATATCTGTACGGATTTCGTAGCCGTTCTTGTTGAATTTAACTTCTGGTAATTTTGGTGCTGTAAAAATTTCTGACATTTTAAATCTCCTGTGTGTAATGTCTGTTGCTAACAACTACTTCTTTTTCGCTGTTAGTTTATTATATATGCCTAAAGACAAAAAAGCAACTTATTTCTTGAACTTTTTTACTCGTTCCTTGATAAGTCCAACCACTTCATCACT
>Ga0315900_10003413_pt1 | contig 23268 bp, 25 predicted proteins | sample LakEriMetagenome_FD_203521 | JGI IMG/M metagenome (GOLD analysis project Ga0315900, IMG submission 203521) | Freshwater fungal communities from buoy surface, Lake Erie, Ohio, United States - Buoy 12 MA114 | ecosystem: Environmental > Aquatic > Freshwater > Lake > Lake biofilm | place: USA: Lake... | reverse complement strand
GGGCGCGGTGCTGCAGGAGGCCACCCTCGCGGTGCCCGCCAGCTCCAAGTTCCTCAGCACAGGCAGCCGTGGCGTGCACAGCGAGCACATGGGTTTCATCCTGGCGGAGATGCAGCACTTGCAGCGCGCATTCCCGGGTGGGGTGTGGTGATTTCCACCTCGACCGAAACCGCCTGGGCGGTGCTGGACACCGTGCCCGACCCCGAGGTGCCGGCGCTGTCGGTGCGTGATCTGGGCATCGTGCGGGACGTGGTCTGCGGTGACGACGGTACCGAGGTCGTGCTCACCCCCACCTACTCGGGCTGTCCGGCCACGGAAGTGATTTCCGACAGTGTGCGCCAGGCCCTGCAAGACGCCGGCTTCGGCCCGGTTCGCGTGACGCTGCGCCGCGCCCCGGCCTGGACCACCGACTGGATCAGTGACGAGGGCCGCCGCAAGCTGCGCGAATACGGCATCGCCCCGCCGGGGCCGGTGGAGGACGGCGCCACTGGGTGTGGGGTGTCAGGCGCAGCGCCCGCCATGGCGCCCATCCGCATCCGCCCGCGCGATGTGGACTGCCCGCGCTGCGGCAGCGCGCAGACCGAGCGGCTGTCGGCCTTCGGCTCGACGGCATGCAAAGCGATGTACCGCTGCCTGGCCTGCCGCGAACCGTTCGAGTACTTCAAACCGATCTGACGCGGACTGCCCCCAGACCCTCACGATCACCGACCCTGAAACATCGCCATGAGCGGACTTCACTTCCATCCCCTGCGCGTGCAAGACGTGCGCCCTGACACCGACGATTCCGTCGTGGTCACCTTCGATGTGCCGACCTCACAGGCGGGTGACTTCGCCTTCACCCCGGGCCAGTACCTCACGCTGCGCCATGCGGTGGGCGGCCAGGACCTGCGCCGCTCCTACTCCATCTGCTCGGCCGTGGGCGAGCCGCTGCGCGTAGGCGTACGTCGCGTGCCGGGAGGTGCTTTTTCCACCTGGGTGCACGGGAACTTGAAGGCGGGCGACGTCGTGGAGGTCATGCAGCCGCAGGGCCGGTTCGGCCTGGCTGCCGCCGAACTGGCCGGCACCGACCGCGCTGCACATGTGCTGGCGATTGCCGGCGGCAGTGGCATCACGCCCATCCTCTCCATCTTGCGCACCCTGCTGGCCACGGCGCCGCGGGTGCGCTGCACGCTGCTGTACGGCAACCGACATGCGGCGTCCACGATGTTCAAGGAGGAGCTGGAAGATCTGAAGAACCGCTACCTCACGCGCCTGGCCCTGCACCCGGTGTTCTCGCGCGAGCAGGTGGATTCCCCGTTGGGCGCCGGGCGGCTGGATGCGCAGCGCATCGGCCTGTTCCTGCGCACCTTGATTGACCCGAAGGGCGTGGACCATGCCTTCGTCTGCGGTCCCCACGCGCTCAACGATGAGGCGGAGACCGCGCTGAAGGCGGCCGGCATCGCCGAGGAGCGCATCCACATCGAGCGCTTTGGCGTCCCGCCGGCGCTGCAACCCACGGGCAACGCGCACGCGCATCAGGCAGGCGACGCCGAGCAGGCGCGCATCGTGCTGGTGCGCGACGGCCTCACCCGCGAGTTCGGCTTCGGCCCGGCCGACCCCAGCATCCTGGACGCCGCCGCGCGCGCTGGGCTGGACGTGCCCTACTCGTGTAAGTCGGGTGTCTGCGCTACTTGCCGCTGCAAGGTGCTGGAAGGCGAGGTCAGGATGGACCGCAACTTTGCCCTGGAAAAGACCGAGGTAGCGGCCGGCTTCGTGCTCAGCTGCCAGGCCCACCCGCTGACCGAGCGCGTGGTCGTCAGCTTCGACGAGCGCTGAAGAGGGGCCATGGCCCGCCCGCGTGCCGCGACTTACGACGACCAGCGCTCTCAGATCCTGAAGGCTGCGGCGGACTTGTTCGCGCGCCGGGGATACACCGCCGCCACCTTGAACGAAGTGGCCGCGGCCAGCGGGGTCTCCAAGGCCACGCTGTACCACTACTTCAGCGACAAGCACGCGCTTCTCGAAGACATCGTGTGCAGCCATGTCGTCCGGCTGCAGCGCATTGCTGCCGAGGCTGGAGCCCCCCCAACCGAACCCCCAGGGAGCGCGCTGGGTGCGGCCGAGGCTCGGCTGCGAAGTCTGGTGCGCCGCTTCATGCAGGCCTACGCGGACGCCCAGAGCGAACATCGCGTTCTCACCGAGGACGTGAAGTTTCTGGACGAGCGCGCCCGCGAGGCGGTGCTGGACGGCCAGCGTCAGGTGGTGGCCGCGTTTTCCCAGGGCATCGCCGCCTGTCGCCCCGACCTGCGCGCCGAACTGCACAAGCCCATGGCCATGCTCCTGTTCGGCATGATCAACTGGACCTTCACCTGGCTGCGGCCGGATGGCGTGTTGACCTATGCCGATCTGGGAGACATCGTCGCTGACCTGTTCTTCGGCGGGCTGCCCGCGGTGACCGCAGGTTTGCACAGTGTGCGAGCGCCCGGTCTTGCGCCATCGCAAACGGATACCCCACCTGCAGGGCTACGGTAAGGTCCGATGGCTCTGCCGCCGCCCCGTCCGCCCCCGCACCCACTCCTCGATCCTCTGCGACCATTCCCGTACCTGCTGGCTGCCCTGGTGCTTTGGTGGGGCTTGACGGTCTGGTGGGAACAGCGGTCTGCGGTCGAGGTGGTGCCCTACAGCCAGTTCGAGCAAGCCCTGCATGAGGGGCGGGTGGCCGAGGTGCAGGTGATCGGCAGCCTGGTGGTGGGGCCGCTGAAGGCCCCGCAGGCCGACGGTCGTCGCGCTCTGGCGGCCGAACTCGTGGAACCGGCGCTCGCCGAGCGGTTGTCGGGCTTTGACGTGCCCTACCGGCGCATGCGGGAGTCCACCTGGTTGAACCAGATCTGGTCCTGGGTGGCGCCCGCCTTGATCTTCTTCGGCGTGTGGTACTTCCTGTCCCAGCGCCTGGCCTCCCGGCTGGGAGGCATGGGGGGCCTGGGGGAGGGCGGTCTGCTGGGCATCGGCCGCAGCCGTGCCAAGGTCTACATGGAGCGGCAAACGGGGGTGCGTTTCGAGGACGTGGCGGGCGTTGACGAAGCCAAGGCCGAATTGCAGGAGATCGTCGACTTCCTGAAAGACCCCAAGGCGCACGGGCGCCTGGGGGCGCGCATGCCCAAGGGTGTGCTGCTGATGGGGCCCACCGGCACGGGCAAGACGCTGCTGGCCCGGGCGGTGGCCGGGGAGGCCGGCGTGGCCTTCTTCTCCATCAACGGCTCGGAGTTCATCGAGTTGTTCGTCGGCGTGGGTGCGGCGCGCGTGCGTGACCTGTTCGAACAGGCGCGGGCCCAGGCGCCCGCCATCATCTTCATCGACGAACTGGACGCCCTGGGCAAGGCGCGCGGCGCCTTCACCGTCGCTGGCGGGCATGACGAGCGCGAACAGACGCTGAACCAGTTGTTGTCCGAACTGGACGGCTTCGACCCCAGCGTGGGCGTGGTGCTGCTGGCGGCCACCAACCGCCCTGAGGTGCTGGACCCGGCTCTGCTGCGCGCGGGCCGTTTCGACCGCCAGGTGCTGGTGGACCGCCCGGACCGCCCCGGCCGCCTGGCCATCCTGCGCGTGCATGCCCGCAAGATCGTGCTGGCTGCGGACGCTGACCTCGATCAGGTGGCCGGCATCACGGTGGGGCTGGCGGGGGCGGACCTGGCCAACGTGGTGAACGAAGCCGCGCTGGCGGCCACCCGCCTGGGCGCCCCGTCGGTGACGCTGGAGCACTTCACCCTGGCCATCGAGCGCATCGTGGCCGGCATCGAGAAGCGCCGGGGGCTGCTGTCGCAGGCCGAGCGGCGCCTGGTGGCCTGTCACGAACTGGGCCATGCCCTTGTGGCCCTGTCCCTGCCCGGGGCCGACCGGGTGCACAAGGTGTCCATCATCCCGCGCGGCATCGGCGCGCTGGGCTACACCCTGCAGCGCCCGTCGGAAGACCGGCATGTGCAGCGCAAGGGGGAACTGCAGGATCGGCTGACCATCCTGATGGCCGGGCGGGCAGCCGAGCTGGTGGTGTTCGGCGAGGCCTCCACGGGCGCTGCCGACGACCTGGTCAAGGCCACGGATCTGGCGCGTGACATGGTGCTGCGCTACGGCATGGACGAGACCCTGGGCCCGGTGTCCTGGGCGGGAGATCGCCCCTTGTTCCTGCCCGAGGGGGTACCCGCATCAGCGCAGGTCGGTACGGCTGCGGCCACGGCCCAACGCGCTGATGACGCGGTGCGTCAGATGGTGAGTGCGGCCTTGGAACGCGCCATCCTTTGGCTGCAGGCGCACCGCCAGACCTTGGACCTTGCCACCGAGCGACTGCTGCAGCGTGAAACCCTGGGGGAAGAAGAACTGCTGGCGCTGGCAGGTTTGGCGTCGCCAGGGCGGCAGAGTCCTCTCAGCGCGCAGTGAGCGTGGCCTCGAGTTCCTTGCAGGAGGGCGCGCACACGAAGTGCGTCTTGCCCATGAGCTTGCGCGACTTGAGCTGGGCCCGTGGGCGGTGCTTGCCGCAAAGGAAGCACGACATGGTGGCGGCGCCGAAGTGGCCGGTGGCCACGAAGGGGGAGCCTGGCACTTTGGAGTGGTAACGCAGGCCTTCGCTGGAAACGGTGGTCTTGGGCGGTGTCTTGGCCATCGGGGTTTCCGGGGTGTCGTTCGTGCGCGGCTTGCCGTTGAAGGTTCGCCGCCAGAAAGAGGTGGAGCACGAGCTCCGCAACTCTGCATTATCGCCGCTGCGGCCATGGCCTGCAGCCTGCGGCCCCAGGCAAAGGTGCTGCGGGGCGGCAGCCCGCGCGCCGGCAGGGTTGGATTGCCTCCACAATGTCGGGTGGTGGCACGGTCAGGCTGTGCGGCCACCCAGACTCCAGGAGAGCCGATGGATCGCTCCGAACGCTTCTACCGCATCGAGGCGCTGATCAAGTCCCGGGGCTGCGTGGACTTCGCCACGCTGCTGGCGGAGCTTGAGGTCTCGCCGGCCACCCTCAAGCGTGACATCCAGTACCTGCGCGACCGCCTGGACGCCCCCATCGTCTGGGACGCCGTGGACCGGGGCTACAAGCTGCAGACGGCCACCGGGCGCGGCCCGGTCCAGCACGAGCTGCCTGGCGTGTGGTTCAGCGAGCGCGAAATCCACGCGCTGCTCACCATGCACCAGCTCATCCAGGAGCTGGACGAAGGCGGTTTGCTGTCGCGCCATCTGCAGCCGCTGCTGGAAAAGCTGCAGGGCATGCTGGGGCCTGACGACAAGCAGGCTCAATCGCTGATGCGGCGAGTGCGCATCGTCAGCGCGGGCCGTCGACCGGTGCCCAGCAAGTGGTTCGAGCTCTTCGGCGACGCGCTGGTGCGACGCCGCCGCGTTCACATGCGCTACCAGACGCGCGGCCGGCAGGCCACCACCCAGCGCGACGTCTCGCCCCAGCGCCTGGTGCACTACCGCAGCACCTGGTACCTGGACGCCTGGTGTCATCAGAAGGACCAGCTGCTGCGCTTTGCACTGGACGCCGTGGAGCAGGCTTCGATCCTGGAACTCAAGGCGCGTGAAGTGCCGGTCAGGGCGGTGGAGGCGGCGCTGGATGCCGGCTACGGCATCTTCGCGGGTGCCCGCGCCCAGTGGGCCACGCTGTTGTTCACTGCCGAGGCGGCACGCTGGGTGGGCCGCGAGGAATGGCATCCGCGACAGAAGACGCGGCACCTGCCCGACGGCCGGTTCGAGCTGCGCGTGCCCTACGCCAACGAAACCGAGCTGGTGATGGACGTACTGCGCCACGGCGGCGAGGTGAGCGTGCTGGCGCCTGAATCGCTGCGCACGGCGGTGCAGGTGCAACTCAAGGCGGCGCTGAAGTCCCACGCGGGGCCCTGATGGCCATCAGGGCGGCGAAAGCCATCAGGCCCAGCGCCGCCGAGATCCACATCGCCTGCACGCCCCAGTGCTGCAGCGCCACCCCGAACAACACGGGCGCAAGAGCCTGCGCCACCCGCGCCGGCATCATCATCCAGCCCTGCCGGGCGCCGTAGCCCAGCGGCCCGAACAGCACCAAGGGCAGGGTGCCCTTGGCAATCGTCATGATGCCGTTGCCCGCCCCGTGCAGCAGTGCAAAGGCCGCAGCGCCAGGTCCGCCCAGCGCCATCAGCACGAGCACGCCCACGGGATGCGCCAGTCCGGCCAGCCGCGCCGACAGCAGGGGGTGCATGCGCCGCAGCAGCCCGAACTCCAGCAATCGACCCGCCACCTGGGCCGGCCCCACCAGCGCGCCCACGGCCACGGCGGTGGCCAGCGTAGCGCCGCTGGCTTGCAGCAGCGCTGGCAGATGGGTGGCCATGGCCGTGCTGATGAACCACACGAGCGCGAACACGGCGGACAGCAGCACGGCGGTGCGCAGTTCGCCGGGAGCTCTGCTCATGGTTGTTGCTGCCGTTCCTGCGGTTGTGGCGCCCGCCGTGGTCGCTGCATCCGGCGCGGGCGAGGACCCTGGCGTGTCCGGTCCGGGCTGCGGCGACGGCAGAGCCGGTGCCCGGCGCGCCTTCGGGACGATCAGGTTCAAGGGCATGCCCAGCACCAGGTGCAGCGCCGCCCACCCCAGGCAGGCCCCGCGCCAGCCCCACTGCGTCTCCATCCAGGCCGACAGCGGCCAGCCCACGGTGCTGGCGAAACCCGCGATCAGCGTGATGCCGGTGATGGCGTTGCGCGAGTCGTGTCCGTACAGCCGCACCAGGCTGGCAAAGGCGGCTTCGTACAGGCCGCTGCCCATGCCCAGTCCGATCAGCACCCAGGCCGCAAACAAGCCCACCGGCCCTTGCGCGAAAGCCAGGGCGGTCAACGCGAGCGCGAACAGCACGTTGGTGCCCAGCAGCACCGGTCGGCCTCCGTGCCGGTCGATCGCCCGGCCGGCGGCCGGGCCCACCAGGGCGGAAACGATGAGCGCCAAAGAAAAGGCCAGGTGCACCGTGGGTACCGCCACACCCAGCTCCCGGGCCATGGGCGTGGCCAGCACGCCCGGCAGGTAATAGGTGCTGGCCCAGGACAGTGTCTGCGCGGTACCCAGGGCCGTGACAGCGCGCCAGCGTGGTGCGGAGTCTCCCCCGCTGGTCTGCGCGGCCATCGTCATGCACACATTGTGGCGCTCGTTCGCTGCCCGTTCGCCTTCCGTTCGCCTTCCGTTCGCCGTCCGTTCGCCGTCCCTTCGACGGCGGATCGTCGCCAGCTCGCCAGCGACAATCAGAGTGACTCATGAACTCCGGTGCCCTCTACGCCCTGCTGGCCTTTGGCATCTGGGGCCTGTATCCCCTGTACCTGCGCGAGCTGGCCTCCGTCTCCTCGCTGGAGATCGTGCTGCACCGCTCGGCGTGGTCGCTGGTCTTCCTGCTGGGCGTGCTGGCCGTGCTGCGTCGCTGGGCCTGGCTGGGGGAGCTGGTGAAGTCGCCCCGCCAGATGCTGATGCCCCTGGCCAGCGGGCTGCTGCTCGCACTGAACTGGCTGCTCTATGTGTACGCCGTTCAATCGGCCCAGGTGGTGGAGGCCAGCCTGGGCTACTTCATCAATCCGTTAATCAGCGTTTGCCTGGGTGTGGTGGTGCTGCGCGAGCGGCTCAAGCGCATCCAGTGGGTGGCGGTGGCATTTGCTGCGGCGGGTGTGATGTGGCTCACGTGGCACACCGGCCGGCTGCCTTGGCTGGGCTTGGCGCTGGCGGCCACGTTCGCCGTCTACGGCCTGCTGCGCAAGACCTCGGTGCTGGGGCCGCTGGAAGGGCTGACCTTGGAAACCCTGTTGATCGCACCGGTGGTGCTGCCGTGGCTGGCCTGGCTGACGGCCACGGGTACCGGGTCCTTGTCGACCGCCAGCCCCCTGTTGATGTTCTGGCTGGTGCTGGCGGGCCCGCTGACTGCCGTGCCGCTGATGCTGTTTGCCGCGGCTGCACGCCGACTGAAACTGGCCACGGTGGGCCTGTTTCAGTACCTGTCGCCGTCACTGCAGTTGGCCATTGGCGTGGTCATCTTCGGTGAACCCTTTGACGGCCAGCGCCTGGCAGGGTTCGTCCTCATCTGGACCGGGCTGGCGGTCTACACCGCGCACTCGCTGGCGATGTCGCGCAGGGCCGGTGGCTGAAGCCTGTGGGCCAAGCGCCTGATCAGCGCAGGTCGCCCGCCAGGCTGGCCAGGGTGTCGGCGGCAATGGTCACGTGCTGCGGGTAGTTGGTGTGGTCGCAGCCCAGCTTGACGCTGGCGCCCGCCAGGATGGCCTCGCGCGCGCTCTTGGGGAACTCAAAGCGCACGAAGTGGACTGACGAGGTCTTCTCCTCGTTCTCGCGGTCCAGGTCTTCGTCGGCGATCGCATAGACCCGTGCATGGCCTTCCACTTCAACGAACATGCGGTCCTCCACGCCAATCAGCCGTGCCAGTTCGCGCTTGCGCTCATGCGGGTCCGGGTACTCGATCAGCATCGTGGCCTTCCAGTTCGAGCCGTCCGGGATCAGCGGCGCGTAGGCCTCGATCTCGCTGACGATGCCTTCCTCATCGAAGATCTTTTCAATGTGCAGCATCTCCTGGATCTGCCGGCGAATGGTCTTTTCGTCCTCGAACTGCAGCGTCATGTGCTCGCCCAGGGCCACGCTGCGCAGCTTGCGGTGGGCGATGGCCTCGGGCTTGCTGCTCTTGCGGATTTTGGCGTAGGCCTCGAGGGTGAGGAGGTTGTCACGGGTGAGGGTGGCCATGGTTCAGACTCCTGTTGAAGAAAGATGGGGAATGCGGGAGGAACACCGAAAAGGGTCTTGCAACGGACTCGGGGCAGACGGTGAAGTCGCGGCGCAGCGGCCTACAGGCCGTAGGCCATGCGCACCAGGCTGAGCGGGTGCTGCAAGGCCTTGGCGGGCGTGCCTGCCTGCTGCATGCCCTGGGCGATGTGGTGCCCCGCCAGAGCGCAGTCGCTGCTGATGAAGTCGGGCTCGTCCTTGGCCATGGCCTTGAACACGGGCTTGCCGATCTTCATGGCCACCGGGTGGTAGGGGGTCTTGACGCCATAAGTACCGGCGTGGCCCGAGCAACGTTCCACCGTGTTCAGCTTGACTTCCACTGTCTGGCCGATCAGCTTGAACATTTCCTCGGTCTTCTTGCCGATGTTCTGCACCCGGCCGTGGCAGGGGATGTGGTAGCTCACCTTGCCCAAGGCTGCCTTGAAGTCGGTCTTCAGCAGGCCATCCTTGTGGCGCGCCACGAAGTACTCGAAGGGGTCGAACATCGCCTTCTTCACCGCCTGCGTATCGGCGCAGTCGGGGAACATCAGCGGGATCTCCTGCTTGAACATCAGGGTGCAGCTCGGCACGGCGCTGACAATGGCGTAGCCTTCCTTGGCGTAGCGGGCCAGCACCGGGATGTTGGCTTCCTTGCTCTTGCCCACGGAGTCCAGATCCCCCAGCTCGAGCTTGGGCATGCCGCAGCAGCTCTCCTTGTCGACGATGACGTAGGGAATCTCGTTGTGGTCCAGCAGCTTGATCAGGTCTTCGCCAATGCCCGGCTCGTTGTAGTTGACGTAGCAGGTGGAGAAGATGGCCACCTTGCCCGGGGTGCGCTGTCCGTTGACGGCGGGGAAGGTCGTGTTGCTCATGGCGCGGCCCCAGCGGAAGCGCTGAGGTGCCAAGGTGGGCATCCAGGCGTCAGGGTGGACGCCCAGCTGGCTGTCCATCACCTTGCGCGCCATCTTGGTCTTGTTGATCGCGTTGACCGCCTGCACCACGATCGGGATGCCGGCGAAACTGCCATGCGTGTCGGTGGAGGCGAGCAGCTTTTCGCTGGCCTTGACTTCACCCTTCTTGTGCTTGATGGCCTTGGCACGCAGCATCAGGTGCGGGAAGTCCAGGTTCCAGGCGTGCGGCGGCGTGTACGGGCACTTGGTCATGTAGCACAGGTCGCACAGGTAGCACTGGTCCACTACCTTCCAGTAGGCCTCCTTCTTGACGCCGTGGACTTCGCCGTCGTCGGTGGCGTCCACCAGGTCGAACAGTGTGGGAAAGCTCTGGCACAGGCTTACGCAGCGGCGGCAACCGTGGCAGATGTCGAACACCCGCTCCATCTCCTTCATGGCGGAGCCTTCGTCGTAGAACTCGGGGTTCTTCCAGTCCAGCGGGTGGCGGGTCGGGGCTTCGAGGTTGCCTTCGCGCATGGGGAGTCTCTCGTCGGGTGCGGGTTGAATGGGTGCCGGGTCTCATGGAAAACAAGGGGCGCGAGGCCCCTTGTTTCCAGGCGGGAGCGAGATCTTCAGTCGACCAGCGCGTCCAGGGCCTTCTGGTAACGGTTGGCGTGCGAGCGCTCAGCCTTGGCCAGGGTCTCGAACCAGTCGGCGATCTCGTCGAAGCCTTCGTCGCGAGCGGTCTTGGCCATGCCCGGGTACATGTCGGTGTACTCGTGCGTCTCGCCAGCCACAGCGGCGGTCAGGTTCTGACGGCTGGAGCCGATGGGCAGGCCGGTGGCCGGGTCACCCGAACCGTTCTCGAGGAACTCGAGGTGGCCGTGGGCGTGGCCGGTCTCGCCCTCAGCGGTGGAGCGGAACAGCGCTGCCACGTCGTTCTGGCCTTCCACGTCAGCCTTGTTTGCGAAGTACAGGTAACGGCGGTTGGCCTGGGATTCGCCAGCGAAGGCGTCCTTCAGGTTCTGCTCGGTCTTGGATCCTTTGAGTCCCATGGGATTGGCTCCTGTGAGTTGGGGTTCTGCGAAGGGATTGCGGTCTGTCTGTTGCTGTCTTGGACAACCAACAACCGACACGTTACCAAAGCCTGAGAGGTCGGGCCAATCGAAAGCTTCAATCCGTGTGATTGAGTCAGGCAATGCCCGCCCGGATGCTGATAGGTGTCAAGTTTGTGACCGCAGGATCTGAAGGCTGCTTTCTGAACGCAGCGGAAGGGCGGAAGGGCGGCCCGGATGGCCCGGGTGGCCAGGGTGGCTGCAGCCGTCGCGATCAGGGCGCTGCGGTCAGCCCCATCATCTGCAGGGCAAGGGAGTGCAGCTGGCTGCCTGAACGGGCCAGCCCATCCACTACCGTGAAGTGGTCGGCGTCAGCGATGGTGTCGCACACGGGTACGGTGAGCGCACCCCAGCGCCGGCGGATCAGCCAGTTGTGGCGCAAGAACTCCTCGCTCTCCAGCGCCCCCGCCACGGCGCGCAGGGTGCCCGCGGGGGCAGGAAAGCCCGCGGGGCTCAGGCGCCGGACCGAACCTGGCGTGAGGCGCAGGTCGGGTTGCAGGAAGGGCGTGCGCCGCAGGGGTTCCAGGTCGAACACACCCGAGATCGACAAGGCGGCCTTCACCAGATCGTCTGGCAGGTCGTCGCCCACGCGCTTCCACAGCGTGCACAGCATCATGGCGGCCAGATGGCCCCCCGCGGAGTGCCCGGCCACGGTGATGCGGCTGGGGTCTGCGCCCAGTTCACGGGCATGCCGCCAGCACCATGCGAGGCTGCGCACCATCTGGAGGGCGATGTCTTCGATGCCCACTGCAGGGCACAAGGCGTAGTTGGGCACCACCACCACTGCACCCGCATCCGCGAGCGCCGGCGCCACGAAAGAGTGGTCGGCCTTGTCCAGCGAGCGCCACCAGCCGCCGTGGATGAACACCAGCATCGGGGCGCCTGGGTGCCTTCGGGCCTTTGGTCCTGGGATCGCGTCGGACGGGCCGAAGACATCCAGCCGCTCGGCAGGGGTGTCCCCATAGGCCAGATCGAGCCGGCAGGGCCGGGTATCGCGAATGACCTGCGAATCGCGAGCCCACCGGGCGAGGATCTCCGCATGGCCCGGCACCCGGGCCCGGTTGTTGTACTGCGCGGCCAACCATGCAGGGTCTTGCTTGCGTGCCATCGGGCCTCCTGGGGTGAGTGGGCAAAGTATGCCCGCTGGTGCATGGGCACCAGTGCCGCCTGACGGCGAGAATCGGCGTTCACCTCTTGCAGGACCTCATCTTGACCTTCACGCCCAAGCCCGACGTCTGCCAGCCCACGGGGTCGGCCGAACTGCCCATGCTGGACATCTACATGCCGATGATGAAGTCGGCCGCCATCGTCGCCGCAGCGCGCCTGGGCTTGTTCGAGGCCCTGTCCGCCGGTGCTTTGGACACGCCAGCGCTCGCCCGTCGCACGCAATCCAGCGAGGCCGGCGTGCGCACCCTGGCGGACTTCCTGGTGGCGCTGGGCTATCTCCAGCAGGATGCAGGCGCCTACGCCAACACCGAAGGCACCCAGCGTTGGCTGACCCGCGCGGGCGCCATCGACTACACCCCGGGTGCCTTGTGGACCCACGAGGCGTGGGCCATGATGGGCGATCTGGACCGTGCCGTGCAGGCGGGGCGCCCCGCACAGACGCTATGGGAGCGCATGTCGCAGCAGCCGCACCTGGGGCCCCTGTTCTCGCGCTATATGCACGCCTTCGCGCAGGACCTGGGGCCGGACCTCGTGGCACATACGCCTGTGGAGCCCGGCTACCGAAGGCTGTTGGACCTGGGCGGCTCCCATGGCCTCCACGCCATGCGTTTCTGCCGCCACCACCCCCAGTTGCAGGCGGTCATCGTGGATCTGCCCAGCGCCTTGACCGACACCCCCGCTTCGATTGCCGCCGCCGGACTGGCTGATCGCATCACCACGCGCGCCGGCAACGTGCTGGACCTGGGCTGGGGGCAGGACTTCGACCTGGTGCTGTACCTCTCGGTGGGCCACAACCAGCAGCCCGAGGACAACCGCCGCGTCATCGCCGAAATCGCCCGCAGCCTGCGCCCGGGCGGGTTGCTGGTGGTGCATGACTACCTGGCTGGCACACCCTTGAATGCCTTCCATGCCGCCTTTCGCCTGACGCTGCTGTTCGAGACCGGCACCCGCACCTACAGCGAGCAGGAGTACCAGGGGTGGATGCAGGAGGCCGGGTTTGCCAGCGTCCGGCGGATCGACCTGAATCCCCTGGAGAAGGGATCCCTGCTGCTTGCGCGGCGCTGAGGTCCATGCCCCCGCCGCTACGTGTGGAATCGCTGACGGCCTAGCATCTGGGTTCAATTGGGTGGCTCTGTGAGTCCGCCCTGTCACCACGAGGGCCCCATGAGCGAACACCTGGCACACGATTTCAGCGCTGACACCATCGACGGGCGGCCCCAGCCTCTGTCGGATTTCAAGGGCCGGTTGCTGTTGGTGGTCAACACGGCCAGCGCCTGTGGCTACACCCCGCAGTTCGCCGGGCTGGAGAGCTTGTGGCAGGAATTCCAGGGGCGTGGCCTGACGGTGATGGGCTTTCCGAGCAACGAGTTCGGCGGGCAGGACCCCGGCAGCAACGGCGAAATCGCCGCTTTCTGCCAGAAGAACTACGGGGTCAGTTTCCCCATGATGGCCAAGGTGCAGGTCAACGGGCCGCAGTCCCACCCTTTGTGGCAATGGCTGCGCGAGCAGGCGCCGGGGGCTTCAACTGACGGCGCCATCGCCTGGAACTTCGCCAAGTTCCTCATTGGCCGCGACGGGCGGGTGTTGCAGCGCTTCGAGCCGGGGGACAAGCCCGCGGCGCTGCGCCCGGCCATCGAAGCGGCACTGTAGGCTTGACGCTCGCCCCAGGCCCTTCCCAGACTTGGGGTTTCAGTCGGGGCGGTGCTCGGCCAAGTCGTTCCAGACGTCTTGCTGCACCAGCTGCCCGCCTTGCACCAGGAATCGGTCGATGAAGCGAATGCCGCTGAAGGCCGTGCCGTCCAGCCAGCGGCCCTCCAGCGTGCCGTGGCAGTACACCACGGTGCCTTGCGAGGTCCAGCACTCGTCAAAACGCTCAAATCGCTTGGTCACACCCTGATAGCGCGCGCGGCCCCAGGCCACCAGTTCCTCCAGCGAGCCGAAGCGCGCGCCACCGGGAAAGCACATGGCAAAGCCGGGCGCGAGGAAGCCCTGGGCTCGGGGCAGGTCACGCTCCTGCATCGCCTGCAGAAACGAGGCCACAACTTCGCTGGCCACCGGATGTGCGGCCCCGCCGCCGGCGAACACCCGACCATCCCGCCGGTAGGTCGAGACCTCCTGGATGAATGTGGTGGTTCCCGCCTCCGCACTGTTGATGACCGAACGCACGGCATCGCTCACCCGGTTCACCAGGCGTTCCTGCACGTCGCGCTCATAGCCGGGCAACAAGGTGATCTGGGTCACAGGCATGATGGAAGGCTCCAGAGGTGGGGTGGTGAGGTCAAGGCCCGGGCTGCAAAGGTCTGGCCCGGGCGTGAACGTGCGCTGAAGCCGTCATGAAGGTGTTTTGCAGATGCATGGCCGCTGATAAACTTCAAGTCATTGTGGGGACGTAGCTCAGCTGGGAGAGCGTCGCGTTCGCAATGCGAAGGTCGGGAGTTCGATCCTCCTCGTCTCCACCAGCAACCCAAGGGCCCCGAACGAACTTCGGGGCCTTTTCATTGGTGGGCTTTGTCATCGGGTTGCGCTGGGCGAGCAGTCGGCAAACCCGTAGCGCTCGCAGAACGGGCTGCGCACCAAAGGCAGCCAGGCCGGTACGCGGTGAAAGCGATCCGCCGCTTCTCTCAGGATTTGATCGCGGTAGGTGTCAAACCTGAAACCTTGACCGTCCAGGTAGTGCAAACGCAGCCCGGCGACCTCAAAGCTTGCGGCCTTGACACTTTCAAAGTACGGCGCAAAGTCGGCCTCGTTCAAGGGTCTGCGGTCGAAGATGCGCACGGGCCGGCCGTCAAACTCCTTGAAGTCCACCGACAGGTCGTCTTGCCGTGCATGGTGGCGGCCCGCACCAAACACGGGGACATAGCGTCCGCTGTGGAACGCCAGGACCGCGGCGGGGCTGTAGCCTCGTGCCATGAGCGCGGCTTCGGGCGGCAGGCCTGTGTTCAGCGCTGCCGTCACCGCGGGTGCTTCACGCAGGAAGACGACGGCGGCAAACTGGTTGGATCGTTGCCACCAGGCCAAGGGCGCAGCGAACACGGCCGCAAGCACCAGCACGTGGGGCAGCGCGAGCCAGCCATTCCAGCGCAACGCCTTGCGCAGCGCCGTGGGTGAAAGGCGCAGCCCGGCCCAGAGCACGAACAGCGGCACGAACCCCAGCACCCAATGCAGTCCCACCGTACGCCGTGTGGCGACCAGGGCGAACAGCAGGAAGGGTGTTGCCCACAGCACCATCACCAGCAGGGAGCCGGTGTTGCGCGGTGGCGGCTCACGGCGGGTCACGCCTGATGAGGCGGCAGGGCCCGAGGCGCTTGTGTCCAAGTCACGGCCATCAGCGGCAGAACCCGCCTGGGCGTCGGGTTTGGCCCGCAGCGCCTGCCAGATCAACCAGGGTGTCAGCAGGTAGACCATCATGCCCAGGTAGATCAACAAGTGCGAAACCGACCACTGCGTGCCTTGGTTGCGGTTGAACACGTTGAACATGATGTTGGTCCAACCGTGCATGGCGTTGAACGCGAGGTTGACGGCCACTCCGGGTAAAGCGAACGCTGCGATCAGCAGCAGCACCCACGCCCGCCTGCGCCGCCATCCCAGCAACCACACGGCGTAACCAAGGCCGACCAGCACCGCGAAATACTTGGACAGGAAGGCCATGCCGAGCAGAGCGCCGGAAGCCGCGTACCAACCGACAGCGGCTCGTGGAATCGCTTGCGCTGCATCCCGGTCGCCTGCTGAGGGGCCAGGCCTCGCGAGCTCGGCGCGCACGAAACACCACCAGGATGCGGTCATGAAAAAGATCAAGGGCGTGTCGGTCGTCACCAGCACGGCCGCCCAGGAAAAGGGCAGGGCCAGGTAGACGGCACCGGCCAACCAGGCGCTGTCTTCCCGGTCCGGGGGCAACAGGCGACGGACCAGATCCACCACGGCCAGTGCAATCACGCTGGTCAGCAGCACCGTGGCCAGCCGCAGTGCGAAAGGCGAATCACCCAGATGTCGCAGCAGCCAGAGCAGCCATCCCACCATCGGCGGATGGTCCGAATAGCCCCAGGCAGGACTGACGCCCCATTGGTAGAAGAAGGCCTCGTCCCCCGTGATCGGAAGCCAGGCCGCCAGCGCCAGCTTGGCTGTCAGCGTCAAGGCGAACACCTTGGTGAAGACCGAGCGGGCGTTTTCCGACGCGCCGAAGAATGTTGCCCTCATCGGCTGACCCTGGAGGTGAAAGGTGGAAGGCTCATGGGCTGACACGCGGGCTTCATGCCGGTCACGCGCAGCAGTCGGGTGCGAGGTGACACCTTCATGCGTCCGAGGCCAGCAGCATCACGCCCACCACGATCAGGCCGCAGCCGGCCAGCCGTTGCCATGAAAAGGTCTCACCCAGCCACTGCACGCCCACCAGTAGGGTCAAGACAAACCCCAGACTGACCAAAGGATAGGCCACGCCCACGTCAAGCCGTGAGAGCACCCAGATCCACAGACCCGCACTCAGGCCGTACAAGGCCAGGCCGGCCCAGACCAGGGGGTTGGTCAACGCATGCCCGTACGTGGCCAGTACTGAAGCGTCCGAAGGGCCGGCAGGCGACGTGTTCGCGTTCATGCCCAGTTTCATCATCACCTGGGCCAGGCTGGAGAGCAGCACGCACCCCAGGGCCACGGTCAGCGGCACCCACTTCACGATGCCCCCCGCGAGGCCATGACGCCTGCTATCACCATCGCCAACAAGGTGACCCAACTGGCGCGGTCCTTGAGTGCGAAGGCAATCGGATCTTCCCCCCGCAATTCCCGGCGCGCGACCTTGAGCCAGATCCTCATCATCCAGGCCATCATCAACGGCGCCAATGCCCACAGCCACAACGGCTGCGGGTACAGGGCGCGACCATTCTGGCTTTCGATGTAGAGCGCCAGCACCAGCACTGCCATGAAGCCGCTGCTCACCCCCATGCCGCGCAGGGTGGCCAGGTCCTCGCGACGGTAGCCCCGGCCGGGGGTGCGGGTCGCGTCGGTGTCGTTCAACTCCTCCAGTTCGGCGCAGCGCTTGACCAGCGCAAGGCTGAGGAACAGGAAAAGCGAGAACGCGAGCAGCCAGTTGGAGAGCTGGACCTGCGCCACCACGGCTCCTGCGGCGATGCGCCAGGTGTACAGGCCCGCCAACAACAGCACGTCCAGCAGCGCCAGGCTCTTCAGGTGCAGCGAATACGCCACGGTGATCACCAGATACCCCAGCAGCATCACCGCGAGCGCCGCCGAAACGGCCCAGGCCAGCATCAGGCCTGCCGTCAGCATCAAGGCGGCCATGACGAGCGACTGACCGATACCCAGTTGGCCGGCCGCCAGCGGACGCCACCGCTTGTGCGCATGGCGACGATCGTTGGGAAGGTCCAGGAGGTCGTTAAAGAGATATGTGGCCGAGGCGCACAAGCCGAAAGCCACGAAGGCCGCGAACACCGCGAGCCAGGTTTGCGCACTGGTCACATGGCTGGCCAGCAGCGGCACGAACACCAGGGTGTTCTTGCTCCACTGGGTCAGACGTATCGCCTTCAGCAAGGTGCGCAGGCTCATTGCCGGACGCTCAAAGATGCGTGCCTGCGGGTGCAGTTCTTTCAGCCGCCGGTTGACTTCGGCAGGCGCGTTGACGGCCACTGCCTCAGCGCTGCCACGCCACACTTCAAGATCCACCGCGGCGTTGCCTGCATAGGCGAAGGGTCCGTTGCAGTGCTGCTGGATCGCGCTCAGTTTGCGTGCGCCCGAAAGATTGACGTCCTTGCTTCCGAGGTGATCTTCGAACAAGCCCAGATGCTGCACCACGGCGTGGCCGATGCGGTGATCCGCTGCGCTTGCCAGCACCAGCCTTCTGCCGTTGGCGTGCTCGGCGCGCAGGAAATCCAGGAAGCTGGCGTGGTAAGGCAGTGTGCTGGCGTCAGGCAGCGCCTCATCCGCGACTTTCCGCTTGAAGGCCAGCTTGCCTTGGAGCAACCAGCCCAGCAGCCTGAACAGGTTCAGCGGGTTTCGCCTCAGCAGCAGCAGTACGGATTCATGCAGCGAATCGCCAGGAAACAGCGTGCCGTCCAGGTCCACATAGAGCGGTAGCGCGGGGGAGGGCTGGGCGGGCGATTCCAAGGTCGGCGAAGGAGTGTGCGGGCGGGGCAAGTGCAACTTGGCCACCGAAACCATCCGATGACCGTGCACGCGGCGCACTATGCCACTGCTTGAGCGGCAGAAGCCCAAGGCGGTGGGGTGGGACGCTTTCCCCGAGCCCGGAGACCGGCGATGCAGACCGTGCAGAGGATCTTGCGGTTTGGGGCAAGGGCCGGGCAGGCCGATTCCCAACGAAAGAAGCCCGCCACCTCTTTCGACGTGGCGGGCCTGGCGGGGACCCCGGTTGCCGTCCTTGCGGTCGGCGAGCCGTCTGAGTTTTGTCCCCGTCCCTCCGCATCCGACCCGAAGGCCCTTGCGGTTCGCCCGTTGCCAGGCGCCTCAGCTTCGCCCCTGGAGGAGTTGGCAGTTCCTTCAAGAGCGCCAGTGAAGGATAGGACGGGTTGGGGCGAGGCGATTGATCCTGCGCACTCTTTGGGCGCTGTCAGTGCTGCGCGGTCTCGGGCCTGCAAAATGCTGCGCAGGCGGCATGCCTGCTGCTCTGAAGGTTGTCATGAAGTCACTTCCCCCAGGTTTTCGCGCGCTGGTTGTCGGTGCGGGCGGAGCGCTGGGCGCCGCCTTCACCCATTGCCTGGGCGCTGCGCCGGGGGGCGCCAGTGTCCACACCTTGGGCCGGCACACCGAGCCCTCGATCGACTTGACCCTCGAGGCCACGATCGAGGCGGCAGCGGCCCGGTTGCGCGAGCAGGCTCCGTTTCACCTGATCATCGTGGCCACAGGCGTGCTGCACACCGACCAGATACGGCCGGAGAAGCGATTGGCCGACCTGTCGATGACCGGCATGGAGGAGATCTTTCGAATCAACACCTTCGGGCCGGCACTGGTGCTGCGTCACTTCGCGCCGTTGTTGGACCGCCAGCGCAGCGTGATGGCGCTGCTGTCAGCCCGTGTGGGCAGTATTGGCGACAACCGCCTGGGTGGCTGGTACAGCTACCGGGCGTCGAAGGCGGCGCTCAACATGATGGTGAAGACCGCCGCCATCGAACTTCGCCGCACCCACCCAGGTGCGGTGCTCGCGGCCCTGCATCCGGGCACGGTGAAGTCGGCGCTGTCCAAGCCGTTTCGCGGCAACGACATCGGGCGTGATCCCCTTGAGGCAGCGGCGGACATGCTGGCTGCCCTGGACGACCTGGCGCCGGAGGACAGTGGTTGTTTCCTCGCCTACGACGGGCAGCGGCTGCCCTGGTGACGCGAGGCGACGTCGAGCTGCTGCTCAGGCCTTGGGCATGCGGTACAGCCCGCAGATCTTGTTGCCGTCGGGGTCACGCAAATAGGCCAGATAGAGCTTGCCTGCAGCACCCTCGCGTACGCCCGGGGGGTCTTCGCAGGTGATGCCGCCGTGGGCCGTGCCGGCGTCGTGCCAGGCCTGAACCTGTTCGGCCGATGTGCAGGCGAAGCCCAGCGTGCTGCCATTGCCCACCGTGGCCGGCTCGCCGTTGATGGGCAGTGACACCGAGAACACGCCCGTGGGGGTGCGCCAGAACACCCGGTGGCGGTCCACATGGCCAGGAGGCACCCCCAGGGCGCCCAGTACAGCGTCATAAAAAGCCTTGGCCCGCGGCAGGTCGTTGGTGCCGATCATGACGTGCGAGAACATGGCGAGTCTCCTTGTGGTGCCTTGTGGTGATGAGGGCCGACGCTCGGTCAGCCGCCACGCATTATGGGGACCGGGCCGGCGTCCGTGTTCCACTGTGCTTCTTGGCTTCTTGCCAGACCGAGCCTGTCTGCCCTGACCTCGCGCAAGAGGCGTAAGAGACGCAAAAGAGGATGCATGACCGAGGGTTCCCAGATCGTGGTGCCGCCCAGCTTCGTGGCACTCTTCCTTGCGGCCGGCCGTCTGCGGCCCGCCGAGACAGCGGCCGTCATCGAACAGCGGTACGAGTTGTGCGAGGACTTTGCCCAGATGCTGCTGGGGCAGGCCCAGACGCGGCAGTGGGAATTGGGCATCACCCGGGAGGATGTGCTGCAGCGGGTGGCCCAGGGGCTGCAAGGTTCGGACGTCTTCAGCGCCGACGAGGCGCAGTGGGTCCTGACGCGCCTGGAGGAACTGCTGTCATGTTGAACGCGGCGGGGCTTGCAACCGGGGGGTTCTCTGATATGCTGTATAAAACAACAGTATCCAGATTCGGAGCCCGGCATGAAGCACGACCTTCGACAGTTCTACCAGCCCCAGACCAGCCACCCGCCGCGCTGGCTGCGCCGCATCTGGCTGTGGTTCTGACCTCGCGCTCCAGCACATGAACGCGGTGGAGTTTGCCCTGCGGGGTGATCACATCACCCTGGATGCCCTGCTCAAGGCCACGGGTCTGGCGCCCAGCGGCGGCAGCGCGAAGGGCCTGATCGCGGCCGGAGAAGTGTTCGTCGATGGCCAGGCTGAGACGCGGCGTGGTCGCAAGCTTCGTGCAGGCCAGGTGGTGGCGGTGGGCAGCCAACGCATCCAGGTGGTGGGGCCCTGACATCACGGGCGGCCTGGATACCGGGACAATCGAAGTTCCAACCCGAGCAGGAACGTCCGTGAAGACCTACGACATCGAAGTGCAGCGCCTGAAGTCGATGAAGCACGACAGAGGCCTGGTCGAAATCGGGCTGGATGCCTTGGTGCTGGCCCGTCCGGAGCGGGACGATGCCGGCTCCGCCAGTTGCCTGCGCCTGCCAGTGGAGCATGCACGCACGCTGCTGGTGCTGCTCAAGCAGCAGATCGCTGATCTGGACAAGTTGCAGCCCCGCAGCAGGCGTTCGGGCCGCGCCTGACAGGCCAGCGCTTCAGCGCAGTTGTCCGTCCACGTAGAGCCAGATTCCGGCTGCGCGTTCGAATCGGCTCAGCTCATGCAGGCGCTGTGCCCGCCCGCCTTGCTTGTGGCGCGCCACGAATTCCACGGTGGCGTGGTCGTCATCCAGCAGGCGGTGCGCCTTGATGTCCAAACCAAGCCAACGCAGGCCGGGTGGGTCTGGTTCGATCACAGCGGGCCGCGTGCTCGGGTGCCAGGTGGCCAGCAGGTAGTCGTGTCGTGCCAGCACGAAGGCGCTGTAGCGTGAGCGCATGAGCGCTTGCGCGTCAGGCGACTGCAGGTGTTGAGGGCCGGCGTGCCACCGAGCGCAACACGCCAGGTAGGCGCGTGGCAGCCCGCAAGGGCAGGGGTCGGTACCGGTGAGGGTCATGCCGCGGGTCTTCATGTTGGCATTTTCATGGGGCTGCTTGCGGGGTCGCGGTAGCCCGTCTGCGGGCCTTGCGCCCGGGCAGTGGCTCCGCCGTCGATACACTGAAACGCTCAGGCAAGAGGTGGCCCCGCCATGTCGACGCGGCCGTCTTTTTGCCCACAGGCCGTCTGAACCGGAGGACCCCCCATGCTGGACCCGCAAGCACGCGCGCTGATCGATCTCATGATCGAAAAAGGCGTGCCGCCCACCCACACCTTGACCCCGGCGCATGCCCGTGCCTTCTACCGTGACAGGCGGGGCTTCACGCAGCCCGATCCGCCAGCCATGGCCGAGGTGCGCGATTTGCAGGCGGGGGCAGTACCGCTTCGGCTGTACCGTCCCCGTGCGTCGGGGGAGGCCTTGCCGGTGCTGCTGTACCTGCACGGCGGGGGCTGGACCATCGGAGACCTGGACACGCACGACGTGCTGTGCCGCCAACTCGCCCGCGAGGCCGGCTGCGCCGTGGTGGCGGTGGACTACCGCATGGGGCCGGAGCATCGCTTCCCGGCTGCCGTGGACGACTGCGTGGAGGCCTTCCGCTGGGTACTCGCCCAGGCGCCTGACCTGCACCTGGATCCCCGCCGCACCGCCGTGGGCGGCGACAGCGCCGGCGGCAATCTGGCGGCCGCCCTCTGTCTGGTGCAGCGCGATGCGGGCCAGCCGCTGCCCGCCTTCCAGTTGCTCATCTACCCCGCCACCGACATGCGGGCCGTGGCGCCCTCGCACACCACCAACGGGCAGGGCTACATGCTCACCAACGACAGCATCGCTTGGTACCGCGGCAACTACATCGCCGACGCCGCCCAGTGGACTGACTGGCGCGCCTCCCCCCTGCTGGCTGCCAGCCACGCCGGGCTGCCCCCGGCCCTGGTGCTCACGGCCGGTTTCGACCCGCTGCGTGATGAAGGCCTGCAATACGCCAATGCCCTGTCGGCGGCGGGGGTGCCCACGCAGTACGTGTGCTTCGAGCGTCAGATTCACGGCTTCATCACGATGAGCCGGGTGATCGAGGAAGCCCACACCGCCGTGGCGCTGTGCGGCGCGGCCCTGCGGCGAGCCTGGGGCAGCTGAGGGCCGCCATGCCGCCCGGCGCCTCCGGGCGCGCCTGACCCTCCTGCCGTTCCGAGGAAGGCCTGAAGTTCACCCGCCACCTGGAAAGATCCCCTCGCATGACTTACCTCCTGGCCCTGGACCAGGGTACCTCCAGTTCCCGCAGCATCGTCTTCGATGACCAGGGCCGCATGGTGGCCATGTCCCAGCGCGAGTTTCGCCAGATCTACCCGCAGCCGGGCTGGGTGGAACACGATGCCGACGAGATCTGGCAGACGCAACTGGCCACGGCGCGCGAGGCCCTCGCCCAGGCCGGTGTGCCGGCGGCTGCGGTGGCCGCCATAGGCATCACCAACCAGCGCGAGACCACGGTGCTGTGGAACCGGCGCACCGGGCAGCCGCTGCACCATGCCATCGTTTGGCAGGACCGCCGTGGCGAACCCCTGTGCGCGCAGTTGCGCGCGGACGGGCTGGCACCCCACATCCGGCAGGCCTCGGGCCTGGTGGTGGACTCCTACTTCTCCGCCACCAAGCTGCGCTGGCTGCTGGACCAGGTGCCTGGCGCGCGCGAGATGGCCCAGCGCGGCGAACTGGCGTTCGGCACCGTGGACAGCTGGCTGCTGTGGAAGTTGACGGGCGGCGCCGTGCATGCCACGGACGTGACCAATGCCTCGCGCACCATGCTGTTCGACATCCGCCGCCATGCCTGGGACCACGTCCTGCTGGACGCGCTTCAGGTGCCTGACAGCGTGCTGCCCGCCGTCCATCCGTCCAGCCACCGCTACGGCACCACCGACCCCATCCTGCTCGGCGCTGCCATTCCCGTGGCCGGCATCGCGGGGGACCAGCAGAGCGCGCTGTTCGGCCAGGCCTGCTTCGAGGCCGGCCTGGCCAAGAACACCTACGGCACGGGCTGCTTCATGCTGATGCACACCGGCCAAGCGATGCTGGAGTCCGCCAATGGATTGATCGCCACCAGCG
>Ga0315900_10003410_pt1 | contig 23297 bp, 21 predicted proteins | sample LakEriMetagenome_FD_203521 | JGI IMG/M metagenome (GOLD analysis project Ga0315900, IMG submission 203521) | Freshwater fungal communities from buoy surface, Lake Erie, Ohio, United States - Buoy 12 MA114 | ecosystem: Environmental > Aquatic > Freshwater > Lake > Lake biofilm | place: USA: Lake... | reverse complement strand
CTGGCGGCGCAGCGCGTTGACGCGCGGGCTCCCGCGTCAGGCCGTCGCCGGTGTTTCGGGGAGAGTAGCGCGGATCGCGGATGTCGGATGCATCGGATGCCGGACGCTTCGGATGCCCGGAGGCCGGATGCCGGATGCCGGATGCATGCCGGACGTCCGAGATGGGAAACGGCTTTCGGAAGTCGGAGGCCGGAGGGCGTGCGTCCTGCGACTCCGGCTTCGGACCTCCGAACGCGGTATCCGGCGTCCGACCTCCGGCATGGATCCGACCTCCGACCTCCGACCTCCGGCGTCCGACATCTGATATCCGATATCCGATATCCGATGTCTGAAATCTGATGTCCGACCCCTCCGACCGATCCGACCTCTCCGCGCCTACTGCCGTCCCGGGTTGAAGCGCAGGCTTCCCGGCAGGGCATTCAGCAGCGGTCCCAGTTCGGTGGCGCGATCCTGCGTGGTGACGAAGGTGAGTCCGTCGATGCTGACCACGATCATGCCGCTGATGCCATAGGCCACCACGCAGCAGCCGTCCGCATGAATGACATTGCCGCTGCAGTCGACGCAATGGACCTGGCCCATGACGCCGTTGCCGGTATCGTCGAGCTCGCGGACGCGGCGCAGTGAGGCCCACGTCCCCACGTCGTCCCACTCCATGTCGGCGGGGAGCACCACCACGTTGGGAGACCGTTCGAGCAGGCCGCGGTCGATGGAGACGCTCGACACGCGCGCGGCGAATTGCTCCATGGCTCCGGCGGCAAGCTGTGGCAGGCCGTGTCGCACCTCGGCGGTGTGCCGGTCGAGTTCGTCCAGCACCACGCGGGCGCGCCACACGAAGATGCCCGTATTCCAGAGCGCGCCACGCTCGATGAGCACGTCGGCCAAGGCCGCGCCCGGTTTTTCCACGAAATGCTCCACGCGGCAGGCCCCACCTTCGGCGCGCGACTGGAGGGGGTCGAGCGGCATCCCCGGCTGGAGATAGCCGAAGCCGGTTTCGGCGCGTGTGGGTCGGGCACCGAGGGCCACCAGCGCGTTGTCGGCCGAGGCGATGGCGGCGGCGCGGCGGAGCGTATCGCGCAGCACATCGGGGTACCCCACGGCAAGGTCGGCGTGCAGCGCCACGAACACCGTGTCCGGCCCCGCGCGTCGGGAGACTTCCTGCGCTCCCCATGCCAGCGCGGCGGCGGTACCGAGCGGGCGCGGCTCAATGAGCAGATTGCTGCGCGGTACCTCGGGAATGGCCTCGTGCAGCGCATCGGCAATGTCGGCGCTCGTCACGACGAGCACTCGTTCGGCCGGCACCAGCGGCGCCAGGCGCGCCACGGTGTCGGCGATGAGTGGCCGTTCGTTGACGAGGGCCAGCACCTGCTTGGGCCGGCGCGGCGTGCTGAGTGGCCAGAACCGCGTGCCGATGCCGCCGGCGAAGACGACGGCCCACATGGCGGTGCCGGTGCCAAGCATGGCCTCGAGGTCCACCTCCTCGAGCGTACCGGCCGCGAGGGCGTCGTCGTTCGTGACCGAGGTGGGAGCAGTTGGACTGACGACGCGGGTCTCGGACATCGGTCGGCGAGTATGTCGTTGGATGCACCGGGGGTACACGTCCGGCGACGGCTCGGACCCGACGCGCGGTGACTAGCGATCCGGACCGGGGCGGGACAAGATATCTGCAACTTACGCTACCTCATGCTGACCCTGCACCTCACCAACGGCGATCACGCCGTGACCGCCTTGGCCCGTTCGGGGCTGCCCGGCGACCTGCTGTCGTGGCGCGATATGCTCCACGACGGGCCGGTCCCGTCGGATCACGATCTCGCGACCTTCCGGCGGGTGCGTGGGGAATTCCTGGCCAGTCGCGGCTGGCAGAGTCAGTCGGCGGCAATCGCGGATTTTGCCGAGCGCGATGCCCGGCTCGACAGTGTGAAGACCACGGATGAGCTCGTCCTGTGGTTCGAGCCCGACCTCTTCGATCAGCTGCAGCTCATCCAGGTGCTGGCCCGCGTGGCGCGCCGTCCGCTCGACGAGCGGCCCAGGGTGACGATCGCGCCGGCCGATTGCTTCCTTGGTCCGCTGCAGCCCGAGAAGTTCGTGCCGCTGTACGCGGCTCGCCGTCAGGTGACCGCCGGGGACTTCGCCCTGGCCAGCGCGGCCTGGGAGGCGTTCACGGCCGACACGCCGGATGCGCTGCTCGCGGTGACCGCGCGCATCGACCGCGAGGTGCGGGCACGCGCCTACGCCTACGACGACGAGGTGCGGCTGCCGCATCTGGCGCCGGCGCTGCGGCGGCAGCTGGAGGAGTACCCCGATACGCAGGCCGGGCTGTCGCGCTGCGAGCGGCAACTGTGCGAAGCGTTGTCGCCCGGGGCGCTGCCGTTGGCCAAGCTGTTTGCGGCGCACCAGAGCGCGGAATCGTGGGTGTGGCTGGGTGACTGGAGTTTCGCGTGGTATGTGCAGCGGCTCAGCGACTGCGCGCATCCGCTGGTGACGCACGTGAATGGCTCGCGGGTCATCGCGCCGCTGCGCGACACCGACGGCAAGGCCTTCTGGGAGCGCACCGTGCAGCTGACCCCACTGGGGCAGGACATGGTGCGCGATCGCGCCGATTTCGTGAAGGTGAACGGCATCGACCGCTGGATTGGCGGCGTGTACAACACCACCGCGCGGCACTGGCGCTGGGATCCCCATCACTACCGCCTCATTCCGTACAGCGGGTAGCATCGGTAACGTACGGCCATGACCGACGACGCCGCGCTCGAGGCCCTGGCCCTGCTGGAAGCCGATACCTCCCTGGAGGCGGCGCGCCCGATTCTGGCCTTGGCGGCCGACTACCTGGCGGGCACGCGCCGTGGCGAGGGGCCGGTGTCCACCTGGCACAGCGCCGAAGTCATTGCCGGCCGCCTGCAGGAAACGCTGCCGCGCCGGTCGCGCCCGTTGGCCGATGTGGCCCGGCGGCTGTCGTCGTTGCTGCTGGAAGACGTGAACCGTCTGGCGCACCCCATGTACATCGGGCACCAGGTATCGGCGCCGCTGCCGGCGGCCGTGTGGACGGATGCGCTGATCAGCGCGCTCAACCAGAGCATGGCGGTGCGGGAAATGTCCCCCTCGTTCACGCCGCTCGAGCATCAGGTCGTGGAGTGGATGACGGACCTGCTGGGTTGGGACGCGCGTGCGGGGGGCACCATGACGAGTGGCGGGACCGAGGCCACCTTCACCGCGCTGCTGGCCGCGCGTCGTCGCGCCATCCCCGATGTGTGGCGCTGCGGCGTGGGGGCCGATGCGCCCGTGCTGGTGTGTGGTGACCATGCGCACTATGCCGTGGCGCGCGCCGCCGGCAACATGGGGCTGGGCATGGAGCGGGTGGTGACGGTGCGCAGCGAGGCGCACCGCCTGAGCATTCCGGCGCTCCGCGACACGCTGGCGGCACTGCGCTCCCGCGGGGAGCGCGTGATGGCGGTCGTGGCCACCGCCGGTTGCACCGCCACCGGGGCGTTCGATGATCTCGACGCGGTGGCGGATGTCTGCGCCGAGTTCGGCGAACGGGGCGAGCCGCTGTGGTTGCACGTGGACGCCGCGCACGGCGGGGCGGCACTGCTGTCACCCACGCATGCGCACCGGGTGCGCGGCATCGCGCGCGCGCGATCGGTGGTCTGGGATCCGCACAAGACGCTGCTGCTGCCGCTCGCGGCGGGGCTGCTGCTCATGCGCGACGAACACGACCTGGACGCCGCCTTCTCGCAGCAGGCCCCGTATCTGTTCACCCCGAACGACGACGCGCGCGCGTGGGACATGGGGCCGCGCAGCTTCCAGTGCTCACGTCGTGCGGATGTGCTCAAGCTGTGGGTGGCGTTCGAGCGCTACGGCGCCGATGCGCTCGCCGCGTTGTACGATCGGCTCTGTCACATGGCGCAGACACTGCACGCGCACCTGGCCAACCATGCGTTGTTCACGCCGCTGCACGAGCCGGAAAGCAACATCCTGTGCTTTGCCTGGACCGGGCCCGACGTGAGTCCCGAGGAGCGCGATGCGCTCACCGATGCGCTGCGCGAGCGCTACAACCGCAGCGGACGCGGGTGGATTACGGCCACCACGCTCGATGGCCGTCGGGTGCTGCGCATTACGGTCATGAATGCCCGGACCGACGAGTCGCACATCGACGCCCTCGTGGATGGGCTCGAGGCCGAGGCGGCCTACGTGCTCAAGCACCACCGCTGACGTCGGCATCGGGCAATCGCCACCGTCGCCCGCGGGAGCGGCACCGCACCACGGACGACGCAGACTCTCGCGGAATGACGCCGGGGTTCCCGGTACCCGCGGCACGACCCGCATGCTACGGGAGAAACCACGGGGCCTCGTGCGGCGCGGGGAGGCGGCACTGCGCCCGCCGTCCGAACCAGCGATAGCGGTGGCGGGCGATGACGCCGTACACGGCGTCGCGCCAGCTCCGCGGCACGACGGTGAACACGCGGCTCAGTGCAAACACGCCGCCGAGTTGCTGGAGCACGAACAGCGCCGCATCGGTGCGCAGCAGCACACGGCCGTGGTGCACCACCACGACGGAGTCCATGCCGGAGGGAAGGCCGGCCTGGGTGGCGGCCGTCGCACCCTGCAGCGACGCAAAGCGCAGGCGGTGCGCCCGGTCGTGGCGCAGCAGAAAGTCGACGAAGCCGTTGCACAGGCCGCACAGGCCGTCGAAGTAGACGATGGTGGGCGGATTCACGATGGCGTCTTGGCGGGACCGGGGCGCAGGCACACCATTACACCATGTCACTTCACGTCGTGCTGGTCCACCCCGAAATCCACTGGAACACCGGGAATGCGGGGCGCACCTGCCTGGCGGCGGGCGCCAGGCTCCATCTCATCGAGCCGCTGGGGTTCTCCCTGGATGAGCGACAGGTGAAGCGCGCGGGGCTCGACTATTGGCCGCAGGTGGAGCTGCGTGTCTGGAAGACGTGGGCCGACTTCGAGGTGACACTGCCGCGCCTTGGCGACCCGTGGTTCTTCTCCACGCGCGGGCGGCAGCCCTTCTGGGATGCGCCGCTGGCTGCCGGCGAGGGCACGGTCCTGGTATTCGGGCGCGAGACGGGCGGCTTGCCCCCCGCGCTGCACGAGCGCTACGCCGAGCGCTTCGTGACGCTTCCCATGTCCCCCTCGCCGCACATCCGGTCGCTCAACCTCTCCACGAGCGTGGGTATCGCCGTGTACGAGGTATTGCGCCAGCGGCGGGTGACGCAGCCCTGAATCGTTGGAACGCCTGCGCCTCGGATTCGATGACTTGAAGTCCGGTCCGAACGACGGTCCTGTAACAAAACCGCCGAACGTTGATGGAAGCCGCCGCATGCGGGACGACCTGCGCCGCTCCCTGTTGCACGAATGCGCCTGCCCGCCGTACCATATGCGCGCCCGGACCACCGGGTCCCGCCCGCCTGCATGGCACTCTCCGTCTTGTCCGACGCTGGAACGATTCCATGAGCATGATGATGCTCGATGCGCGCGCCTCGCTGTTCGGCAACGCGCTCGCGATCAAGGCCACGTACACGCGCATGAACGCCGATGTGCTGGCCGTCGTGCGCTCCATCCCCGCCGGTCGTCTCACCACGGTGGATGCGATCAGCACCTTCCTCGGTGTGCCGGTGCGTCACGTCACATTCCTGCTCGCGCGGCGTTTCGACGCCGACCGGGAGTCGGTCCCGTGGCACCGGGTACTCGCGCATCGCGGCGCCCTCGGCCGGGTGCTGTACAACGCGGCCGGCCGCTCCCAGGCCGACCTGCTGGCCGACGACGGGGTGACGGTGGGCTATCGCGGCCGCGTCGCGGAGTTCAACGCGCGCTACTTCGAGCCGAGCACGGAAACGACGGGCGTGGTACCGGCGGTGTTGCGCCGCAGCTGACGACTGCGCGCAGGAGATCGGGGCGATCGGTCGTGATGCCGTCCACGCCCAGCGCAAGCAGGCGCCGCATCTCGGTGGTGTCGTTGACCGTGTAGGGATAGACACGCACGCCCAGCCGGTGTGCCTCCGCGAGACGCTCGCGGGTGAGGCTCGCGGCGTTCGGCGACCAGTTGCGGCCGCCAGCCGCGAGAATGGCCCGCGGGACCGACCCACCGAAGTCATCCACGTCGAGCCCACCCATCCACGGTGATGCGCCGACGCGGCCGATCTGCACCGTATTCCCGTCCTGCTCGGTGCGCCCCTCGCCGGTGAGGATGCTCGTGGGGATATCGGGTGCGTCGCGATGCACCAGCATGGCCACGCGCCAATCGAACGCGATGATCTGCGTGCGCCCGGTCACCTTGCGTGCGCGCAGCACCCCGAGCGTGCGCGCCACCAGCTGCGGCGGCGCGGCACTCACGGCCGGTTGGGTGGGGTCGGTCTTGATCTCCACCACCAGGCGCGTGGGCGGCGCGCACTCACGCAGGAACAGCGTGATGACCTCGTCGAGGGTGGGGATGCGCGCACCGTCGGCGGCGCGCTGCTCCGGATGGCGCGCGGCGTACTCGCTGTGCGGGCGCACCCGCCCCACGTCATACTCCCGAAGGGCCGGCAGCGGCAGGCTGCGCAGAAGCGGGCGCGGATCCGCAATGCTGTACGCGCCCGATCGGTCGCGCGTGAGATCGGGGTGCAACGCGTAATCGTGGTGCACCACGACCTGATCGTCGGCGCTCAGGTGCACGTCGAGCTCGATGCCGTTCACGCCCACCGCGCAGGCGCGGGAGAAGGAGGCCAGCGTGTTCTCCGGCGCGAGTCCCGCGGCGCCCCGATGGCCGATCATTTCGAACGTGCGCGCGCCGTCTGAGGGCGCGGCGGCCGGTGTCGCGGTGGGGCGCGTGCAGGCCACGGCGGTGCCCAGCAGGGCGGTGACCATCACGATGAGCGGGCGATGCGCAGACGCAGCGCGGGGAGGGGCGGCAGTGGGCATGCCTTAACGTCCCCATGCACCGGACACCCGTCAATTGCGGACGCCTGCCGTTACGCAATGCTTACCGCGTTCCGCACGCCGTGCGCCGCCGTGCGCCGCGCCGGGGGGCGGCCCCACGGCGGGAGGCGCGTCAGCTGCCGGCGGCCTCCATCATCTTGCGGGCCGCGCCGCAGCTGGAGCGGATGACCAGCTGCGCCGGCAGGATTTCGTGGTTCGCCGGCACCGCGGTGCCGCCCCCGCGCAGCGTTTCGATGAGGCGTAGGGCGGCGCGCTCGCCGAGCGCGTGGATGGGCATGCGCACGGTGCTGAGCGGCGGCGACAGGAAACGCGTCATGGGCGTATCGTCGAAGCCGGTGATGGCGATGTCGTCGGGGACGCGCAGATCGGCGTCGCGAACGGCCGAGATGGCGCCAATAGCCATGGTGTCGTTGGCGGCGAAGATCGCATCGGGGCGCACGCCCGACTTGAGCAGCTGCGTGACCACCTCGTAGGCGGTGTCCATGCGGAACTCGCCGGCCAGCTCGGTGAGCTCGCAGTTGTCGTACCAGTTGGCCACTTCGCGCACGGCGTGCAGGCGCTCGCCGGCATCGACCTGTGCGGTGGGGCCGCGCAGGAACACGATGCGGCGATGCCCCAGCGACAGGAGGTGCTTCATCATGGTGGCGGCGCCCTGGAAGTTGTTCACCGACAGGGCGGCAAAGTCACCGACATCGCTGCCGGCGCCCACGAGGACGGTGGGGTAGCGTTCCGCGACCTCCGCCAGCGTCGCGCGGGCGGCCACCGACGGGGACACGGCGAGAAATCCATCCACTCGGCCGCGCATGTTGCTCACCGCGGCGGCAATCTCGTGCGCTTCGCGGCGAGCGCTCGTGACGAGGGTGAGGAAGCCGTGCTTCTTGGCGGTCTCGTCGATGCCGCGGATGAACTCGGAAAAGAACTCGCCGTAGAGCTCGGGGAGCAGCACGCCGAGGGTGCGCGTGCGACGCACGGCGACGCTGCGCGTACCGCCGTGGGGCGCGTAGCCCATCTTGCTGACCACGCTCCGGACCCGATCCCGCGTGTCTTCGGTCACGCGCGCCGCATCATTGAGCACGCGGGAGACAGTGGCGATGGACACGCCGGCGGCCTTGGCGACGTCGCGGATGGTGGGCGTTGGACGAGTGCTCACGCAGGCTCTGAGGAAGGGAGGCGGGAAACGCACGCGGTCCGCCGCAGGGCGTGCCGGTGAGTCTGGACTGACATTCCAATCACGCCGAATGTAACGCGTTTCAGGCGAAAGCCAAGGCCGTGTTTCCCGCCGTTACATGGCCTTCTTGAGGGCGGCCTCGATGTTCTGCGTGCCACCGACGCCGGTGTAGACGATCTTGCCGGTCTTGTCGGCGACCACGATGTAACTGGTGGCGGGGACATCGTAGGCGCCGCTCACGGTGCCTTTGCGGTCGTAGAGGATGTCGCCGGGCATCTTGTTGGCGGCCTGCCACGCCTTCACGCGTTCGACGGATTGGTTGACCGACACGGCAACGGTCACGAAGCGCACGGCCTTGCCGTGCTTGGCGTGGGCCGCGCGCAGGGCGGGTTCGAGCTGCTTGCAGTTGGGGCACCAGGTGGCCCAGAACTCGATGAGCGTGGGCTGCTGCTTGCCGAGGTAGGCCGAGAGGTCGACCGTCTGACCGGCGAGCGTTTCGAGGGGGCCACCGGGGGCTTGTTCACCGAGGGCGATGCCGAGGTCCTGCGCGGCGGCGGGGGCTGTGGCGATGGCGACGATCGCCATGGCGCGGCGTGCCGACTTGAACAGATCCGTCATGGGTGGTGAGTTCGGGTAGCGGGTTCCGGGTGAGTCGGACTCGAAACCCCAAACCCGAACCCAGAACCCGGAACTGATCGGTTGTGCCTTCAGAAGTAGACCTGCCCCATCTTCACCAGATAGTACTCGGCCATGGCGATCATGACGAAGGCGAACCCCTTCTTCACCGTCAGCATCCACGCACCAGCGCGAGGGAGTCGCGACAGTGTCCCGGCAGATACCCCCACCAGAACGAGGAGGGTGCACATGCCCAAGGAGAAGGTGAAGAGGTAGGTGAAGCCGAGGAGGGCCGATTTGGTGGTGGAGACCCAGGTGAGGACGGCGGCCATGACTGGGGCGGAGCAGGGGGCGGCGACCAGCCCGGAGGCGGCGCCCATGACGAATGCTCCGGCCGTGCGGCCGCCGGTGCCGGCGTTGGCCGCGCGCTGCATGATGGCGTTGGGGATGCGGACCGGCAGTACATCGAGCATGGCCAGCCCGGCGATCATGAGCAGGTTGGCCATGGTGAAGTAGGCCCACGGATTGGCCGACACCGTGCCGAACATGGTACCGGTGAGGCCTGCGAGCAGGCCGAGGCCGGCGTATACGCTGGCCAGACCAATCACGTACACCAGCGACAGGCCGACCGGTCGCCACCTTGACACCGTGGTGGCTCCTGCCTGCTCCGATGACGACTGGCCACCAACGATCGCGGCCGTGATCGGAATCATCGGATACACGCAGGGGGTGAGGCTCGTCAGGACCCCCGCGCCGAAGAGGAGCGGGAGTGCGGCGGCCGGGTTGCCGGACAGCTGGGCCGAAACGTCGGCGATCTGGAGGAGTGCCATCGACGACCATACGGGGGGAACCGGGCGAGCGTTCCCGGACCCTCCGTCAGCGCGATCGGGGCGACCGTGTCCGGTACTGGTCCAGCAGGTCGAAGAACGCGAGCAGCAGGTCCGCGTCGATCTCGCGGCCGGCCCGCAGTCGCATGTGGTGTAGCGCCCGCACCCGCGGCCACGCGGCCCGGTACGGCCGGTCGGTGCTGAGGGCGTCGTAGATGTCGCACACCTGCACCAGCCGCGACACGTAGTGCGGTTGGCGGGGGAAGGTGTACTTGGGGTAGCCCCCCTGCCCGTTGGCCCCGATGTGGTGTTCGTACGCCACGATCGCGGCCAGCCCATAGCCGGCGCCGCGCTCGCCCAGCAGGCGCGCCCCCTCGAGGGAATGGGTGTTCAGCAGGGCCCGGTCGGCCGCCGTGAGCGCCTCCGTCTTGTTCAGCAGGCTGTCGGGGAGGCGGACCTTGCCGATATCGTGCAGCAGCGCGGCCACCCCGATGGCCCGCACGTCGCGCGCCCCGAAGGCGAGCTGCTCCGCGAGCCCCATGGCGAGCATCGCCACGTTGCAGGAGTGCACGGTGGTGTACTGGTCGGTGCTCTTGAGCTCGATGAGCGGCAGGAACGACCCGTGGTCGGCCCGCATGGCGAGCGACAGCCCGCGCACGATCGTTTCCGCCTCGCCTACCGGCAGGCGATTCGTCTCCGCCGTCTGCGCCTCCACCCACGCCAGCGCGTCGAGTTCGTCGCGCACGTCCTCGGGGGAGAGCAGGGTGTGCGCCGCCTCGATCGCCACCGGCAGGGCGCCGATCTCGGCGGGCAGCGGCACCGTCGCCTCTCCCATGGCCGGCGTCGACACGGTGCGCGACTCGCTGCCGGCCAGCCCCACGGGGCCGAACCGGATGCTGCCGACGAGTTGCGGATGCGCGAGGGGGGGGCAGCCCGTCCCGACCGCGGCGTGCAACGCCGTCAGCAACTCCACGAACTCCGATTCAGCGAGGGTGGCGCTCCCGAATTCCACGCGCTGGACGCCGCCCGCGGCGAGCCGTGCTCCCCAGTCCCACTCCCGGAACTCGTGCAGCACCAGTCGATCCACGATCACGTCGCCGCCGACGAAGGTGAGGCGGAGGGGGGTCACGCGCGCCAGGAGCTCCCGCAGCTTGGCCAGCGCCCGGTCGTGCGCCGCACTCCGCGCGGGGTGACCGGCGCCGTAGAGTGTCATGGCGGCGAGCGCCTGGCCCAGCGTGTGGAGGAACGCGCCCGCGATGACCGGCACCGGGGCGGGGGCCATGCGGGTGGGCATGCCGGTCGGCGTCGCCGGCGCGCTCATCGGGCCACCGCCGCGGCGGATGCCGAACTGCTGCCACTCAGCACCCCGGCCTGCCTGGCCAGCACGAGGATGGGGGCCACCTCGCCGTGCTCGCCGAAGTGCAGCGCCAACTGCAGCAGCGCCGTGCGCACGAGCGGGGTCACGGGGGCCAGCCGACGGCTCTTCAACAGGCCGCGGCGGGTCGCGTGCTCCACCAGCCACTCCCGCACCTCCGCGTGCCGCGACCGGGCGGCAGCGCGCACCGCCTTCTCGCGCGTGGTCAGGTCGATGGGCTCCTGATCGGCGATGGCCAGCAGCCGGGAGACGACCTCCCGCTGCGGGATCGCCTCCCCCAGAGCCAGCATGACCTCGATCGCGGCAAGGCGCACCTCGGCGTTGGCGTCGTCGAGCGCCCGGCGCAGCGCGGCCGGACGCACGTCCGGGTACAGCACCAGCACCCGGACTGCCTCCCGCCGCACGGGCGGCTGCTCGTGCGTCTGGAAGAGGAGCAGCGGACCCGGCGGCGCCTCCGTCGCGAGCGCTGCGGGGGCGAGGTCGACGCATACGTCCCGCAGCAGGCCCAGCAGGTTGCGCACCAGGTACCACGGCGCGGGCTGGGTGAGGCGCTGGTGCAGCATGGGCACGATGGCCGGTCCCGCCCGCTGCAGCCGGTCGTAGATGAGCCGCCGACCGGTGCGCGACTCGCATCGTTCGAGGGGCTCGATGAGCAACGGCGCCGACTCGTCCGGCAACCCGTCGAGGAGCTGCTTCGCCTCGGCGGCGTCGAAGGGGGTGCCGAGCAGCGCCTTGGCAATGGCCTGCGGGGTCACGGTGAGCCCGCGCAACCGGTCGCGCGTGGCCTGACTGGCCGCGAGTTCGGCCCACGCGAGCACCTGCGGGCCCAAGCCGTGGTCGGCGAGATGACGCACCGCCGGGACGGTATCGTGGGACACGACATCGATCTCGCAGGCCATCTGGACCAGGCGTACGGCTTCGTGGCTGATGGGGTCGAGCTGCACCGTCTGCCCGTCCGATGTCGGGTGCAGGTCGTTGGCGCTCCAGTGGGCGAGCGTGTCGAGCAGCTGATGATGCTCCATCGGATTGGGCTCGATCACTTCCCACCCCTGGATGAGTTCCAGCACCGTCTCACGCACGGCGTGGTCGGCGGCGTCCCGCGATCGGCTCGACCGGTGCGCGGTCATCTTGGTGATGATGCGCAGCATATGCGGAGAGAGTTCGCGGCCGCTGGTCTGGGCGGAGAGGTTCAGCCACCGGATGACTGCCGGGGCGGGGAGGATCTCCACCAGGGCGGACAGAAAGCGGGTGACCGCGTTGTCGGAGGCCGACGCCAGCAGGGCCGACAGGGCCTCGTCGTCGACGCCGGCGAACAGCGCGTCGAGCTGGGCGCCCACCGTGTCGCGGAGCGTCCGCGGCGCGGTGGCGATGCGGTTCGCGAGATCACTGAGGGCCGCGAAGGCGGCCCAGGCGGCCCTCGGGTCGGACGCGGCAATGGCGAGGGCGTCCGCGAGGGTGAGGCCCGACGTCGCCGACGCAGCCAGCGGGTCGTGGCTCCCCGACGGCACGTCACCCACTGCCGCAGCGGGGAGCGCGGCCGCCTCGGACCTGGGGCTCAGTCCCTCGAGCGTGCGCGTGGCCAGCGTGTGCCAGAGCTGTTCGCCCTCGGCGCGCAGCGTCGCCTCGTCGGCCAGCCCGAGCTGCTCGAAGTCGATGCGGCCGATGACGATCCCCTGCAGGTCGGGGAACGGCGCCGCGTCGTCCACCTCCGTCTGCCGGCGGGCGAGCAGCGCCACCAGGGCGCTGAGTGCACCGAGGGTGAGCCCGCGCTCGACCCGGATCGCGCCAATGCCCATGCCGTGCAAGCGGGCGGCGAGATCACGCACGACCGCCGTGTTCCCCGACATCACCTCGCCATTCACGAGGAGGTCGCGGTTGGCGACGGCGAGCGTGAGGCTGGCGTGGGCCTCGATGTGCCGGACGAAGACCTCGCTCAGTGCCTCGTCGGCCTGCACGACCATGGGATGCGTGTTCCCGTAGGACCGCCGCCGCGCGATGGCGAGCGCCAGGCCGGAGAGCAGGGGAAGGACGGCGGAGGATGCAGACGACACGGCGGCGCAGGGAGACGACGAGGGGAGCGGAGCGAGGTGGCCTCGGGTCACCGGCACGGCGGCGGGAGCCCGGGACTTTATGGCAAGGACGACCGGCCCCGGCGATCATCACAGCCCCGTGCCGCCGGCGCCCCGAGCGGCGTCCCCCGAGCGGCGTCCCCCGAGCGGCGTCCCCCGAGCGGCTTCCGGGGCGCCCTAGATTACCGCGGTGCCGTCGCCGCCGTGGCGACCGGCGTTTCCCTCTGTCACGGGTTCCATGGCTCCGCAGTTCATCTACGTCATGAAGGGGTTGCGCAAGGTGGTGCCACCGTCGCGCATCATCCTCGACGATATCTGGTTGTCGTTCTATCCCGGCGCGAAGATCGGCGTGCTCGGCCCCAACGGCGCGGGCAAGTCGTCGCTGCTGCGCATCATGGCGGGCGTGGACACCGAGTTTCAGGGCGAGGCGTGGGCGCACAAGGGCACGCGCATCGGCTACCTGCCGCAGGAGCCGGAACTCGACCCCACGCTCGACGTGCGCGGCAACGTGGAGCTGGCGGTCAAGAAGCATCGGGACGCCCTCAACGAGTTCAACGAGATCTCGCTCAAGTTCGCCGAGCCCGACGCGGACTTCGACAAGCTGATGGAGCGGCAGGGGACGCTGCAGGAGTACATCGACCAGCACGACCTGTGGAACCTTGACAACAAGATCGACGTGGCCATGGACGCGCTGCGGTTGCCGCCGGGGGACTGGCCGGTGACGAATCTGAGCGGTGGTGAGAAGCGTCGCGTGGCGCTGTGCAAGATCCTGCTGGAAGAGCCGGACATGCTGCTGCTCGACGAGCCCACCAACCACCTCGATGCCGAAAGCGTGGCGTGGCTGGAGCACTACCTGGAGAAGTTCCCCGGCACGGTGGTGGCCATCACGCACGACCGCTACTTCCTGGACAACGTGGCCAAGTGGATTCTCGAGCTCGATCGCGGCAAGGGCGTGCCGTACGAGGGGAACTACAGCGGCTGGCTGGAGCAGAAGCAGCAGCGGCTGGCGCTGGAGGAGAAGCAGGCCAGCGCGCGGCAGAAGACGCTGCAGAAGGAGCTCGAGTGGGTGCGCATGTCCCCGCGCGCACGGCAGGCCAAGAACAAGGCGCGTCTGCAGGCGTACGAGGATCTGGCGAGCGAGGCGCAGAACGACCGGGTGATGGGCAACGAGATCGTCATTCCGCCGGCGCCGCGTCTGGGCAACGACGTGGTGCGGGCGAAGGGGCTGCGCAAGGCGTACGGCGACAAGCTGCTCTTCGACTCTCTCGACTTCGACCTGCCGCGGGCCGGCATCGTGGGCATCATCGGCCCGAACGGTGCGGGCAAGACGACGCTGTTCCGCATGATCAACGGGTTGGAGACGCCCGATGCGGGGGAGCTGTTCGTGGGGCCCACGGTGAGCATCTCGTATCAGGACCAGCAGCGCACGCTGGAGGGGAAGCGGACGGTGTGGGAGGAGATTTCGGGCGGGCGCGAGACCATTCCGGTGGGCAAGCGTGAGCTGAATTCGCGCGCCTATGCGGCGAGCTTCAACTTCAAGGGGGCCGACCAGCAGAAGCTGGTGGCGAACCTCTCGGGCGGTGAGCGGAATCGGCTGCACCTGGCCAAGACGGTGATGCAGGGCGGCAACCTGCTCCTGCTCGACGAGCCCACGAACGATCTCGACGTGGACACGCTGCGGGCGCTGGAGGAGGCGGTGCTGGACTTCAGCGGGTGCGCGGTGATCATCTCCCACGATCGCTGGTTCCTGGATCGTGTGGCCACGCACATTCTCGCGTTCGAAGGGAATTCGGAGGTGGTGTGGTTCGAGGGGAACTACGGCGCGTACATCGAGGACCTGAAGAAGCGGAAGGGCCCCGACGCGGATCAGCCGCATCGGATCAAGTACAAGAAGCTGGTGCGGTAGTTGGAGCGCTGAAGGAAAAGGCCCGGTCGAGCGAGATGCTCGGCCGGGTTTCGCGTCACTGCGCGCGTTTTGCGACCTCGTCGCAACGTGAGGTGAGGAGGGCGATGGTGTCGCGTGCGCAGCCGAGGTCCCGCAGCACGGTGGTCACGTCGGCGACCGACAAAAGGGCGAGAGCGGCAACGGGTCCAGACAGAAGGCGTCGTCGTAGAAGAAAACGGGGCGTCCCTCGTGCAGGGCAAGGGTCCCAACGACGCGGTCGGGCACGGCGATGCCGTGGCGGTCCATTCCGAACCGGAGCCTGACCAGCACGCGCGCAACGGGCGTCGTGACGCGCGCGCTCGAGATCCTCCAGCCTCTCGACCGTGACCGCCGGGAAGAGATCGTCGAGGTTCGGCGAGACGCTCAGCGCCACCGCAATGCGCACCAATCGCTCGAACGCGATCTGCCCGGTGGTCTCGAAGCGACGGAGTGTGTCGACCGAGACGCCGGCCCGCTCCGCCAAGACGTTACGCGTCAGCCCGACGCTACCGCGCCAGCATCACATCGGTCCGCGCGAAGTCGTTTCCCACGCACAGCAGCGGCCAGCCCAGCGAGGCGGACACGGCATACGCGAGGCAGTCGCCGTAGTTGAGCACCGCCGGGGAGCCCACGCCGCGTCCGAAGCGGCGGTGGGCCTCCCGCGCGAAGGTGGCCTCGCGCGTTGCCAAGGGCACGACGCGCACGTCGAAGCGCTGCAGAAACGCGTCGAGCGCCAGCTCGCCGCGCCCCCCGTAGCGCGCGCGGAGCACGATGCCGGTCTCCACCAGCGTCGGGGCGCCGATGACCCGGTCGGTCAGCCGATCGAGGGCGGCCGCGAGCCGCGGCGCCTCGGGTTCATCGGCGATGAGCGCTATGACTGCTGAGCTGTCCAGCACGACTCCGCTCATGTGGGCAACCCGATATCGTCGTAGCCGAGAATCTCATCTGCCGGCCGCGGGTCGAGGACGGGGAGCTCCCGCACGATGGCCTGAATCTCGGCGAGCCGGGACGCGACGGAGGGCAGAGGCGCCGCGGCAGGCTGGGCCGGCTCGACGCGATAGCGCGGCGATGTCTCGGCGACGCCACGACTGGCCGCTGTGCCCGCGGTCCGCGAGAGCTGCGCCTCAACAAACGCATGCAACGCTTCGCGCATGAGTTCCGCAGCAGAACGGTCACCGGCCGCCGCGAGCGCCTGCAGCGTGCGGTAATCCGCCTCGTCGACATAGACCGTAGTCTTGATGGTCGGCATATGGTACCATATATGGCATTAATGAAACTCGCAAGAGCGGAGGAGGGCCTGTGCCGGCCCGCCGCGCAATGCTTGGGGAACCTCCATGACTTCACCGAAGACGAGCACGCTCCCCGAGACCGGCGCCCCGCCGTCCGACCTGCCCGCCGCCGCGCCCAGGCATGTGGACGTGGTCATCGTGGGCGCGGGGTGGTCCGGCATCAGTGCCTGCAGCACGACCTCGAGCACGACGGCCCTACCCTCCGCTACGCCATCATCGAGGGGCGTGAGCGCATGGGCGGCACGTGGGACCTGTTCCGCTACCCGGGCGTCCGCTCCGATTCGGACATGTACACGCTGGGCTCCCGCGGGGAGGGGATGCGGGCGCTCGTGCCGCACGTGCATCTGGACTACGTCGAGGGGGCGGGGCACATGCTGCCGCTCACGGCCCCCGATCGGGTGGCGTCGTTCGTGCGGGGGTGGCGGGTCGGGCAGGTGCGCTCGCGGATACCGACGCCTGGTGACGGGACACGTCGCCCTTCAAGCCCGAGACCCAAGCGCTCGTGGCCGGTACTACTCCGCGCGCGGATCTTCGCCGAGGGACTCGAGATCACCGAGATCCTTGAAGCGGCCGGAGCTCCGCTTGTTGCGCACCAGCGACTCGCGTCCGAGAAACGGCACCGGCAACCCGTCCACCTGATGCACGAGGCGTCCGGGCCACGCCTCCTCGAACGTCAGCCCTGAGACGCCCGTCAGGATGTCGATGCGGCGTGGCGGGACGCCGATCTGGACGACCATGTCCGGCGTCTCGAGATCGGCGGGACGAACGCCGAGCGACTCGGTGGGTGCCCCGAAGCGGACCAATGCCCGCACCACACGCGCCACATTCGCCGGCGTGCGGTCGATCCAGATGTCGATATCGCCCGTGGCCCGAGGAACGCCATGGACGGCCAGCGCGTGTGCCCCAACGACCAGGAACCGGGCCTCCTCCGCGAGCAGGGCGGCCAGACACTCCAGAAAGTCGGAATTCACCGGGCGGTGTCGAACGGACCGGGGCGCAACGCGCGCACCACGACCGGCGCCTCGTGCCGTGGGTACACGATCGCGGTGGTGCCGGCGAGCGCAAACGCCTCGTGCGTGAGCGTTTCGACCAGGGCGAGCCGCGACGCCGGCGTGGTGGCCCCGCTCAGGCCGGCGTCGGGTTGGTCGTGCAGCCGGCGAATGGAAACAGAAGGCGCGCGCTCAGGCATGCATGAAAGCTACGCCGTCCGCAGTCGTGTGGGAGGGGCTCGATGTGCCGGCGGAGGGGCGCCGCCCTACCCCCGCGCCGCCATGGTGCGCAGCGCTGTGCGAACGTGCAGTGCCGGACTGCAGTGGTAGCCGGTGATCGTCTCGCACGACAGAAGCACGCGATCTCCCGCGCTCGAGCCGAGTGGGCAGCCTGCCTCGGCTGCCACACCCGTCTACGCCCGGCCGGCGCCAATCAGCTCGTGCGCGTGGTTCGCGGGCTCGGTGTCGCCGCTCTCGTCCCCGTCCGCGGCGACATTCCTGAAGCGCTCGTAGATCTCCAGCACCTGGGGCAGGGCTCGCCGGAAGGCGGCCACGACATGGGGGTCGAACTGCGCTCCTGCCTCCGCCTCCAGCATCGCGAGGGCCTGCTCCACTGGCCAAGCCTCCTTGTATGCCCGCTTCGAGGTCAGCGCATCGAACACGTCGGCCACGGACACGATCCGAGCGGCGAGCGGGATGGCGAGCCCGGCGAGCCCTCGCGGATAGCCGGCGCCATCAAAACGCTCGTGGTGCGCTTCGGCAATCTCGATCGCCACGCGAAAGATGCTGTAGCCGAGGTCGTTCATCTGCGCTTCGCATTGCCGCAGCACTTCGGCGCCAATGGTGGGGTGGCGCTGCATGTCCACCCGCTCGGCTTCGCTGAGCCCCCCGGGTTTGTGCAGAATGGCATCGCCCAATCCCACTTTGCCGATGTCGTGCATCGGGGCGAACTGATGAATGGACCGGACAAAGGCTGCCGAAATCTGATCCTGGTACGGTCCGGCGCGCCCGAGCTCCTCGGCGATGAGGGCCGCGTAGAGCGCCATCCGCGCCAGATGGTCACCGGTCTCCGCATCGCGACTCTCGGCGAGCTTGGCGAGCCCCTGAATGGCCGAGACGACGAGCCCTTCCATGAAGACCGTCTTGTCGAGCGCGTGGGTGAGTTGCCCGGCCACGTTTTCGATGAGTTCGGCATGTTCGGGCGCGTACGCGCCACGGACACGCGAGGCGAAGACCAGAAGTGCGCCGCCGCCACTCCCCTGGATGGGCAGCAGCATCGCCGACGCGAAGCCCCCGTACCGAAGCATGCCGATGCAGGCATCCGACGGGGTGTCCCGGTGAGCGGCGCCGAGGTCGTTGACGGTGCGCGCTGCACCCGCTTGCAATGTCACCCCGAATCGCGGGAACGACATGCCCTCCCGCAGGATTCTGTCGTCGCTGCCAGACTGCCGTTCGAGGACGAGTCGTTCGCCGTCGGGCGCCAGAAAGAAGAGGCCCACCCAATCCAGCGGCAGAAAGCCCCGGAACTCCTCGGTCACGAAGCGCAGCGTATCGTCGAGCGTTTTGCCCTGCGCGATGCGATCGGTCAGTCGGAACAGGGCATTGAGTCGGACCGACAGTTGGTTGAACGCCGTCGTCATCTGGCCGATCTCTCCGCCACCCTGCACCGGGACCTGATGGCCGAGTTCTCCCCGCGCCACGCGCGAAAAGCCGTCCATGGTTTCGCGCAACGGCCTGACCAGGTGACGGTAGAGCAGCGCAATGAGCGCCACCATGGTCACGGCGGCAAGCGCCAGGACCAGCTGGTTGAATAGCCGGATGGTGGCGAGCTTCTGTTCCATCATGTCCTGAAACGCGCGAGACAGCTGCGCGGACGACTTGGACAACCTGTCGCCGACCTCGGCGACGTACTCTGCGCCGCGGGTGACGTCGGGCGCGCCGTCCGCGGCGCCCAGCCGCCGATTCAAGGTATGACGGAAGGCCTGCCAATCGTCGGCGGTGCGCTGCAGTTGCGAACGGGAGCGCGCATCCCAGATGCAGACGATCGCGTCGTACTTGCCGGTCAGCTCGGGCTCGAATCGGCGCGTGACAAAGGCGGTGATGATCTTGTCGTACAGCGCCATGTGTCGCTGCAACCCTTCGTAGTACACCTGCCGCTCGGCACCGCGATTCGCCGCGGAATCGGACGCCAGCTGCAGGAACGTGCGGGCGTCGCTGACCATCGCCGCACTGGTCACGCGGAGCTGTCCGGACAGGTTCAGAATCTCGTAGTCATGTCGGCGCAGGTTCAGCGCATAGATGCCGTATCCCGCACTCCCGGCCAGCGTCGCGAACAGCACGCCGAGGGACAGCGCCACCTGGAACCGGATGGTCTGCGCCCAGGGGGGCATGATGACGCGACGACGATTCACGGCATTCCGGAGATGAGGGCTGGTGGCACGGCGCGGCTGTCGCCGCCCGAACGCCGGGGCGCCTCTCACCTGCGCGCGCGTCCGACGCCGAGGAAGGACGGTCGAGGGCCGGCGACGGCAACATGCCGTGCGCCGCCTCCCGTCCCCGCCAGCGTCCGCCTGCTCCCTACCCCCGCGCCGCCATGACCTGCAGCGCTGCGGCGAGCGTGTCCAGCTGCGCCGGTGTGTTGAACAGCGTGGGCGTGACCCGCACGCAGTCGCCGCCGGCAATGCCGGTACGCGGAAAGGTGAAGATGCCGAACTCGTCGAGCAGCGTCTTCGCCACGGCCTCGTTGGCCGCCTTCGTGCCACGTCCGTGCAACCGGAAGCCGGTGATGGCGCCCACGAGGGCGGGGGCATCGGGGGTGAGGATGTTCACGCCCGGCACGTCGCGCACGGCGTGCACCCAGCGGTCGCGCAAGAAGCGCAGGCGGGCCGCCTTTTGCGGCACGCCAATGGACTGCTGAAAGGCAATCGCGTCCGGGATGGTCATGACCGTCGCGAAGCTGGTCGTGCCCGTGTGCAGCCGGCTTTCGATGCGCGTGAGGGGGAACGCCTCGTCGGCGTGCATGCGGTCGATGGCGTCGAAGCGCCCTTCGCGAATGAACATGGCGCCTGCGCCCACGGGTGCGCCAATCCACTTGTGCAGGTTGAGCCCTACGAAGTCGGCGCCGAGGTCGCGGACGGTGAGCGGCACCTGCCCGAAGGAGTGCGCAGCGTCCACCACCACGTCGGCGCCGCGCGCCTTGGCGAGCGCAGCGATCTCCTGCACGGGGATGATGAGCCCCGTCTTGTTGTTGCAGTGCGTGAGCAGCACGAGCTTCGTGCGCGGGTGCGCGTCGAGGGCCTGCGCATACGCCGCCAGCACATTCTCGCGGGTGGCGGGCTCCGGAATGGCGAGCCTGGCCACCGTGGCGCCGCGCGCTGCCGCCAGCGCGTTCATGGCCCACTGCATGGCGTTGTAGTCGAGGTCGGCGTACAGCACCGTGTCGCCCGCCTTCACGCCGCGGTACTGCGTGATGAGCGCCTGCAGGGCCTCGGTGGCGCCGCGCGACAGCACGATTTCGGTGGGCTTGGCCCCCACGAACTGGGCCACCGCGTCGCGTGCCTGCATCAGGATGGGGGGGTAGGCGCGCCGCGCGAAGTACGAGCTTTCGCGGTTCACCCGATCCACGTGCCGGTGGTGGGCGGCCAGCACCGGCGCCGCCATGATGCCGAAGTACCCCGCCTCCAGGTTGATGACGGCATCGGTAACCGGATACTGGGTCGCGACCTTGCTCCAGTACGCCTCGTCCTGCACCACCGCCTGGAGTGGACCCGGGAGTGGCGCGAGCGGCGGTGGGTCCGACGCCTCGTTGCCGCTGACACTGGCGGCCCCCGCCGCCGACACGGGCGCGTGGAAGGCGAGGGACGCCGCACCAACGGCAGCGGCCTGTTTCACGAAGTCGCGACGAGGCTGGGTCATGCCGGACGCTACGGCCGCCTGGGGCAGGTGACAAGCCGCGGGGCCCGAAGCACCGTCAACCTCCCAGTGCTAAGATTGTGCGGCTATCACCCCCTTCTTCCTCCGCCCGGTGAGGTTCCCCGATGTCCCGCGTTCTTGCTGTTGCCGCCGGCCTGCTGCTGACGCCCCCGCTGGCATCCGCCCAGGCCACCGCCGCCCAGGGGGTCGCCGATCCGCGCATCACCGCGCTGGTGGCCAGCGTGTCCCCGGAGCGGCTCCAGGCCACGGCCACCAAGCTGGCCAGCTTCGGGACCCGCTCCACCCTGTCCGACACGGTCTCCACCACGCGCGGCATCGGCGCCGCCCGCCGCTGGATCTACGACGAGTTCAAGCGGGCAAGCCCCAAGCTGCAGGTGGCCTTCGACCGGCACATGCTGGCCCGGCAGGGGCGCATCACGCGCGAGGTCGAACTGGTGAACGTGGTGGCCATCCTCCCCGGCAGGAGTGCCCGCCGCATCTACATCTCGGGGCACTACGACGCGGTGAATCCGCGCGGGAATGCGCCCAACAACCCCGGGGCGGGGGCCGGTGCCGCCGGCGGCGATGCGCAGATGCGGGCCGAAATGGACCACAACGCCGATGCGCCCGGCGCCAACGATGACGGCAGCGGCACGGCGCTCACCATGGAGCTGGCGCGCGCCTTCGCCAACAGCGGGCTCGAGTTCGATGCCACGCTGGTGTTCGTTACCTGGGCCGGCGAGGAGCAGGGGCTCCTTGGCGCCATGGTACACGCGCAGACCCTCGCCGCCGCCAAGGGCACCGTGACGGCGAACTTCAACAACGACATCGTGGGGAGCAGCCTCGGCGGCAACGGCATCATCGATGCGGAGAGCGTGCGCATCTACTCGTTGGGCCCCGAGGACTCCATGAACCGTTCCCTCGCCCGCTACATCGCGCGGGTGGCGGGCGTCTATGTGCCGTCACACACCATTCGGCTCATGGCGCGGGAGGACCGCTTTGGTCGTGGCAGCGATCACTCGTCGTTCACCGCCTTCGACTTTCCCGCCGTGGTGTTTCGCGAGGCCAACGAGAACTACCAGCGGCAGCACAACACCGAGGACAAGCCGGAGGGGATGGACTTCCGGTATCTCGCGCAGAACACCCGCGTGAACGCGGCGGCCGCGGCCTCGCTGGCGCTCGCGCCACCGGCACCCAAGGTGACCACGGGGGGCGGCACGCCCACCATCAGCCGCGGCACCACCGGCTACGACGCCGCGCTCCAGTGGGAGGCGTCGCCGGGGGCGGCGGGCTATCGCGTGTACTGGCGCAACACGTGGAGCAATGACTGGGAGCGCTCGCAGTACGTGGGCAACGTGACGCGCTTCCTGCTGCCGAACGTGTCGATCGACGACTACGTGTTCGGCGTGGCGGCGGTGAACGCGGAAGGACACGAGAGCCTGGTGAGCGCGTACGTGTCGCCCAACCGGCGCATGCAGGAAGTGCAGATCAAGAAGTAGCCCGGCCCGCGACCCCGCAGCATGACGAAGGGCGCCCCACCGTGGGGCGCCCTTCGTGCATCCGGTCGTGTCGCGGTGTGCCCTTACTTCGACGCCGCCGCCAGTCGGCGAATCTCGCCGGCCATCGCGCGCACGCGCGCGCTGTCCTTGGCGCCGGCGATGTCCTTGCCCACCTCGGCCGCCAACGTGTTGAGCGCAGCGGCCCGCGCCGCGCCCGTCTTCTGTTCGGCAGCGGTGAGCGCCGCATCGATGGCCGTCGTGCGCGCGGCCGCGAGCCCCTGACCACGCACCAGCTGGTCGAGGTACGAGCGGATCACCACGAACGCGGGCGGCCACACGTACTTGGGCTGACTCTGCGGGTTGAACTGCTCGAAGGTGACCAGCTTGGCCGCGGCGATCTCGTTGGCCGAGAGCTGCGCGGTGGGCGTCAGCTCGAGGATGTCGAGACCGCGATCGAGCTCGGAGGAAACGATGAGGCCGTTCCAGTAGTACGCGCCCCACGAGCCACCGATGGTGTTGCCGCCACCACGCACCGTGGGATCGGCGGCCGCGGCAGACGGCACGTCCACCGGACGCGGCGGGTTGATCGAGCCGCGATCGAAGTAGGCGATCTCGAAAGCGCTGTCGGCGTTGGTGAAGTCCATGATGTTCACGCCGCCCTGGTACCACCCCTGCACGTACAGGTCGCGCCCGGGCACCGGGA
>Ga0315900_10003408_pt1 | contig 23310 bp, 20 predicted proteins | sample LakEriMetagenome_FD_203521 | JGI IMG/M metagenome (GOLD analysis project Ga0315900, IMG submission 203521) | Freshwater fungal communities from buoy surface, Lake Erie, Ohio, United States - Buoy 12 MA114 | ecosystem: Environmental > Aquatic > Freshwater > Lake > Lake biofilm | place: USA: Lake... | reverse complement strand
CGCCGCGATGTCGGCCAGCGGCGGCCCGGCACTGCGGCCGTGGCCGGGAAGATCCCAGGCCAGCACGCCGTAGCCGTGGTGTGCCAGATAGCGGCTCTGAAGGATCCAGACGCTGTGGTCGTTCTGCGCGCCATGCACGAAGCACACGGTGGGCAGGCAGGGGTCGAAGGCCTTGCCACCGGTGTAGGCATAGGCCTCGCGGCCGTCGACCGTGACCCGAAGGCTCGGCGCCCGGTAGGCAGGCCCCCCGGGCCGGGAGCTGGCAGTGCTTGCGGTCACGGGGTCAGCCCTTTTCGGCAGCGCGGAAGGCCCGCTTCAGATCACCGATCAGATCGTCGACATCCTCGAGCCCGATGGACAGGCGCAGCGTGCCCTCGCCGATGCCGGCGGCGGCCAGCGCTGTAGCGTCCATCCGAAAGTGCGTGGTCGAGGCAGGGTGAATGACCAGCGAGCGTGCATCGCCCACGTTGGCCAGGTGGGAGAAGATCTGCAGGGCTTCGACGAAGCGTCGCCCGGCGCTGCGGTCGCAGCGCAACTCGACACTGAATACCGCGCCTGCGCCGCGCGGCAGCAGGCGGGCGGCGAGCGCATGGTCGGGATGCGAGGGCAGTCCGGGGTGCGCGACCCGAGAAACCATCGGGTGGGCGGCGAGCCACTCGGCGATGCGCAGCGCGTTGTCGACGTGGCGCGCCATGCGCAGCGACAGGGTTTCGATGCCTTGCAGGATCTGGAAGGCGTTCATCGGGCTAAGACAGGCGCCGAAGTCGCGCAGACCCTCGCGTCGGGCACGCAGCAGAAAGGGTGCGACCGTGGATTCCTCGGCGAAGACCATGCCGTGGAAGCCCTCGTAGGGCTCGGTGAGCTCCGGGAAACGGCCGCTGGCCAGCCAGTCGAAGCGGCCGCCGTCGACGAGCAATCCCCCCACCACGGTGCCGTGGCCGCACAGGAACTTGGTGGCCGAGTGGTAGACGAGATCGGCGCCGTGATCCAGCGGCCGGATCAGCCAGGGCGTGGTGAAGGTGGAGTCCACCAGCAGCGGCACGCGGTGGGCATGCGCGATATCGGCGACCGTGGGGATGTCGAGGACGTCGAGCCCCGGGTTGCCAAGGGTTTCGCCGAACAGCAGCCGGGTGTTCGGGCGCAGCGCCGCGCGCCAGGCGTCCGGATTGCGGGGATCGACGAAGGTGGTCTCGATGCCGAAGCGCGCCAGCGTGTAGTGGAGCAGATTGTGCGACCCGCCGTACAGGGCACGGGATGCCACGATGTGAGAGCCCGACCCCGCCAGCGTGGCTACCGCCAGATGCAGCGCGGCCTGACCGCTTGCGGTGGCGATCGCCCCGACGCCGCCTTCGAGCGCCGCGATGCGCTCCTCCAGCACCGCGACCGTGGGGTTGCTGATGCGCGAGTAGACATGTCCGCCCTGTTCCATGTTGAACAGGGCCGCCGCCTGGTCGGAATCGCGAAAGGCGAAGGCGGTCGACAGGTAGATGGGCGTGGCGCGCGCGCCGTGGTCGCTGTCGGGCAAGGCGCCCGCATGCAGCGACAGGGTATCGAAACCGTGGAAATCGCGTTGACTCATGCGAGGATGCTAGCACGCACACCGGGCGCGTTCGGATGGCCGGCGCGCGCCTCGCGGGTCGTGCGCGGCGGTGTCGCGCCGGCTGGCGCAGGATTGGGTTTTGCCGCGATTGCCGGTGACAATGAGGGTTTCGAGGCGCCTTCCCGAGGGCGTCGACCGCACGCACGGACGCACGGACCACGCCCATGTCAGACAAGCCCCGGTACCGGGTCGGTGTTGCCGGTCTCGATCCCCGCGAGACCCGGCTGATCGAGATCGTGTTCCGGCACAGCCGCTACAACCGCCATGCCTTCGAACTCGTCATCGACGCCCTGCCGGGCGCGATCGACCTGCTGATCGCGAATACCGCCGAGCCGGCCGGCCAGCGGGCGGCAGCCGCTGCACGCGGTGCGGCCCGTCCGGTGCCGGTGGTGGTGGCGGTGCCGCGCGGGGGCGTGCTGCCGCCTGGTCCGGCGATCGCCATCGACCGGCTCACGCTCCAGTTGCTGCCGATCCTCAACCGGATGGTGGAGGAGCCGGGTGCCTTGCCCGCAGCCGATCCGCTTCACCCGCCCGAACCCGTCGCCCCTGCGCCTGCGCTGCCGCACACGCCGGCGCTGCCCGCCAGCGCGCTGCCAGCGGCCCCCCTCGCGGAGCCGCCCCCCGCGTCGCCGGCATCGTCCGCACCGCCGGCGGTGCCCGCGGCGCCGGCGCCACCCGTACCGCGCTCGAACCTGCTCAGCCTGCCGATGCGCGGCGTCGATCCGCCCTTCGCGCAGCGCCTGCGGGTGCTGGTCGTCGACGACAGCCCGACCGTGCGCCGCCAGCTCAGCGTGGCCTTCGATCGCATGGGTATCGCGAGCGAGGCCGTCGATTCCGCGGCGGCAGCGCTCGAGCAGCTCGCCGTGCAGCATTTCGACCTCGCCCTGCTCGACATCGTGATGCCCGACATGGACGGCTACCGCCTGACACGCGAGATCCGGCGCAACCGCGCGCTGCGGCAGTTGCCGATCATCATCCTGACCAGTCGGTCATCGCCCTTCGATCTCGCCAGGGGGGCGCTTGCCGGCTGCGACACCTACCTCACCAAGCCGGTGCCCTACCGCGCGCTCGAGGCCGCGGTGCGCAAGCAGCTGCGGCGTGCGCTCGCGATCGACGATCTCGGAGCGCTCGTCCGGATACCCCCCCAGGCCGGCGAGAGCACGGCGGCGCCGACCGCGCGCCCCGGGCTGGTCGCACGTCTGTTCGGGCGTTCGTGAGCGATCGCGACGTGAGCGGGCCCGACGACGCCGAAGGTCTGGCGCGCTTCGGCGTGCGCTTCGGCGGTGTCGCGCTGGCGCTGCCGCCGGCGCTGCCGCTGGTCTTTCTCGACCGGGCGATGGTGCATCCGCTGGCCGGTGCACCTGGCGCGGTGGCGGGGCTCACCCAGCTTCAGGGCCATCCGCTGGTGGTGCTCGAGGCGGCACCGCGCCCGGCGGCCCCGACCGTACGCCGCTGCCCGGTGCTCGTGATCGGTTCGCCAGCCCAGGGGGCCGCCTTGCGCGTCGATGAAGCGCCGGTCGCGATCACGCTCGAGGCGGCGGTGCACGACGACCCGCCGAGCCCGCCCGACTGCACCTTCGCCCCGGCATTGCGCACGCCCTGGCGGGAGGCGCCGCCGCCGCATCGGCTCTGGTGGACCTTCGACGCGCCGACCCTGCTGCGCCTGCTCGGCGGTCGAGAGCAGGGCTGATGCGCGCATCACGATCTCCGGGGACCGCCGACGCATCGCGGCGATCGGCCCGCAGGGTCGGGCCCGATACCGCCGACATCCCCGCCGCGCTGCTCGCCACCGCCCTGCGCGTGCGGCGCCGGCTGCTGCTGCTCGCGCTGTGCGCGCCGGCGCTGGCGCTGCTGGCCGGGCTGCTGCTGCGCCCCTCGGCGGACGCTGCCGTGCGAGTTTTCGACTGGCTGCTGATCGCGCTGGCGGTGTCGGCGGCGATGGCGGTGCTGATGGCGCTGCGGCTGGCGCGTGCCTTCGAGGCCCAGGCGCTCGAGGCGGTGCGGCGGATGACCGACACCATCGAGCGGGTGTCGGCGGGCGACGCCGACGCGCGCAGCCGCCTTGCGGGTGATGACGCCTTCGCGGTGCTGGCGCGGCGGCTCGACGGGCTGCTTGCCGAGCGGGTGGGCGCGCTCGAACGGGCCTCCCGCGAGAGCGAGGCGCTCGGCAATTCGGTGGTCGCGATCCTCGAGGCCGTGGGCACCATGGCGGCGCGCAAGGACCTCACGCTGAAGGTGCCGGCCAGCGACGACATCACGGGTGCGATCGCCGATGCCATCAATCTGCTGAGCGCCGAAACGCGCCGGGTGCTGGCCAGCGTGCGCGCCGTCGCGCGCGGCGTCGCCGAGGCCACGGTCGCCGTGAAGGGCCAGGGCGACAGTGCGGGCAAGGCGGCGGCGCGCGAGCAGCGCGAGGTCGAGATGGCGGCGCTCGAACTGGCAGCGGCGGCGGCCGCCTTGCAGGCCATCGCGGCTCGCGCCCAGGCCGGCAGCGAGGCGGCCGGACGCGCCGAGCAGGCCAGTGCGCAGGCGATGGCAGCCGTGGCCCAGACCGTCGCGGGGGTCGGTCGAACCCGCGAACTCATCCGCGGGACCGAAAAGCGCGTCAAGCGCCTTGGCGAGCGTTCGCAGGAGGTCGGCCAGGCGGTGGGCATCGTCCAGGGCATCGCCGAACGCACCGGCATCGTCGCACTCAATGCCTCGATGCATGCCGCCTCCGCGGGCGAATCCGCGCGCAGCTTCGCGGTGGTAGCCGATGAACTGCAGCGCCTGTCGGTGTCGGCCCGCGAGGCCACGCTCGAGGTCGGCCGGCTCGTCAACGCCATTCAGGCCGAGACCCACGACACGGTGATCGCGATGAACCACGCGATTGCGCAGGTGGTCGCGATCAGCCGGCTTGCCGACGACGCCGCGCGCGAGATGCATCAGACCAGGGAGCAGACCGCGGCACTGGCCAGCGATGTCCGCGGCATCTCGAGCACGGCGGCCGAGCAGGCCCGCACCGGCGCGACGCTGCAGGAGCGCGCGCAGATCATCCAGGAGGCGAGCGCCGAGACGGCTCGCCAGCTCGCGCAGCAGACGATCGAGACGCAGCGCCTGGTCGGCACCGCCCGCGCGCTGCTCGATGAAGTCCGGGCCTTCAGGCTCGGTGATGGCGAGGCATCGTGAGTTCGCAGCCCGCGCGTGGCGAGACCGCCGGCGATATCGGCCGCTTCGAGCGACTGAATCAGGCCGCCGCGGCGCTCCTCGACCCGCTCATCGATCCCGATCTCGCCTCGCACCCGACGCAACAGGCGCGCCGGCTGGCCGAGGCGCTCGGCGCGTGCGCGCAGGCCGCCGATCGGGCGGGGGTACGCGGGCTCAACCATCTCGCCACCCTGGCGGTGCCGCACCTCCCGGCGCTCGCCGTGCGCGCCGACTGGCCGGCGCAGCGTGAGGCCCTCGAGGCCTGGGTGGGGCTGATCGTCGCCTACAGCGCGGGTCACCTGGTCGACGAGGATGTCGAACCGCTGCTCGGCACCCTTCTGGGATTGCCCGGGCTGCCGACGGTGCCCGCCCAGTTCGTGACGCTGATTCGCCGACGCCTCACCCAGGATGGGCAGCGCATCGCTGCGCTGGCCTCGATGGATCCCGCCGGCAGCGCCATCGACGCGCGAGCGCTCGAGGCGCCTGATGCGCCGGTCGTCACGGGACGGTCGGCGGTCGACGTCGGCGCTGACCGTGGGCGTGATCAGCCGGTGGCTGCTGACAGGGTGGCGGAGCCGTTGCGGGTCGCACCGGAGTCGCCATCCGAGCCGATCGCCGTGGCACGCGATGAGCTCGACATGCTCGCGCAGGCGATGCAGGCGCTCGCCGATGAATGTGCCGCGTTTGCCGAGACGGCGACGGGCGCCGCGGTCGCCGAGCTTGCGTCGGGGCTGTCGAGGCCTCCGGCGCCGGGGCAGGGCGACTGGCTGGAGGCGGTTGGCGAGCGCCTGCGCCACTGGCTGAACGCGGCGGGCTACATTGGCCTGGTGCCGCTGGTCGAACTCGTCGGCGGTGCGGCCGACAGCGTCGCCTCCTGGCAGCGGGCTGGCCTGGCCGGGGATGCCGCCGAGGCCGGCGCTAGCGCCCAGGTGGCTGGCGAGCGCCGCGCCTCGCTGATCGGCTTGGCCCAGGCGCTGGCCGCCTTTCTTCTCGAGCCGGGCGAGGTGCTTGCGCGATCGCTCTGCGAGGTGCTTGCCCGGGGGTACTGGCCCGCGCGGCTCGACCCGGCAGCGATCGCCCCGACGGTTGCCGCGATCACGCGCCTGCGCATCGTCGCCTCCCGCCGGGTGCAGGCGCACGCCGGTTCGATCGACGAGGACGATCTCTCGCTCGTGCTGCCCATCGATGCCGATCCCGGCATCGTCGATCAGTTGCTGGGCGAGCTGCCGGCACTGTCAGCGGCGCTTTCCTCGGCGATCGATGCCAACGCCCGCGGCGCAACCGCGGCGCTGGCCGACGCCCAGCGGATCGCGCACACGCTGAAAGGCGCTGCCCACACCGTGGGCATTCGCGGGATCGCCACGCTGGCCCATCTGCTCGAGGATCTTCTTGCCCTGCTTGCCGACCGCGACGATGCACCCCCCCCCTCGCTGCTCGGGCTCGTCGAGGAGGCTGCCGACGGGCTGTCGGCCATGTGCGAGGCGCTCACCGGTCAGGGTCCGGCGCCCGCGGATGCGCTCGAGCTTTGCCGCCGTGTTGCCGGACAGGTCGCGGCGCTCGTCGACGGCCGAATGGCGGATGCTGGTGCCGCCCAGGTCGAGGCTTCCGAGACACCGGTCCCTGCCGAGGCGACGCCGGGCCCGTCCGCCGAGGCCGATGAGCCTGACCGCGACGGTGCGGTCGAGCCGCTTCGCGACGAGCCGCGGGTCCTCGATCGCATGCTCGAGCTCGCGGCGGAGGCGAGCCTGCTGCTGGCGCAGGCCCAGGAGCAACTGACCCGCCTCCAGGAGACCCGGGCCAGCCTGCGGGTCGAGAGCGAGCGGCTGCAGGAGCTCGCCGGCGAGCTCGATCGGGTGGTCGATCTGCGCAGCGCCGAGGTCGGCCGCGACGCCGTGCAGCCTGGCTTCGACGCGCTGGAGCTCGAACGCTACGACGATCTGCACACGGTGTCGCGACGCATCGCCGAGGCCGGCGCCGATGGCCGCCTGATCGACCGCCAGCTCGACCAGCATGTCGCCGGCCTTGGCGACGCCTTCGGTCAGCTCGAGCGCGTCCAGGAGGAACTCCGCGAGCACGCGATGCGCGCGCGCATGGTCCCGGTGTCCACGATCGTGCCGCGTCTGCAGCGGGCGGTGCGGCAGGCCTCGCGGATGGCTGGCCGGCGCGCCCAGCTCGAGGTTGCCGGTGGAGGCACGCTGGTGGACGCACGGCTGCTGCAGGCGCTGGTCGATCCGCTGGTCCATGTGCTGCGCAACGCGGTCGACCATGGCATCGAGGACGAGGCCCAGCGCGCGGCGTCCGGCAAGCCGCCGGCGGGTCTGATCCGCGTGCGCTTCGAGCACACCGGGCACGAGTTCCGGGTAGCCTGCGATGACGATGGACGCGGGCTCGACGAAGCCGCGATCCGATCGCGGGCGAGCGCGTCGCAGCTGCTCGACCACGGCGCCCCGCCGCTGGCACCGGCACAGCTCGCGCGGCTGGTGATGCGCCCGGGCTTCACCACCCGCGCGCAGCCCACCCAGCTGTCGGGTCGCGGGCTCGGCATGGATATCGTGCGCCGGGCGGTGGAGGGTCTGCGTGGCAGCGTGCTGCTGCGCTCGGAGCCCGGGCACGGGCTCGGCGTCGACTTCTGCGTGCCGATCGAGCTGGCCGGGGTGCCGGTGCTGGTGGCCCGCACGCCTACCCATGTGCTCGCACTGTCGGTGCGGCAGGTTGTGCGGGTGCTGCCGGCTGCGGGACTGGTCACGCCGGTAGCCGTGGCCGAGGCGGTCGTCGAGGGGCCCGAGGGCCCGATCCCGTTGCGTCGTCTGGATGCGCTTCTCGGTCTGCCGCCCGGCTGGTTCCGCCACCCCGATCCCGAGCTCCCCGACGCCGACGCGGGGCCGCCACTGCCCGAGGTGGTGCTGGTGGTGCGTGCAAGCGATGGATCGTCCGTCGCGCTCGTCACGCCCGAGCTCTCCGCGACCCGGCGCGTCGTGCTGCGGCCGCTGCCGTCGTGGCTGGCGAGCATGCCCGGGGTCGAGGGCACCTGCGTGCTCGGTGACGGGTCGGCGGCCGCGGTGCTGGATCTTCCGAAGCTGATGGCCACCGGCGGCTATGCCGCGGGCGGCAGGGCCGTTCGCGAGGTCGAGGACGCACGAGCCACCCGGGCGGCGCTGCCGCGATGTCTGGTGGTCGACGACTCGGTGAGCGTGCGACGGGCCACCGAGGCCTTCCTGCGCGATCTCGGGTGCGAGGTGGAGGGTGCTGGTGATGGCCTCGAGGCGCTCGCCAGGCTGCGCCGGCGGGTGCCGGATCTTGCGCTGATCGACCTCGAGATGCCGCGGATGAACGGGGTGGAGCTGGTGCGTGCGATGCGTGCCGAGCCGGCGCTGCACCGGGTGCCGGTGATCATGATCACCTCGCGGGCCTCGGCCAAGCACCGGCGGGTGGCGCTCGATGCCGGCGTCGATGTCTTTCTGACCAAACCCTACGGCGAGGACGAGCTCGCCGGCGAGGTGCGTCGCTGCCTTGAAGCGCGTGCGCCGCTCGGCTAGGATCACGGGCGGCTGCGGCTGGAGGAGCGATGGAGGTCAGCGAGATCCTGCGGGTCAAGGGCACGACCCTCTACACCGTCACCCCCGACACCATGTTGTCGGATGGCGTCATCACGATGGCCGAGCATGACATCGGCTCGCTGATCGTGATGGAGCGGGGGCGGCTGGTGGGCATGCTCACCTTCCGCGAGGTGATCCGCGTGCTCGCGCGACGTCAGCTCGAGCATCGGGAAGGCCCCACGCCGCCGGTCGCCGAGATCGTCGTGCGCGAGGTCATGAATCCTTCACCGACGGTCATCGCGCCGACCACCGAGGTCAATCAGCTGCGCAGCACCATGCTCGAGTCCCACGAGCGCTACCTGCCGGTGCTCGACGGCGACACCGTGCTCGGCGTGATTTCCTTCCACGACGTGGCGCGGGCCGTGCTCGAGGAGCAGGGCTTCGAGAACCGGATGCTGAAGGCCTATATCCGCGACTGGCCTGCCGAACGCTAGGTGCCGGCTGGCGATTCGCTAGAATCGCCGGATGCGCATCCTGGTCAGCAACGACGACGGCTACTTTTCCCCGGGCATCGATGCCCTGGCTCGAGCGCTGTCGGCCTTCGCCGAGGTCTCGGTGGTCGCGCCGGAGCGCGACCGCAGCGGCGCCTCCAACTCACTCACCCTCGACCGGCCCCTTTCGGTGCGACGGGCTGCCAGCGGTTACCGCTATGTCGATGGCACCCCGACCGACTGCGTGCATGTCGCGATCACCGGCCTGCTCGGGCAGCGTCCCGACCTGGTCGTCTCCGGCATCAACGATGGCGCCAACATGGGCGACGACACCATCTATTCCGGCACGGTGGCGGCGGCCATGGAAGGCTTCCTGCTCGGGGTGCCCGCGATCGCCTTCTCGCTCACACGCCGCGGCTGGCCGCATCTCGATGGCGCGGCGGCCACGGCCGCCGGTCTGGTGCGTCGACTGGCCCCCCGCCTGTTCGCCCAGCCGATGCTGCTCAACATCAACCTGCCGGCGGTGGCGGCTGCGGACCTCGCCGGCATCGAGGTCACGCGGCTGGGCAAGCGGCATATGGCCGAGCCGGTCGTTCCGGCCACCAACCCGCGAGGCGAGACCGTGTACTGGATCGGTCCGGCCGGCCAGGCGCGCGATGCCGGACCGGGTACCGATTTCCACGCGGTCGAGCATGGCCGTGTGAGCGTCACGCCGATCAACATCGACCTGACCGGCACGCAGGCGCTGCCGGCGGTCCGCGACTGGCTCGGCGCGTGACACCTCCCCGCTCGCCCCGGCCGGTGCGCTCGGCGGCGCCGTCGCCCGGGGCGGTGCGTGCGCCGCTCCCCCCGCGACCCGCCCGTGCCGCGGCGCCCGACTGGGTGCCGCAATCGCATGCCGCGCGTCTTCGCCCGCCGCCCAGGCCGGCGCCGCCTGGCGGTCTGGGTCTGGCCTCCGACAGTGCCCGTCTTCGGATGGTCGAGACACTCGCGGCCACCGGCATCCGCGATATCGACGTGCTGATGGCGATGCGCACCGTGCCCCGTCATGCTTTCGTCGAGCCGGCGCTGGCGAGCCGTGCCTATGAGGACGTGGCGCTGCCGATCGGTCACGGGCAGACCATCTCGCGTCCGAGCACCGTGGCCCGCATGCTCGAGACCGTGCTGGCCGGCATGCCGCCGGCCCGTCGCACGGCCGCACGGGTGCTCGAGATCGGCACCGGCTGCGGCTATCAGGCGGCACTGATGGCGGCGCTCTTCGGCGAGGTGCTCTCGATCGAGCGGGTGCGCGGCCTTCACGATGCCGCCCGCCAGAATCTGCGGGCGTTGCGTCTGCCCAACCTGCGTCTGGCCTTCGGCGACGGCCGTCTCGGTATGCCCGCGTCGGCGCCCTTCGATGCGATCGTGCTGGCTGCGGCCGGCGACCGCATTCCCGAGGCGCTCCTCGAGCAGCTGGCGGTCGGCGCGCGGCTGCTCGGTCCGGTGGGTGATGGTCAGCGGCAGTCGCTGCATCTGGTGCAGCGCACCGGCGCCGAGGCCTGGGAGCTCACCGTTCTGGACAGCGCCCGTTTCGTTCCGCTGCGCGAGGGCACGACATGAGCGCGGCATCCGGAGCAGCCGTCGCCGCGCCGTGCGAGGCCGCCGCCGCCACCCGCTCGTTGCGGGGCGCCTGCGGCCTGGTGACCGTGCTCGTGCTGGCGGCCTGCGCCAGTGCGCCGCCCGCGCCCGCGCCGGTCGAGCAGCGAACCCGCCCGCCCGCCGCGACGGCTCCCAGGCCGGCGCCGCCTCCGGTTCGGCCTGCGCCGGCGGTCTCCCCGCCGGTCGCGCCACCGGTTGCGCCACCGGTCGTCGCCGCGCCGGGGTCGGGCCGTGCGCGCGATCCCGCGGTGCAGACCACGCCCGTGCGTCCGGGCAGCGTCGAGTCGCGGCCGCTGCCGTCCACGCCTGCCGCGGCAGCGCCTTCCCCGTCAAACCTGCTGCGTGAGCCGCGTGCGACCAAGCGGCCCTTCAGCGAGGCTGCCCTCGCCGAGATGCGCGCGACCGATGCCGCGGCCGCGGGGGTGGCCGAGGCCGCCGCGGCGCCCGGATCGCCACCGCCGCCTGCCGTGAGCGCTGCCCCGCCGGCACCGGCGCCCGCCGACGGCGAGGCGGCCTCGCAGGCTGCCGAGTTCGACTGGCCGCTGCGCGGGCGTCTGCTGCAGGGCTTCGGCGAAGGACGCAGCACCGGGCTGTCGATTGCCGCGTCGCCGGGGGATCCGGTGCTCGCGGCCGGCGATGGGCGGGTGATCTTCAGCGGACCCGGCCCGCGGGGCTACGGCAACCTGATCATCCTCAAGCACGAGGGCGATCTGCTGTCGGTCTACGGCCACAGCCGGGCGCTGCTGGTCAAGGAAGGCCAGTCGGTGCGGCGGGGCCAGCGCATCGCCGAGGCTGGCGACAGCGGCACCGATCGCCCGAAGCTGCTCTTCGAGATCCGACGCGGCGGCAAGCCCGTCGATCCGGCCGGCCTGCTGCCTGCCCGCTGATTACCGTCTCGCCGGAGCTCGTCCCGCACCATGGCGCCCGTGCTCGTCTTCGACATCGAGACCATTCCCGACGTGGCCGGCTTGCGCCGGCTCGGCTCGGTCCCCGCCGACACGCTGACCGACGCCGAGGTCGCGCAGGCGGCCTTCGACCGGCGCCGCGAGAAGACCGGCTCCGATTTCCTGCCGCTGCACCTGCATCGGGTGGTTGCGATCGGCTGTCTGTTTCGCGACGACAGCTCGGTGCGGGTGCGCTGCCTCGGCGCGCCCGGCGACGACGAATCCCGTCTGATCGGCGACTTCTTTCGCACCATCGACAAGCACACGCCCACGCTGGTCAGCTGGAACGGCAGCGGCTTCGATCTGCCGGTGCTTCACTACCGCGCGCTGGTGCATGGCGTGCAGGCGCCGCGCTACTGGGACATGGGCGAAGACGACCGCGACTTCCGCTTCAACAACTACATCAGCCGCTACCACAGCCGCCACACCGATCTGATGGACCTGCTTGCGCTCTACAACGGCCGCGCGGCAGCGCCGCTCGACGATCTCGCCCGTCTCTGCGGTTTCCCGGGCAAGCTCGGCATGGATGGCTCGCAGGTCTGGCCAGCCTGGCGCGAGGGGCGCATCGCCGAGATCCGCGACTACTGCGAGACCGACGTCGCCAACACCTGGCTGGTGTACTGCCGCTTCCAGTTGCTGCGCGGCGTGTTCACCCGTGAGCGCTACGACGCCGAGATCGCGCTGCTGCGGCAGAGTCTGGCGGCCCTGCCAGGTGCCCACTGGCAGGCCTACCTGGCCGCCTGGCCCGAGGCACCCGCGCCATGACCGTCGCGGTCGAGCTGCAGATCGAGTCGCTCGATCTCGAGGCCAACGGCGTGGCCCGCGCCGAAGGCAAGGTGGTGTTCGTGCGCGACGCGTTGCCCGGCGAGCGCGTGCAGGCCGAGATCGTGCGTCGCAAACCGCGTTTCGACCTGGCCCGTACCGTGCAGGTGCTGGCCGAGTCGTCGATGCGGGTGAAGCCGCGCTGCCCGCATTTCGGGGTGTGCGGGGGCTGCTCGATGCAGCACCTCGACACCCGGGCCCAGGTCGCGATCAAGCAGCGCGTGCTCGAGGACCAGCTCGTCCATCTCGCCGGCCTGCGGCCCGACACCATGCTGCGCGCGATCGCCGGTCCCGACTGGGGCTATCGGCATCGGGCCAGGCTCTCGGTTCGTCACGTGCCGCGCAAGGGTGGGGTGCTGGTCGGCTTTCACGAGCGTGGCTCGAGCTACGTGGCCGACATGCGCGAGTGCCACGTGCTCGCACCGCGGGTCGCGGCGCTGCTGGTGCCGCTGCGCGAACTCATGGGCGGGCTGCGCATGCGCGACCGCATGCCGCAGATCGAGGTGGCGGTGGCCGAGCGCACGGCGGGCACGGTGGTCGCGCTCGTGTTCCGGGTGCTCGATCCCGTCGAGGCCACCGACCGCGACGCGCTCGTGGCCTTCGCCCGCGAGCACGCGCTCGAGCTCTGGCTGCAGCCCAGGGGGCCCGACAGCATCCTGCTGCTGTGGGCGCCGGGTGCCGACGGCGGCGCCGCGCCGGTCTCGCGTCTGGCCTACGAGCTGCCGGAGTTCGCGATCACGATGCCCTTCGCGCCGACCGATTTCACGCAGGTGAACCACCGCATCAACGAGGTGCTGGTGTCGCGCGCCTTGCGGCTGCTCGCGCCGCAGGCCCATGAACGGATCGCCGATCTCTTCTGCGGCCTGGGCAACTTCAGCCTGCCGCTGGCGCGCCGCTGCGCGCAGGTGGTCGGTGTGGAGGGCAGCGCCACGCTGGTGGCGAGAGCGGCCGCCAACGCCGCCGACAACGGACTGGCCGATCGGGCGCGCTTCGCCGTCGGGAATCTGTTCGAGGCCACGCTCGAATCATGGCAGGCGCTTGGCGTGTTCGATCGCGCCCTGATCGATCCACCGCGCGAGGGGGCGCTCGCCCTGTGCCAGGCGCTCGCCGCCGATGCGCGCAAGCTGCAGCGCATCGTCTATGTGTCGTGCAACCCGGCCACGCTTGCCCGGGATGCGGCCGTGCTGGTGCACACCGGCGGCTACCGGTTGCGCGCGGCGGGTGTGCTCAACATGTTTCCGCACACCTCGCATGTGGAGTCGATGGCGGTGTTCGAGCCCGCCTGACCGCCGTCGCGTACCCCGTTCAGGCGGCGCCGTTCTCCAGGCTCGCGAGCAGACGCTCGCGCATCACCCGCTTCAGCAGCTTGCCGTTGGCGTTGCGTGGCAGCGGCTCGGTGCCGATCGTGAAGCTCTCGGGCACCTTGTAGTCGGCCAGGCGTGGGGCGCAGAAGGCGCGCAGCGCCGGCGCGTCGAGCGCGGGGTCGCTGCTGCAGATGAAGGCATGGACCCGTTCGCCGAGCACCGGGCAGGGGCGCGCGACGATCGCGCTCTCGACCACACCGGGGCAGGCCGCGAGCACGTTCTCGACCTCGACCGAGAAAACCTTGTAGCCGCCGCGGTTGAGCATGTCCTTGACGCGGTCGAAGACTCGCACGAAGCCTTCCGCATCGATCGAGCCGATGTCGCCGGACCGCCAGAAGCCGGCGCAGAACGAAGTCCGGGTCGCCTCCGGGTTGCGCCAGTAGCCGGGCACGACCATCGGCCCGCGGATCCAGAGCTCGCCGGTTTCGCCGGGCTCGACCTCCCGGCCCTCGGGATCCATCACGCGAAGCTCTGCGCAGGGTAGCGCGAGGCCGACGCTGTCGGGCCTGCGTGCAGCGAGCGTCGCCGGCAGCAGCGTGACCGGTGAGGTGGTCTCGGTGGCGCCATAGGCGTTGATCAGCGCCAGGCCGGGCAGGCGCTGCGCGAGCGCGCCGATGGTGGCCTCGGGCATCGGGGCGCCGCCGTAGCCGCCGATGCGCCACGACGACAGGTCGGTGCGCTCGAAATCCGGCTGCATCAGCAGCAGCGTGTACATCGCGGGCACGAGAATGGTGTGCGTGATGCGTTCGCGCTGCGCGAGTTCGAGGAAGGCCGGAGCCTTGAACTCGCGCATCATCACCGTGCAGCCCGCGCTGTCGGCCATGACCAGCAGGATCGCGAGCAGCCCGGTCACGTGGCTGGCCGGTACCGCAAGCAGCGAGCGCTCGCCCGCTTGCAGGCCCATCGCGTGGCGGAAGTGCAGCACCGAATGCACCACGTTCAGGTGGGTGAGCATGGCGCCCTTCGGGCGGCCGGTGGTGCCCGAGGTGTAGAGGATGAAGGCGGTGTCATCCTCGCCGACCGCGGGTCGCGGGGGCAGTCCGGCGAGTGCCGCGCCCTCGGCGCGCGGCACCTCGGTCCAGCGGTGGCGCAAGGCCGGGGCGTCGGCCGCCGCCGGCAGCCGGTCGGCGAGTTCAGGGTCGTGGACCACCGCCACCGCGCCGCAGTGCTCCAGGATGTAGGCGATCTCCGGGCCCTGCAAGCGTGTGCCCATCGGCACGGCGATCGCGCCCAGCCGCAGCGTCGCGGCCAGCGCGATCAGGAAGGTCGCGCGATTGCCCACCAGAAGACCCACGCGATCGCCGGCACCCACGCCCGCCTGCGCGAGACCCGCCGCGCTTTCGTCGGCAAGGCGGGCAAGCGCCGACCACGACAGCCGGGTCTCGTCGGCCACGAGGGCGTCGGCCTGCGGGTGGGTCGCGACGGCCTTCTCGAACAGCGCCCAGGTATCGGCGGGCCGGTCGCGGAAGCAGCGCATCACGCGATCGTCGAAGTGGGCTTCGAGGCGGATCGGAGCAGGGTCGGGCAGGCGAGGCGTCATGGCGGCGCGAAGGCGGAGGATCGCCGAGGACGGCGGAAGGCGGGAGACCGCCCGGGGGCGGGATGTGACAAGGCCGCCCGCAGGCGGCCTTGGGAGGGGCGAAGCGGCGCACGCCTGGGCATGCGCCGCGCCGACGCTCAGTCGCGATCGCCGCCGAAAATGCCCAGCATCGCCAGCAGATTGCTGAAGACGTTGTACACGCTCAGGTAGACCGAGAGAGTGGCGGTCACGTAGTTGGTCTCGCCGCCGTTGACCACGCGCTGCAGGTCGACCAGGATCAGGACGGAAAAGATCAGGATCGCGAGCGCCGAGATCGTCAGGGTGAGCGCCGGCATCTGCAGCCAGATGTTGGCGATCCCGGCGGCCAGGATGACCAGCACCCCGACGAAGAGCCACTTGCCCATGCCGGTGAAGTCACGCTTGGACACGGTCGCGATCGTGGCCATCACCGCGAAGATGCCCGCGGTGCCGCCGAAGGCGGTCATGATCAGCGAGGCGCCGTTGCTGAAGCCCAGCACATGGCCTACCAGTCGCGACAGCATCAGGCCCATGAAGAAGGTGAAGCCCAGCAGCAGGCCGATGCCGATCGGGCTGTTCTTGAACTTCTCGATCGCGAAGAAGAAGCCGAATGCGACGCCGAGAAAGACCAGGATGCCGATGAACGGGCTGCCGGCGAAGAAGGAGAATCCGGTGGAAACCCCGATCCAGGCACCCAGCACCGTGGGCACCATGGAGATCGCGAGCAGCGCATAGGTGTTGCGCAGCACCCGATTGCGCGTGGCCGCCGAGGTGGAGGCGAGCGACCCGGCGCTGGCACCGAAGCCGGCATCGAGACGGTTCTGATCGTAGGACATGGGGCGAAACTCCATGAAGGGTTGTGCTGCAATGGTGGGGGGTGGCGCGATGGATTTCAACCGCGCCGTTGCAAGGGTTTGTCGGTCAGGGGGACCAAAACCTGTCATCCCGCTGTGCTAGTATCATGGGTTCGACAGATCCCGGAACTCGCTTTGAGCGCGGCGTCCGGAGTGTCTCTCAAAACCGTCTTTTTCCTGGGATTTCCCAGCTCGGCGTTGCCTTGCGCCCGTGCGGTTTGCCGGGGCAGCGCGCAGGATCGACCATGGCCACCGAACGCACCCTGTCCATCATCAAGCCCGACGCCGTCGCCAAGAACGTCATCGGCAGCATCTACGCCCGTTTCGAGCAGGCCGGTCTGAAGATCGTCGCTGCCCGCATGATGCAGCTCTCTCGCGCCGATGCCGAGGGTTTCTACGCGGTGCACCGCGAGCGACCCTTTTTCAAGGACCTCGTCGACTTCATGATCTCCGGCCCGGTGATGGTTCAGGTCCTCGAGGGCGACAACGCGATCCAGAAGAACCGCGACCTGATGGGCGCCACCGACCCCCGCAAGGCGGCCGCGGGCACCATTCGCGCCGATTTCGCCGACAGCATCGATGCCAACGCGGTGCACGGCTCGGATGCCGCCGAGACGGCCAGGGTCGAGATCGCGTTCTTTTTCCCGTCGATGAACGTCCACTCGCGCTGATCCGCGCGTCGCCGCGTGCGGCGACGCCGGCTTGGTACGAACCCCGGAAGGCTTCCGATGAGCGACCGCGTCAACCTCCTCGGACTCGATGCCGAAGGCCTCGCCGCCCTGTGCGCGGGCTGGCGCGAGAAGCCCTTCCGGGCCCGGCAGCTGATGCGCTGGGTCCATCAGCGTGGCGAGCACGACTTCGCCGCCATGACCGATCTTGCGCGGCCCTTTCGCGAGCGGCTGGCGGTCGAAGCCCGTGTGGAGGCGCCCGCGGTGCTGCGCGACCATGTCTCGGCCGACGGCACGCGCAAGTGGCTGCTCGACGTCGGGTCGGGCAACGCGGTCGAGGCGGTGTTCATTCCCGAGGCCCAGCGCGGCACGCTGTGCGTGTCCACTCAGGCCGGTTGCGCGGTCAACTGTCTTTTCTGTTCGACCGGCAAGCAGGGTTTCTCGCGCAACCTCGACGCCGCCGAGATCGTCGGTCAGCTCTGGTGGGCCAACCGCGAACTCGGCGTCGTGCCGGGCGGCGAACGCCGTATCAGCAACGTGGTCTTCATGGGCATGGGCGAGCCGCTGCAGAACTACACGGCCACCCTGAGCGCGCTGCGCGTGATGCTCGACGACGACGCCTACGGGCTGTCGCGGCGCCGGGTCACGGTGTCCACCTCGGGCGTGGTGCCGATGATCGATCGCCTGCGCGAGGACTGCCCGGTGGCGCTGGCGGTGTCGCTGCATGCCCCCGACGATGCGCTGCGCGACGAGCTCGTGCCGCTCAACCGCAAGTACCCCCTCGCCGAGCTCCTCGCCGCCTGCGAGCGCTACCTGGCGCGCGCGCCGCGCGACTTCATCACCTTCGAGTACGTGATGCTCGATGGTGTCAACGACAGCCTGGCGCACGCCCGCGCGCTGCTGGCGGTGGCGCGGCGCGTGCCTTGCAAGTTCAACCTGATTCCCTTCAATCCCTTCCCGCGGTCGGGGCTTCGTCGCTCCCCCGACGATCAGGTGCGCCGTTTCGGTGCCGTGCTGCTGGAGGCCGGCATCGTCACCACGGTGCGACGAACCCGCGGCGACGACATCGACGCCGCCTGCGGGCAGCTCGCGGGCGAGGTGCAGGATCGCACCCGGCTGGCCGACCGCAGCGCGCGCCGCATTCCGATCGCGGAGGCGCGCGCATGAAGCGCGACCTCGGCCTTGCGGCCGTCGCGGTGGTGCTGGTTGCCGCGCTGGCGGGGTGCGCCGCGCCGGGCGGTGGCGGTGGCGGTGGCGATCGAGCCGGCGCACCGGCGGCGGGATCCGCCACGGCGGCCGCCGACAAGGCGAGCGCGGCGGCAAACCTGTCCACGGCCTCGCCGCTGGCGGGATCGACCGACGAGGGCGAAACCCGGCGGCGCGCGCGGATCCGCCTCGAGCTCGCGGCCAGCTACTACCAGCAGGGCAACTACAGGGTGGCCATCGACGAGCTGCGTCAGGCGCTCGCGATCGATCCCGGCTACGCGCAGGCGCACGGCATGCTCGGTCTGGTCTACATGGACCTGAACGACCGCCCGCGGGCCGAGGAGAGCTTCCAGCGTGCGCTGCGGCTGGCGCCCGCCGACTCCGATCTGAACAACAACTACGGCTGGTACCTCTGCCAGACCGGGCAGCCCGCCAGGGCGATCGAGCATTTCCAGATCGCGCTGCGCAACCCGCTCTACGCCACCCCGGCGCGGCCGCTGCACAATGCCGGCATCTGCTCGCTGCGGATGGGCGACGAGAAGGCCGCCGAGGATTATTTCCAGCGATCCTTCCAGGTCGATCCCGGCAATCCCGTGGCGATGTTCAATCTGGCCGAGCTCAACCTGAAGCGGGGTGATTTCGCCAAGGCCCGATTCCACTCGCAGCGCCTGGTCGGCGCCTTCGAGCCGAGCGCCGAGGTGCTCTGGCAGGCGATCCGCATCGAACACAGCGCCGGCAACCTCGACAGCCGCGACAGCCTCGCTTCGCAGTTGCGCCGGCGCTTTCCGGCCTCGCGTGAGGCATCGCTGCTGGCTGCCGGCCGTTTCGGCGGCTAGCCTTCTCGGCGCAGGTGCGCATGGCCGATCCCGACAAGCCTTCGAGCCCGCCGGCTGCCGAGCCGGCCCTCATGCCTTCGCCCGTGCCGGCGCGGTCGTCGGCGCAGGGCGTCGATACCGTGGCGGCACTCGTGGCGGCGCGGGAAGCCCGCGGGCTGACCCCTGCCGATGTCGTTGCTGCCCTCAAGCTGTCGCCGCGCCAGGTTGCCGCGCTCGAGTCGGGCGACTGGTCGGCACTCCCGGGGCTTGCCTTCAGCCGCGCGGCGCTGCGCAGCTACGGGCGGCTGCTCGGCGTCTCGGTGGAGCCCCTGGTGGCCTCGCTGCTGCAGGGCATCGCCGCCCCTGAGCTGCGCGAAGCCGCCAGCCTGCGCGCGCCGCTGCCGCGTACCGGCCTGCTGGGTTTCGGGGCCGGCGGCTCGGGCAGCCGCCTGGCCTGGCTCGTGCTGGGAGCGGCCCTGCTGATCGTCATCGGACTCTTCTTCGGTCGCCCGGCGGCGCTGCCCGGTCTGGCGGGCGCGGGCGGCAGCACGCCGGCGCAGCCGGTGGTCCCGGTCAGCCCGCCGGTGGTCGAGCTTCCGGCCGCGGCAGCACCGGTTGCCGTACCGCCGGTTCCATCGGCGACACCGGCCCCGTCATCCCCGCCGGTCCCGGCCCCGCCGCCCGCACCGGCGACCTCGACGCCCGCCGCGACCGCGCCGGCGCCAGCTCCGTCGTCATCCCCGGCATCCGGCACCGCCTTCCCGATGCTGGTGCCCACCGGGGCCGAGCTCGTGCTGCGCTTCGAGCGCGAGTCGTGGGTCGATATCCGGCGCACCGATGGGCAGGTGGTCCTCGAAGGGCTGCAGCGCGCGGGTACCGAGGCCCGCGTGCCGCTGGTCGCGGAGCTTGCCCTGGTGGTCGGCAACGCCGAGTTCGTCCGGATCGAGCGCGGGGGCGTACCGGTCGATCTCAAGCCGCTGATCCGTCAGGGCGTCGCGCGTCTTAAGCTTGCACCCTGAACCCGTCGGGCGCGCCTTCGCGCCCGGGCATTCCTCATCCTGCGCAACCGTCCGCCGAGCCCCACCATGAACCAGGCCGACCCTCCCGACTCCGCCGGCTGTCCTGCCATCCCGATGCCGATCGGCTCCTTGCCGCGCCGCCCGAGCCGGCGTGCCCGGGTGCGCTGGGGCTCGCGGGTGGTCGAGGTGGGCGGGGGCGCACCGGTGGTCGTGCAGTCGATGACCAATACCGACACAGCCGATGCCATCGCCACCGCGATCCAGGTGCGCCAGCTTGCCAGCGCCGGGTCGGAGGTGGTGCGGATCACGGTCAACAGCCCCGAGGCTGCGGCCGCGGTGGCACCGATCCGCGAGCAGCTCGACCGCATGGGGGTCGATGTGCCGCTGGTGGGCGATTTCCACTACAACGGTCACAAGCTGCTCACCCAGTACCCGGCGTGCGCGGCCGCGCTCTCGAAGTACCGCATCAACCCGGGCAACGTGGGCACTGGCAGCCGCCGTGACGACAACTTCGCGCAGATGATCGAAGCCGCCTGCCGCCACGGCAAGCCGGTGCGCATCGGCGTCAATTGGGGCAGCCTCGACCAGGCGTTGCTCGCGCGTCTCATGGACGAGAATGCGCGGCGCACCCAGCCCTGGGAGGCTGCGGCCGTGATGCGCGAGGCGCTGGTCACGTCGGCCATCGAGAGCGCCCACCGTGCCGAGGCGCTCGGCCTGCCCGGCGACGCCATCATGCTGTCGGCCAAGGTGTCGGCGGTCCAGGACCTGATCGCGGTCTACCGCGAGCTCGCCCGTCGCTGCGACTATCCGCTGCACCTCGGCCTGACCGAAGCCGGCATGGGCAGCAAGGGCATCGTCGCCTCGACGGCCGCGCTCGCGGTGCTCCTGCAGGAGGGCATCGGCGACACCATTCGGGTATCGCTCACGCCCGAGCCCGGCGGCGACCGCGCCCGGGAGGTGATCGTCGCCCAGGAAATCCTCCAGACGATGGGCCTGCGCGCCTTCACGCCGATGGTGGTCGCCTGCCCCGGCTGCGGCCGCACGAGCAGCACCTTCTTCCAGGAGCTCGCCGAGCGCATCCAGCGCTACCTGCGCGAGCAGATGCCGGTGTGGCGCAGCCGCTATCCCGGTGTCGAGACGCTGCAGGTCGCGGTCATGGGCTGCGTGGTGAACGGCCCCGGCGAGAGCAAGCAGGCCGACATCGGTATCTCGCTGCCGGGTTCGGGCGAGGCGCCGGTGGCGCCGGTCTTCATCGACGGCGTGCGCGACGTGACGCTGAAGGGCGACCGGATCGCCGAGGACTTCCAGGCGATCGTCGAGCATTACGTCAGCCGCCGCTACGGCGTCGCGCAGCGGGATCCCGCATGAGCCGCGCCGACCGCATCCAGGGCGTGCGCGGCATGAACGACGTGCTGCCCGCCGACGAGCCGGTGTGGAGCCGATTCGAGGACACCGTCGCCGCCGCGATGCGTGCCTACGGCTACCAGCGCATCCGCACGCCGATCGTCGAACACACGCGACTCTTCGTGCGCGGCATCGGCGAGGTCACCGACATCGTCGAGAAGGAGATGTACTCCTTCACCGACGCCCTCAACGGCGAGCAGCTCACGCTGCGACCCGAGGGCACAGCCGGTGTCGTGCGCAGCGTCATCGAACACAACCTGCTGCACGACGGGCCGCGCCGGCTCTGGTACGCCGGGCCGATGTTCCGCCACGAGCGCCCGCAGAAGGGCCGCTACCGGCAGTTCCATCAGGTGGGTCTCGAGGCGCTCGGGCTGCCGGGCCCGGATGCCGACGCCGAGGTGATCCTGCTGTGCCACCGGCTGTGGTCCGATCTCGGTCTGCAGGGCGTCGAGCTCCAGCTCAACACGCTCGGCCAGCCCGAGGAGCGGCGCGCGCACCGCGAGGCGCTGATCGCGCACTTCGAAGCCCACGCGCACCTGCTCGACGAGGACGCCCGCCGGCGCCTGCACAGCAACCCGCTGCGCATCCTCGATACCAAGAACCCGGCGATGCAGCCGGTCGCCGACAGTGCGCCCCGGCTGATCGATTTCCTCGGCCCCGAGTCGCTCGCGCATTTCGAGGGCGTGCAGGCGCTGCTGCGCGCGCGAGGCATCGCCTGGCGCGTGAACCCGCGTCTGGTGCGCGGCCTGGACTACTACAACCTCACCGTCTTCGAGTGGGTCTGCGACGGGCTCACGATCTGTGGTGGTGGCCGCTACGACCCGCTGGTCGCGATGCTCGGGGGCAAGCCGGCACCGGGTTGCGGATTCGGGATCGGGGTGGAGCGGGTGCTCGACCTGATGCGCAGCCAGTCGCCGCAGTCGGCGGCCGCGCTCTGCGATGCCTATGTCGTCCACCAGGGCGAAGGTGTGCTCGCGGCGGCCTTCGAGGCGGCCGAGCAGTTGCGCGATGTCGGTCTCGACGTCCTGCTGCACGCCGGCGGCGGCGGCTTCAAGGCGCAATTCCGTCGTGCCGACGCGAGTGGCGCCTTCGTGGCGGTGGTGCTCGGCGAGGATGAGGTGCGAGCGGGCGAAGTCACGGTCAAGTGGCTGCGCGGCGATGGCGGGCAGCCTGGGGCTGCGCCGCAGCAGCGGGTGTCGATGGCCGGGCTGGCCGAGCTTCTGCTCGGCGCGCTGGCGGGCGATGGCGATGGCGACGTCGACGACGACAACGCCTGATCACGAAAGGACGAGCGGCCCATGGCCTACGACTTGGAAGAACAGGAACAGCTGGCCACCCTGAGGGCCTTCTGGAAACAGTACGGCACCCTGCTGATGACGGTGGTCACGGTGGTGCTGCTCGCGATCGCGGGTTGGCGTGCGTGGGGCTGGTACCAGGCCCGCGACGCCGCCGAGGCCGCGGTCGTGTACGAACAGCTCCAGGTGGCGGTGCGCGAGCGCGCCCCGGATCGCGTGAAGGCGGTGGTCGGCACGCTGGTCGAGCGGCATGCGCGTACCGAGTTTGCCGCCATGGGCGCGCTGCTCGCGGCCAGGTCCCATCTCGAGGCGGGCGACCCCAAGTCCGCGAGGCCCCTGCTGCAGTGGGTGCTCGACAAGGGGCCCGACGAAGGCATGCGCGAGCTCGCGCGGGTGCGTCTTGCCGGCCTGCTGCTCGACGAGAAGGCCTACGACGAGGGTCTGAAGCTGCTCTCGGGCACCGCGCCGGCGCGCTTTGTCGCCGACTGGGCCGATCGCCGTGGCGACCTGCTTCTGGCGCAAGGCAAGACCGAGGAGGCGCGGGCCGAGTACAAGATCGCGCTCGACAAGGCCGAGGCCGGCGCGCCGATGCGTCGGGTCATTCAGCTCAAGCTCGACGCGCTCGGCGGGAGCAGCTCGTGAGCGCGGCCTCGGCGGTTCGCGTGACGCGCCGCGCCGCCCTCGGGGGCGCGGCCCTGCTGCTTGCCGGCTGCAGCGCGATGCCGTGGTCCGGCAGTCGACCGAAGCTGCCGGAGGCGCCGCAGCCCACCGGTCGTTCGACGGCCCGCGTGGTCTGGAGCCTGCGGCTCGCCGCCGCCGGATCGGGATTCGCGCCGATCGTGGCCGGTGACTCGGTCTATGCGGCCGGTGCCGATGGCACGCTCGCGCGCATCGATGCCGCCAGTGGCCG
>Ga0315900_10003406_pt1 | contig 23320 bp, 12 predicted proteins | sample LakEriMetagenome_FD_203521 | JGI IMG/M metagenome (GOLD analysis project Ga0315900, IMG submission 203521) | Freshwater fungal communities from buoy surface, Lake Erie, Ohio, United States - Buoy 12 MA114 | ecosystem: Environmental > Aquatic > Freshwater > Lake > Lake biofilm | place: USA: Lake... | reverse complement strand
TCTGCGCTTCCGTCCACTTGCTCTTTCTCATCGCTCCAAAGTTCAGGTTGGTTGTGGGTTTCTACTATCCCACGCACCTGATCTTGGGGGAGCTTACACTGCGCTGCCGTCCATTTGCTCTTCTTCATTGACCCAAAGTTCAGGCTGGTTGTGGGTTTCTAACATCCCACATACCTGTTCTTGGGGGCTCTTACAAATGCACGCCCTCAACGCACCGCCCTCATCGCGAACTTGCTCAGCAGCACCGCGCTCGGGTGGTTGGATAGCGATACGAGCTTGTTCACGAGCGCTATCGGCAGCAGGGCGCTGTCGTACATGTCGCACTTGAGCTTGCCGATGGAGGTGAGGACGGCGTTGATGTTCTTAAAGTCCTCCGGGTCGGGGGCCTTCACCACGTTCTCGTCCTTCGAGGGGAGAGTGACGACGTGCATGCCGCCGTCGGGTGAGCGGAAGAAGATGTTGCAGCTGTAGTAGGAGGTGCGGGCGAAGGGTGCGGCGGTGAGCGGGTCGCCAGGTTGGATATAGGAGTAGATGTACTTGTTGTCCGGGATGAAGTAGTGGCCCGGCGGGATCTTCGACTGTATCTCCTTCGCGTGCTCCACGAAGGGGCCGCTCTTGGTGAGGCCCGCGAGGAATAGGTTGTGCTTCTTCTCGAGGAAGTTGCATAGCGCGCGCATCGGCTTGTGCATGTTGGCCGTTTGGCCGAAGAAGGCGAGCGGGCCGTCCTTGAGGAAGAAGATGTTCTTGAGCTTGTCCGGCTGTAGTTGGAGGATGTACCGGATGTAGTGGACGAGGATCATCTGCTCCAGCAGGTTCGTCACGTAGCCGACGATGCCACCGGCCCCGATCTCGTCATCGATGGCCTCGTGGAGGCGGAAGGCATCGATGAGGTAGAGGTAGGCACGGCAGTTCGGGCACTTCACCCGGTAGTACTTATCCAACTGCTCCCGGTCGATTGCCACGCCGTGCTGGAGGCAGCTCGGGCAGGAGGAGATCCGGTACTGGGCCTGGGGGGTGGCATACTCCTCGTAGAGGAACCAGCGGAGCGAATCCGCGTAGTGGCTCCCCTTTTCGTCGCGGCCTTTGAGGAAGAACTCGTTCAGCGTGCGGCGGACCGAGTCCGTGAGGGTGTGATTTCCCTTCAGGGAGACGTTCTTCGTGGGCAGCACCAGCTTCACCCGCTCGATCTGCTTCAGCTTCTCGATGTGAGCGGGGGCGATGAAGGGCTGGGCGGCGATGTGGTCCAGGTCCGCGAGGCTGAACATGTTCACCCCGAACTGGAAGAAGGTGACCGTGGAGGAGGGGAAGGACTTCTTCACCGGCACCTCCTGTGTGCCGCCATCGATCGCGACGACGTGTTGGATCGGGTTCGCCTCCTCCTCCACCTTGTGGAGGTGTTCCTCGCTCAGGGCCACCTGTTCCACGTCCAGCGGCAGGCGGCACCCCTCCAGGTACTTCTTAACCTCCGGGTCGGCGATGACGTGGGAGTGGGCCGACTTCGAGGCCAGCTCTTGGGGCTTCTTCCCGTGTCGGCTTGAGTAACCCATGGCCTACTTCCGGGCGGTGAAGCGTTCGATCTGGACGGGCACCACGAAGGGGTTCGAGTAGGTCTTCATCCGGACGAAGCCCTTGTCGTTCTTCGCGGAGAAGCGGACGAGCGATTCCACGAAGTCGTTGAAGTCGTAGTACTTCTTCAATTCCCGGGTCTCGTCCTCGTTGTTCAAGTGGGCGATGAACCAGTTCTGGGTGTTCTTCAGGATGTTGGAGGAGATGGAGCTCACCTCCTGGGTCGCGTAGACCATCCCGAGGTTGAGCTTCGCGCCCTCCTTCGCGATCCGGTTGTAGATCTGGCTCAGGTCCTTCTCCTCCTTCTTCGGGAAGAGGTTGTGCGCCTCCTCGAAGTAGAACTGGATGAAGTTGTTCGGGACGTTCTTCACGAAGCGGTCCATCGCGTCCGCGAAGAGCTGGCGGCAGATCCGCTCGGAATAGAGGCTCTGGACCACCGGGTCGCCCTGGCTCAGGTCCACGATCACGATCATGCCGTTCCGCAGGGCCTCGATGATCTCGAACTGGAAGGGCTTCTCCGTGGAGGTGGTGTGGAGCCCGAGGATCAGCGTGTTCTGGAGCTTCCGGAAGCCGCTGATGTTCGCGTTCCCGGTCGAGGTCTTCCGGCGACAGAGGAAGACCATGAGCGCCTTCAGGTCCTCGTCCGCCCACTCCTTCCCCTTGTGCGTGTTCGGGTAGGTGATGAAGTAGGGATTGTTGTCGTACGCCGCCCAGATCCGCTCGAACCAGGTGGCCGCGTCATCGAGCGAGATCCCGTCCTCCGGCTTCAGGTCCGGCACGATGGCGTTGTTCACGAGGTCCTTGCTAGAGCTGAACTTGACCTTGAAGCCGCTCGGGACCTTGAACCCCGCCTTGTAGAGGCAGGCGAGATAGCAGGCCAGCTTGCGCTCGTGCCTGGTCTTGGCGCTCTTGTCCGTAGCGTCTTCCGGCGGCGTGAGGTCAATGGACATGAAGCTGCTCACATAGTCCGACGTGTCCATCCCCAGGAAAGACCGGATCAGCTCGAAGCCGGACTCCACATCCTTGTAGAAGTTCACCTTCATCACCTTGAAGCCCGGCTTCTCCAGCACGGAGTAGCGGACCACCTTGTCGCTATAGAGCTCATAGATGGCCGTGCCCTCATCCTGCATGTTCGGGTTGGCGTATTCCCCGTTGATGTCGAAGATGAGCTGCCCCACCGGGTACTTGGGGGCACCCTCCTTCGTGAAGGGGTCCAGCACCTCCGCCAGCTCCTTCTCCCCTGCGGCCTTGCTCGTGAGAGCCTTGGGCGCCTTCGTGGAGATCTCGGTCGTGGCCTGGATGATGATCTTCACCGTGTTCGACTTACCGGTACGGGTCATCCCGAACAGCGCGGTCCGCTTCCCGAGGAAGTCCTTCGGGTTGATGTAGACCGGCACCTTCGATTCGTTCTCACGCTCGAACCGCCGGCTGGAGGCATAGCGCACCGTCCCGAGCTTGAACTCGTTCTCGTTCCCCGCGATATCATCCCCTGCGCGCTGGTTCACGATGAACTGGAGCACTTCGCCGGTTGCCTTGTAGACCTTGTAGTTGTTCGCGGAGTAGAAGTTCTCCACGTCCGCGCCGAACTCAACCTCCTCCGCGCCCTTGTACTTGTAGAACGTGCCGAGCACCCGGCACTCGAGTCCGGAAAAGCTGAACTCCCACCGCGTGAACTCGTCCAGCTTGTTCCCCTGCCCGCTCGTCTCCAGGTTGTCCTTGTAGTACTCCACCATGGAGCTCACCACGTCCCGGTCGGTGGGCAGTGCGCTCGGGCCGATCGCCCGGAGGAGGAGGACCTCCTGCGTCCCCTGGTCGTTCGGGTTCTGGTAGAAAGCCAGGAGGAGCGTTCCCTGCGGGATGCCGCCGACCTTGTTCTTCCAGTAGTCGTTGATGAGCACATGCGCCCGCTCGTAGTTCAGGCTGTAGGGCCGCCCGATGAACTGCTCCTCGTTGGCCCCGTGCTTCAGGATGTCCAACTGGGCCAGCGCCTTCAGTTGTGCCTCGATGCTCATGGCTTGGTCTTCTTCGTGGTCTTGGTGGGCTTCGGCTTGCCCGGCTTCCTGGTCCGCTCCTTCAGCGCCGGGTCGCCCAGCCGGATCTTCGCCTGGGTGATGTAGTCCTCGCGCAGCTCGCACCCGATCCATTTCCGTGCCGCTTTCTCGGCAGCGTAGAGGGTGGTGCCGCTCCCGGAGAAGGGGTCGAAGACGAGGTCCCCCGGGTCTGTGAGGAACTGGATGAAGAAGTCGGCGACGCCCATGTGCATCCGGGCCGGGTGGGGCGTGATGCCCTTCGCCCGGCAGGTGCGCATGAAGTGGTCGTTCGAGTTCGTGTTCGAGAAAGAGAGGACGTTGTGCGGCAGGCGCGGGTCGCGGTCCCCGTCCAGTGGCTCCAGCTCCAGGAGGTTGTGGGCGATGGAGCCCCCGTGGTCCTTCAGGAAGCTCTTCTCCGAGATGTGGTGCTCGCTCGGGCGGCCGCCGGCGTTGTAGCTGCCCCGCTTGAGCAGCTGCTGCATGCTCTTGGAGTAGGGCCGGAGCACACGCGTGTTGTCCGCCTTCGGGAAGTCGTCCTTCGCCATCCACCAGATGTGGGTGTAGGAGTCCACCGTCCGGATCCGGTTCACGGTGACCCACTGGGCCGGGCTCGGGAGCTTGCTCGGGTTGTAGCAGATGAACTCCTGGATCAGGCGGAGGTCCGCAGCCTTCACGAAGCCGAGGAGGGACTCCAGGTGGAGGAGCGACTGCACTGGGCGCTGCGGCTCCCAGGCGTTCCCGATCTCCATCACGATGGAGCCGTTCGGAGCGAGGAGCTCCTTGAAGAGGGGCGCGAGATCGGTGAACCACTTCTTGTAAGCCTCCCCCTGCTCGTTCCCGTACTTCTTCTTCTGGTTGAGGGGGTAGGGCGGGGAGGTGAGGATCAGGTTGACCTTGCCCTTGACATCCTGTAAAGGCCGTCCCCTCAGCAGTGCGTCCGTATCCCCTTGATGAAGCCTTCCACCATTGCTCCCCAATAGGAGTTCCCGGTGGCCATTTACACTATCACCCATTGACCACCGCTAGTGATATACCATGAAGGCGGCCCAATCACGACTGTTCGGAAAGTGCACCGCCACCTTGCGTTGAGCTTCGGTTAGGGCCAGCGATGCCGGCACCCCCGCCAAGTAGTAATCGTAGAAATACCCCATTAGCATGGATGTACACTCGTCCGGCACAGCCCAGGAACTAGCTATTACCTTGGAAACTCCAGCATCCTTGAATGCCTTGATGATCTCGCCCTGACCTTGGCCATTAGAGGAGACAGCCGTTCGGCACGCGCTAAGTACCACCAGGTCACAAGCAAACAAGTCAAGTTCCCGGATGTCCTCTGCATATAGGTAGCCACCTGAGCCCGGCAGTGTATCGCTCATTGAGGCTGAATTCGCGCCCGAGAGCACCAAACCAGCCTTCCGTCCTCCATCGCGCTTGTCAACGAATCCATGCGTGGCAAAGTGGATTGCCTGAGGAAAGGCCAGCCCCTGGAGCCGCTGCGTACTTGCGCTGGAACCAGTTATAAGATCAACGGTTGCACTCTTTGCTTTAAGCTTATCTGCTATGGCTTCCACTTCGCGAGCCGTACCTGGCAGTTTGACCCATCCGCCCTTTTGGTCCAATCCACGATCCGCCCGCAACTGTTCCGCAAGCGCAAAACGCTGTCCTTCTGGACCACCATAATCCAACCCTCCCACCAGCACAACAGAACCTGTTCGATTCGTCGGGACCGTTGGGCGCAAGTAGTCATCAAGGTCGACTACAACATCCACCCTGACCTGACCCGTCTTTTCGAGGGGCAATACGCTAGGATTGACATTATAGTAGATCCCATCCGGGACCATGATATACTGCATTGCTGTCGAGTCCTTTGCCGCAATGGTGACGACCGGCTTCCAGAACTCAGGAAGTTCACCGGTCACGCTGACATTCTCGCCAGACTCGATCTGTTCCATCCATTGACGCCATGACTGTTCAACTTCAACAATGTTCCCGATCACCTCTTCGTACACCGAATCCGCAGTGGCCATCTCCAGTCTGTACACACCAGCCGCGACATCCCGCTCAAAGCCCAGTATTGCAGTTGGGAGCGGGAGTCGCAGCCATAGATCCATATCCTCGTCAGGTCCGACTAATGGTTCCTTGTTCTTGGCATCACATGCCAGCATTGCATAGCGCCGGAGGGCCTCCCTGGTTTGAAGCACCTGTAGTTCCATGGGTCGAGATCCAGAGAGCATCCGCCAATAACGCTCGGTGCTCTTCGCCGTTGGGCAATCGACCTCCTTTTGAGCCCCATTCTTCACGCGGAACAGTTGGTCATACAATGTGACCAACTGCCCAAACTCATTCCCCATGGGCCGTTCGGTTTCCGGCAATGACCGATAACTCTCTACAAGCAATCTGTACAGCGGCTCGTCAAAACCTATCTCATCCAAGGCACGGAGGCCCTTCACAAGTACCAGTAGGTCATACTGTACGTAGAGCGTCTTTATCCATGAGCGGGTTAGATCCACATTCTGGCGCCGTTCCCCGCCCGTTAGCACACCACGCACTACCCTCCAGTACGAGCTCAGGTTCATCTCAACTACCGTAGTTGGAAGCTTCTCATTCTTGTACAACATATCGTACCAGATGGGGTAGCTCAGCCGCTCCAGGCCCATTGAAATAACCGTATCGCTCACGACCTTGTCAGGATGGTGCTTAAGCACTGCAGCATACGCCCTGACCAACCGACCAGCGTCGATCGTCTCCGAACCAGCTTGTGGCGTTATCAGTTCGAGTAGAGCCGACTCCATGGCACTATTGAGCGTCCCTGGTTTCGATCTAGCCCTCAACAGATCTATAAGAACACTGTACTCTCGGCCTTCAATCGTATTCTCGTTCGCTACTCCGTATGATTGAAGCGCCTTCCGCTGTAGCCCTAGGAGTGAGCGGAGCTCCTCCACTTGAGCGTTCGTACCATTCTCCAAGACCAAAACTGTGACTGTCTTTGCCAATGCCAACCATGCATGGGCTTCCTTGCCATTCTCGATGCGACTATCCGTTAATTCCTTCAGCACGTCATTGATAATCTGCTGTAGATCAATGGCATCAGTATTTGCCCACATGTCAGAATAATCAAGCATATTCTTGGACTGGATCAAACCTAAATATCGGTAGTCCAAAACACTTTGCTTCATATATTTATCCTGAAGGATTATCGCTATATCGCTTCGCGGATGGTCCAGCGAACGCGTATTCATTAAGGATCCACTCAATTCTGGATACCGCGCGTGTAAGGATTCAAGTACCTCCAATAGGTATTCCTTATGTATCGTGCTTGGGGTCCAAAGCGCCCAGTTCATGATGAGGTCATAATACACCGCTAGTAGGCCATGCTTCTTTGCGATGGTAAGAAGGAACCAAGTGTGACTCTCGATTGGTCGGATACTCGCCAATAGCGCCTTGTACTCGTCGGGACTATAATTCGAGTTGATCACAAAGACGGTGTCCTTTACCTTCGATTGATACCACTGGATGTAGGACGCGAATCCATCCGCATCTATCGCTTCGAGCTCATCACGACTTAGAAACCCATCAAACTCACTCTTCGCTTCTCCTCGAAGAGCGGCACACTGATCCAGTCTTTTCCGAACATGAGCTCCGAAGGTCTCAACCAGACCGGCGTCCGTCGCCATCAATCCCTGCATCAATGCCACGTAGTGGCAAAGAGAATCTGGACTAGGGTCGGTTACATCAGAGAAGGCCGAGCACATAGTGCTGTAAGCCAGCATCAGGTTCTCTCGATAGGTCGTTGCATAGTTAGAGCGCCGCTCTGCGAAATACCGCGCGGGGTCTTCTCCTCCAACACTATTCAATACTGCCAGGGCAATCCGCCCATTTTGCTCCGCCTCTAACCAACTCGTCCATGAAGAACACATCCAGCTGACATACGCCATCATGTCCTCAAAACTCCTGCAATCTTCAGGCTTCAGGCTGCCGAATAGATTTCTCATGTCCGTCTCGAATACTTTGCTTAGGGCAATATTGTTCGATATGTAACTCTTCGTATTCATGAACGCTGGCAACCAACTGGCAAGCACTCCACACTCTGCCCTGTAATAAGAAGCATAAAACTGGTCAAGCAGTTGTTTTACCTCAAGCGGTTCTGCGATTTCTTGGTACAACCACAATGCATCGCCTATCGCGCGAAGAGTTTGCGGACTGCACTCTCCATAGCGCTGATTTGTGAGCTCCACGTACCGCACATAATCTTCTCTTCGTTTGCTATTGGTCGGCGCCGCAAAAAGCATCGTTAACCCGAAAATCTGCGCATCAGCGAACTCAGGTCCGTAGTCACTCTTTGCAAACTCTCGCACCAACTTGATCACATCATTGTCTAGATTGCCACATTCGGCATTCAGGACCTGGGCGAACTTGAGCAGCCCACCGGAAGCCCCATACTGCTTCAGTTCACGGCCAACGCGGTCAATGAGCGCACAGCGGTCATGAGCGCTCTGGGTTCCATACTCGGACATTTTGGCGAGATGTAGCAACACGAAAAGACCCTGCTCATCTGTGTACAGTCCGTCCTTTGCAGCAACGTAGCTACTGACAAATTCAGACATCTCCCTGGTCGATCGTAGGGAGTTGGTGATCGTGTCGTGGCGTATGGAGCTATTGAACGTTGTCAGCATGAAGTCCATCCAGCCAGACCGTATGCTCGCATATGACTCCTGGCTCAGTACGCCTGCGGCAATGGCCATCATTGATGTGCATGCCCGATACTCCCCTAGCGAAGCGCAATAGGACAGGCTCTTCTGAAATGCACCCCATTCGTCCGGGTAATCATCTGAGTCCAGATGCAGAGCGCAGGTTGTGAAGACCGTATCGGTTTCAGCCAGATACTCCAATAGCGTTTCGGAGGCTTCATCGATCTGTAAATTGTACATGATACTGTGAACCATGACCGCGGCTGTTGCACGCGCGAGCTCACAGGGCCCTACCATGGCGCTGATGCGATCATGCTCCTCAGCGACGAACTCAGCTGTACGCAAGACAGCAGCGCGGGCATTCTCAGGAGCATACGGCACGGAATAGACCTTGAGCAACGCTGAGTAATACACGGGTGTAAGCTGGTCTTTAAGACTGCTCATGGACCGAGGAAGGTCCATTTCCTGTAGACGACTCACAATCTCAATTACCAACCCCAGGTGGTCGGCCATACTCTCTTCCGTTACAGTGGACTTGACAATACTCTCATCCATCATCAGTACCATATAGGAGATCGGAATAAGAGCAGAGTATCTATCTTGAGACTTAGTCTTTGTTGCCATCGCCTCCCGAGCGAAGCGGTGACTTATGGACACATATGCAAGTGGGTCAGGAATGCCTGAAAACGTGGTCCCATCTTGCAGGCGCGCGTAACTCACAGCAGCGGATATCGCCAAGGACTCGAAGACGAACTGCCCAAGAAGGAAGTTCGCAGTGCCTTCCATCTGCTGCCGATGCTTCTCAAGAAGGGGATTCACCCAAGCGCTTCCCCGAAGGAAGGACCTGACCTCCCCCTCCTCCATCAACGGGAACAGTTCCATATATGCCACTGCGAGAGCACCCGTGTAGCTCGGCAGTGCATTCAACTTCTCGAGCATCCCATTCAATACCTCCGCCCGACAGTCCCTGTCCAGTACCTTGAATCGTTCACTGACATAGGAGGATATGTTCTGCTGTATCCGAAAAGTTGCATTGCCGTCTTGTGCATGGTTGATCAGCGTCCGTGTATACAGCAATGAAGCGAAGGCGTCAGCGCATTCCAGGTTGCTGGTGCGCTGGGCGTTCTCGAACAGTTCTTTTGCCTTTGATCCGATGTATTCCGAGGTGCGCAACGTGGTGTCCTGCCCAGCAGCCACCAAGGCCAAAGCCCCAAGGTTATCGCCTCTGTTCAGAGCGGCTTTGAACTTTTCAAAAGGCTCCGATTGGCCCAGCACATTAGCTGCACTGAGAATTAGTACAACCGCCCAGAAATATACCAGACCCCAACTCCTCATCCTGATCTACTTTACCAGTAGCGCCGGATCCAAACTGCTGAACTGGGAAATGGTCGCTTCCGGCGTGCCGCACTTGAAGGAGAACTCCGTCATTACCCGCCAGCCTGTGCTGTCCGATGCGATGGTCTCCTGGGCCACCAGCGTTACGGGTGTTTCCGCTCTGAACCTCTTGGTGGCCGCATCGGATAGCGCGTAGGCACCCGCCGTGAAGCGCAGTACATCCGCGTAGCGGATCCAGATGTAGCCACCGCTGCCCCACCCTGTGCCCCAGGAATTGAGGACCTCAATGGCTCCGCCATATTTCTGGTCGTCGTATCCTACTACAACCATGGCATGCGCCCTCGCAGGGTCGGGTTCCTCACTGGGCCCCGGGCTCCACACTGCCACTCCAGTGGCACGCTCGAATGATGCGGAAGGCATCATGCCGATCATCACCGGCATGCCTTTGGAAAGGGCAAAGCGCATCTCGTCAATCGACTCCAACCGATACGCTTCTTCGATGGTGTAACTGCGCGCTTCAACGAGGTCTTCCGTGTAGGAAGGGGGATAGAAGTCCGTCAGCATCCGCTCCGTGAAGGGGTAGTACTGCCCGTACTCCACACGCATCAGGCGTTGCACACCGTTGTTCAGCAAGTCGTTCACCGCTTTCTCTGGATCCAAACCTCCCGATGCAGCTCGGTCGTTCACTGATCGACTCCTGTAATAGATGAACCACGGGGAAAAGCTGTTCGCCGAAATGGTGGCCTTGTCTGTCCACCCGTTGCGCTTTGCGTAAAGAATTGTGCGCGCTGTGGCGAGGGAGTAGGCCACGCAGGTCGAACCATACTGAGCGTGGGTGTAGGGTGCGTACGGCTTGAGCGAGGCGCTGGATGGCAATGCGTCCCGATCGGGTTGTATCCTATCCCGCTTCGCGAAGTCTGCGGCGTTCCAGTTCAGTCCTTGAGCAAGGACTGTTGGTAGCACCGCAAATAGGAGAACAGTAATAGTAAGGATGCGTTTCATGGCTTCACCAGTCTGGTTCCGAAGATAGGAACTGATGGTTTTAAACTGGTCCTCATCCACACCTAACCAGGCGCAGCTCCCATCAGTGCTCGCTCACTCGCTTGGGCTTCAGAGCGGTAAAGACCATTACAGGTCGTTGGAACTACTTTCTGGTCTAAACGACAAAGCCGGGATGCCCACGTTACAGCCTCTCACAGAATCACACTCAGGCCATCCCCATCGTTTAGGTCTCATTGACGCCAAACCTAATGCGCATGACTCGCCCTTGGTCATCACCCACAATTAACTCCAATGGGCAAGCCGAGATTCTGTCAACGTAGGATCTCATCATCCCATTAACCGACTCGGGGTAAAACCGAGCCCCACTTCCCTGCTCCCTCAATTCATCCCCTTCCCCGCCTCCGCCCCCGGCACCATCCTGTAATCCATCCCGCTCGCCACGGCCATCTGCTTCGCGTAGTCGGCCTTGGCCAGCACCACCTCGTCGTCGATCTGGTCGTCGCGCTTCACTTCGATGATGAGGTAGGAGCCGTCGCCCTTCAGGACGAGGAAGTCGGGGTAGTAGGTGCGGAGGGTGTGCGACACCGGGTCGATATAGGGCACGGCGAAGTCACTCTGGCCGTGGGTGAGCATGCCGGTGAAGTAGACCCGGTCCACGAGGGGGTCCGCGAGCAGGGCGTCGAACATCTCCTTCTCCGGCTTGGAGTCGAAGACGTAGTTGTCCAGGTGGAAGGAGCGGTTGGAGAACTTCTTGTACTCTGCACTGTCCTTGGGCACGATCAGGTGCTTCTTGCCCTTCACCCAGTAGCAGCCGTCGTCGCCGGGGTCCTTCACCAGATCCACCTCTTCCTCCTCCTCCTTCTCGTAGGCCTGTAGCTCGTAGAAGGCCTCGAAGAGCTTCGGCACCAGCACGTCGTAGACCACCTCGTTGTACTTGTTCACGAGCTCCACGAGCGCTGGCAGCCCCTCTTTGCTGCCCTCCAGGACCTCCTGCACCACGAGCGGGCTCTTGTTCATGTAGCGCGACAGCTCGGCCACGAGGGTGAGCGCCGTGTACTTCTCCCGGCGCTTGTACTCCTCCGTCACGTCCGCCGCGATGCGGTTGGTGCTCGAGATGGACCGCTGCACGCCGACGACGATGCGGTACTTGCTCTCGTCCAGCGCGGCGGTCCCGAAGTCCAGGCCGGTCGGCGGCTCCTTGTCCTGCTTCACGTAGAGCTTGCGGATGCGCTTCAGCTTCACGGTGATCTTCGGCACCCGCACGCGCACCTGCACCGGCTCGTCGTCGTCCGGGCGCTCGGTGATGTCCTTGATCGACAGCCGGAAGTTCTGCTTCAGCTCGTCGTCCAGTATCGCCTTGTTCTCCACGCTCAGGTGCACCGTGGCGCGCTGCTGGATGTCGGTGATGGCGCGCAGGCAGCGCATGGTGGCCTGGAGCACGAACACGGTGCTCTTCGGCTTGCGGTGGAGGGCGACGGAGAACAGCGACCGGCAGTTCCAGCCCTCCTTCCCCTTGTTCACGAGGAGGATGAACTGCTTCTCGGACTCGGGCGTGTCCAGCAGGTTGAACTCGCGGATGTCGTCATTGGTGGTCACCTTGTCGTCACCGACGTTCACGAGGATGGAGGAGATGGGGATGCCCATGTCGGCGAGGACGTTCTCCAGGGCCGGGCGCAGCTCGGTGGTGCATTCCTCGATGGTGCTGCTGAAGAAGGCGAGCTTGGGAAGCATGCCCTCATAACGCTTGCCCTTCTGCTCGGACCAGAAGTCCTTCACCACGGCGTGGATGAACTCGCGGGTCTGGGTGTTCGCGTAGTCCTTGATGTCCACCTGCTTCAGGTAGGCGCCGTCGATGGCCGGCTTCAGGCCGTAGGCGTAGACCACCTCGGGCAGCACCTTACTCTCCACGAACGGCGTACCGGTGTAGTTGTAGCAGCCCACCACGCACGTGCCGGTCTCCTTCAGGCTGGCCGCCAGCTCGTCGATGGTGAGGCGCAGGCTCGTCTTCCCCTTGCGCATCAGGTCCTTCTCCAGGGTGGCGCCGAAGGCGTGGTGTGCCTCGTCCACGTAAACGCCGAGCTGCTCCAGCCGCAGCAACTTCTGGAACCGCTGGTTGCCGATCAGGTCGCCCTCGTCCTCAATGTCGCCGTACAGGTCGGCGTACTCGTCCGTGGTCGACTTGCTCCGGTACTTCTCCACGTCCGCCGCGAACAGCAGCTCGCCCTTCGTCTTTTCCTTGTGCTGGCGCTTCAGGATGATCTTCTGGTTGTTGGAGATGATCAGGTTGTACCGGCTCCGGTCCAGCACGTTCAGGCTCGTGCCCGTCTCGTCCAGGAAGTGGAACTGCAGGTTCATGTCCAGCCAGGCCACGTACTCCGGCGGCACCACCTTGCTCTTGTCGAAGGTCTGGATCTCCTTCAGGCTCTGCAGCACCGTCTTGTCCGGCGCGAACACCAGCGCGTTGTGGCAGTACTTCGGATCGGTGGGGAACTTGTTCGCCAGCAGGAACTCGTAGAAGATGCTCGTGGCCATGAGCACCGTCTTGCCGAGGCCCATGGTGAGGGCGAAGATGTAGTTCGGGTAGTTCAGCTGGAACTGCTGGAAGGTGTCGAACACCTGCCTGTACTGCTTCGTGTCCAGGTCCTCGAACAGCTCCAGCATGCTGCGCTGGCCCACCTTGCTCTCCGCCCGCCCGGCGAAGGCACCGCGCTTCTCGTACCAGTCCTTGAACACCTCGTGGAGCATCCGGTTGTCCAGGCCCTCCTTCAGGAACACGTACATCTCCAGGGCCTCGTACTGCGGCTGGCGCAACCAGCCGCCCGTGGCCGGGTTGTTGTGCTCCAGGAACTTCCGGGTGAGCAGCTTGTAGCTGCGCTGGATGGTGCCCCGGTTCTCCGTGTAGAAGAGCTGGAGGTACTGGTAGAACGGGAAGTCGAACTGGGCTTCCGCCTTCTTGGTCTTCGCCATGGCTCAACGCAGTTCGATCTCCAGTGACTCGGAGAGCAGGTCGGTGATCTTCACCTTGATGGTGCCGGCGTCCTTCGGGATGGGGTAGGTGCCCTTCACCAGCTCGTTCTTGTCCGGCACGTCCACCAGCGTGGGCTCGAACACGCCGCCGTCGTAGTTCCAGTCCACCATCACGCTCTCCACCAGCTCGCGCCAGTCGTCCACCGTCTCCTTCTGCATGCTCAGCTTCTGGAGGAGGTTCATCGGGTAGAACTGTTCGATCACCAGCTCGCCCTTCTTCTTGGTGACCTTGGCCTCCGCCTCGCGCTTGAACTGCAGGTCCTGCTTGTCGCGCAGGATGTCCACGATCTCCACGTCCAGCTTGTGCGGCACCTCCTTCTCCAGCGCCGCCTTCAGGTCCGGCTCGTGGCCCATGCACACGATCAGCAGGTGCTCCACCGGCTTGTTCGGGCTCTTGGCCTGGCGCCGGGCGAACTCCTTGTAGTCGAAGTTGGCCACCAGGGTGCTCAGGTCCGCCCGCGTGGCGATCCGGTTCACCGGCATCACCTTCACCATGCGCCCGTCCTTCTCGCCGTCGTAGATGGAGTTGCCCGGCAGGGGCTGGATCTCCAGCGCCTGCAGCAGCAGCTCCTTCGCCTCCACCTCGTTCCGGAACACGTCGTACTGGTTCACGTTATACACCGAGAACCCGGTGTAGAACGTGTCCACCTTCTGCTTACCACCATCCTCCTCATCCCCGAACTCGATCTCCGGCGGCTTGGTCCGGATCTCCTCCGCCACGTTGATCAAGCGCTTGGTGGTCGTCTGGATGGCCCCAAGGTTGATGTCCGCACCGATGAACCGTCGACCCAGTTTCATGGCCACAGCTTGTGTTGTTCCTGAACCCATGAAGCAGTCCATTACGAGGTCACCAGGGTTAGAGGAACTGGAGATGATCCGGGCAAGTAGATTCTCATTCTTCTGTGTCGGGTATCCCACCTTCTCGCCGCTGAAGCTCATAATGTTGATAGAATCCAAGCGATCCATGTCGCTGCAATTCCACGTATCCTCCATTGGGTATCCCTTTCCTGTCGGTTGACCGCCGTCTCTTCTAACATAGCCCGCAGGATAGGGTATGTAGATCTTGTTGAAGTTGATGTTTGATGACTTTCCATAGAAGAGTATGGTGTCATGATTCCTAATCCAATTCGGCGCAGCCGACTTATACCCCGAGATCCACCCTATCCTCCAGATAATCTCTCTCTGGAAATTGCCAAGGCCAAATACCTCATCGCAAATCAGTTTCACGTAATGGCCTCGGGATGGATCGACATGGATATAGGCACTACCTGTATCACTAAGCAACTCACGAATCAGTAGCAGGCGCTCATACATATACTGGAGATACTCGTCGTTCGACCAGATGTCAGCGTACTGCTTCTCCTCAAAACCGCTCAGGTCATTCTGGACTTCATTGCCTTTCAGCTTAATGACCTTCTTATAGTCCGCCTTTGAATCGTAGGGCGGATCGATGTAGACCAGGTCCACCTTGCCGCGGAACTCCTTCAGCAGGTGGCTCATCACCTGCAGGTTGTCGCCCCAGTAGATGCGGTTCATCCAGCCCTTCACCGGCTCGCCGTGGTTCTCCTTCAGCTGGGCCGGGAAGTACTGCGTGCCCCGGAAGGGTCGCTTGCCCTTCCAGTGGAGCATCGGGTAGCCCTTGATCGGCTCGAACTCGTAGCGCTCCACGGTGTCCAGCTTGCGCTCCACCGCCATCTCGATCGTCTTCTGCTTCGCCATCTTGGTCTTGTGCTCTTCGCTGTTCGTTCTGGGTCCTCAATTCTTCGCCCCCGGCTCCACCTTCCGGCAGTAGTGCTTCATGTCGCACTCGAAGCAGGTCTTCTTCGCCACCTGCACGCCGTCCATGGAGAAGTCCTTCGCCTGGATGCGCGCCACCACGGCGTCGAACTCGCGGATGGTGGCGTCGATGGTGGCGTGGTCCTTCGGGAAGCTCACGTATGGGTTGCCGTCCTTTTCCCCGGTGTAGTAGAGGTGGAGCTTGCTGACCTCCTGGCCGGTGCGCTCCTCGATGATGTGGGCGTAGGCCTCCAGCTGGCGCTGGTAGCGCTTCAGCCGCTCCTTGTTCTCCAGCGCGTTCACGTCCGGCTTCTTCTCGCTCTTGAAGTCGACCAGCTCCACCGTGCCACCCTCGCCGCGGATGAGGTCCACGGTACCCTTCAGGATGTAGTTCTCTTTCACAAGGCTCACGTCCACCTCGGCCTCCACCACGCGCTCCCAGTTCTGCTCGTTGCGCTCGCGGTAGCGCTGTACGTGGCCGAGGGCCGCCTCCACCTGGCCGGGCGCGAGGTAGCTGCGCTGGGCGCTGGCGAGGGTCTTGTAGTTGCGGTGCAGCCACTCGTTCACGGCGTCCGGGGTCACGGCTTGCTCGTCGCCGCGCAGCACGGCCTTGTGGATGTCCTCGATGGTCTGGTGCACCAGCGTACCGAAGAGGGGCGCCGCGTTGCGCACCGGTGCGAACTCCAGCTCCTTGTAGAACTTGTACTGGAGCGGGCAGTTCTCGTAGACGGCGATGTGGGAGGTGAAGGAGTACTGCTTCTTCACGCTGGTGGGCCGCACCTCGTCCAGCCGGATGTCCGCCCAGCGGAAGGCCGAGTCGGTGGTGCGGGGCACGCTCTGGTAGGCGCGCTCCAGGTAGCGGCTGGGCGTGCGCCCGTGCCCCTCGCGCTCCTGGGCGGTGAGGACGAGGAGGTTCTGGGGGCGGCTGAAGGCCGTGTAGAAGAGACGCCAGAAGTCGAAGACCTTCGTGCGGTCCATGGGCTCGTAGGGCGGCTTGCGGTAGTGGTTGGTCTGGAGCTCGGCGTCGAGCGCGGTGTGGGCCACGCGCGGCACGGCGCTGAGGGAGCCGACGAAGACCACGGGAAACTCCAGTCCCTTGCTCTGGTGGACGGTGAGGAAGGAGACGCAGCCGGAGGGGGCGCGCTCGTCGAAGTCCTCGAACTCGCCGATGCCGCCGTCGTGGAGGAAGCGGAGGTAGGAGTTGAAGAACTTGCCTAGGGTCCACTCGATGTTCTTCGGGGTGAAGACGGTGATGGTGTGGAGGTACTCGAACTTGGTGAGGAGCTGGGACATGCGGCCCACGTTGTAGGCGGCGCGCAGCTCGGTGGGCCCGGCGCCCATGTCCTTCCCGAGGTAGGGCCGGAAGAGGTCGAAGCGCAGCAGTTCGTACAGTAGGCCGGAGAACGCGTAGTTGGTGTTCTCCGTCATCTCCAGGTGCCGCTTTGCAGCGGCCTTGCAGAAGGCGAGCAGGTCGGCGTGGCGTTCCGGGTCCTTGCGGATGGCGTCCGCGAAGAACTTCTTGCAGTGCTCGTAGTAGCCCCAGATGTCCAGCGTCACGGTCGGGTCCCACTGGAGGATGTCGAACAGGTTGCGGAAGCAGAAGATGATGGCGCCGAGCATCAGCTTCACCTCCTCGCGCTCGAAGAACAGCGCCGAGCGTGGCGAGAACACGTTCACGCCGCGCTCCTCCAAGTAGGCGGCGAGGCCGAGCACCTGGTCGCCCTTCACGGAGCGGAAGAGGAAGGCGAGCTGGTTGCGGTCGGTGATGGCACCGGCCCGTTCCCCGTCCAGGATGAACTGGTGGATGGCCGCGTACCAGGTTTCCGGGCCGGCCTCGTGGTCCGCGCCCAGGCGCACCACCGCCGGGTGGTCCGCGAACGCCTTGTCCGGCTGCGGCAGGATCTCCTTCGCGTAGCGGAACGAGCGCGCGCCCTCCGTCCAGTCGCAGTCCTGCATCCACCGGTTGTAAAAGCGGATGATGTCCGGATGGGAGCGGTAGTTCGTGGTGAGCGTGACCTGCGCGCATCTCGGGAAGTTCTGCTTGAACTCCAGGATGTTCCGGATGGTGGCACCGCGGAACCGGTAGAGGCCCTGGTCGTCGTCGCCCACCACGCAGATGTTGCCGTGCGCCTCGGCCAGCTTCAGCAGGATCAGCTCCTGCACCGTGTTCGTGTCCTGGTACTCGTCCACGAGGATGTAGCGCACCTTCTCTTGCAAAGCCTTCAAAACGGCAGGCTGCTTCGTGAGCAGCTCCCACAGCTTCACCTGGATGTGCGAGAAGTCCAGCGCGTTCTCCTCCTCCAGCAGGTGGCGGTACAGCTCGTAGGCCTGCGCCAGCGCGGACACGCCGGGGTCGTCCGACCGCAACATCTTGCGCAGGTCCAACACCTCCTCGCCCACCTTGCTCGCGTACTTAACCAAGCGCTCGGCCTTGTCCCAGCGCGGCACCTGGTGGCCGTGGCCCACTATGTAGCCGAGCCCCTCGATCTTCTCGAAGCGGTTCAGCTCGTCCATCACCATGTAGTTCTGGTCGAAGCTGTCCAGTACCCGGTAGTTGCGCTTCAGGTCCGTGTACTCCCGGTGCTCCTCCAGCATGCGCAGGAAGATGGAGTGCAAGGTCCCGATGTACACCTCGTTAAGGTTCACCTTCAACCCCAGCTCCAGCACCCGGTTGCTGATCCGCGAGATCACCTCCGCCGCCGCCTTCTCGGTGAACGTGGCCACCATAATCTTCGCGGACTCCACGCCCTTCTCCTTCAGCAGGTACACCACCCGCTCCACCAGCGTCCGCGTCTTCCCGGAACCCGGGCCGGCGATGATGAGCATCGGTCCGTCCACGCTGAGGATGGCCGGGTGCTTCTCGGCGTCGACGCCGATGGTCTTGAGATGCGCGGCATAGGGCTTGGCCTCTTCGGGTATGGGCGGCGGGGCGATGTACTCCGGTGCCGGCGCAGCCTTCGTCGGCGGCTGGTGGTCATCGGCCTCGCGGCGCTGCGCTCTGGCAGCAGTGGCTTTACGCCTCTGCGGTACTGCCGTCCCTTGGCCCGTCGGCCGTTTGATGGGTCCGCCCCGGCCCTGGCCACGGACCACGAGACCCGCCGCTAGCAGCTCCTCCCGCGCAGTTTCGTATCGCTGCTTCGACCAGCCCAACTCGCGCGCGGCCGCGCCCTCCCCCACGGAGTCGTGGTGGTTGAGCAGGGCGAGCAGGGCGGTGGCGTCGGGGTTGGTTGTCACGAATACCAAATTAGTTGCCGGTTCCCCGGGCTTGCAAATCTGGACCTTCGGACTTCAACAAGCCCGGCTTCTCAACGCAATCGTAGATGCGCCTCAGCCGCATCCGGCGCCTCTTATCGCTCATGGCGACATGACCTTTGGAGCGTCGGTTAAGAAGATCAAGAGCGCGCTCGGCAAATGATCGGGGGAACACATTGGACTCGGTCCACCGATCATGCTCTGGCCGGATGATCCCGACCACGTCATCACCACGCACTTTGGCCAGCTCGGCTGAACTCAGTTCATCGAGTACCAGCACATCTTCCAACGCAAGAAATGGGACACCTAACTCGGCTGCCGGAACTTCCTCAATAGACCCCAGTGCGCTCATACGGTACATCGGGGACCGTGAGCTTGCGGTCATGCACTCGTAGACATCGATGAAGCGCTCATAGACCGGATCGTTCGTGAGGAAATGCATGATGCTGATATCGATCCCACCGCGGCTATATGCCTTCGCCACATCGCAGAGGTCGAAGGCGCCTGTGCAGCGGTCAACACCATCACTTAGAACGAAGATGATCCGTCTGACCCTGGGATCTGAGCTGAACGAGCCTGTTGATAGGTCAAGCCTGGAAACAAGCGGTGTCGCGCCGAAAGGGATCAAGCACCGCTGGATCTCGCGGAAGTACGTTGTGTCATACGCGCCGATGGGACGTTCGAACCTCGGTCTATCTGAGCAATAACCCTCAACGGTGACCAGCCCTAGGCGCTTGTGTTGAAGATCAAAGGTGAGGCAGGATAAGAGCTTGTTCGCCAAGCGATTCCTCGTCATACCCATGGTATTGTAGGTGATCGTGTCCATACTCCCACTGAGGTCGTGGACGAAGAGTATCTCATCGTACTGGTCCAGATGGTCGTATAGCACTTCATAACCGAACGGGAATGCCACAGTATCACAGAAAGCCTTCCTGCTGTCCGCCTCTGGAGCGGAGCGTTCCTCAGGCCGGATGATCATTCGACCCTCGCTGCCGCAATCATTGGGGAATGGTATTGGGTCCGCTCGTTGCAGCAGCCTTTCGTTCCTTATCACGCTACTGTTCCAAGGCGCGTAGCACTTCGCGGCTTGATACATCCCCCTGCTTTTGCGGTAATCCGTGCAGTGAACGGGTAGTGCTGGATCCGAATAGTTGTTTATCGAGCCCGCATGCAGGAGGTTCAATGTCCCAAGGTTGTTCAAGTACCTCGCCCGTTCCATGTCGCTGTGTATCCGGTCAATGAACTTGCCGATCGACCGAACGGTATTGTAGGCGTTGGTGAACTCCCCGAGCACATAATAAGCATAGTACAGGCAGTTCGTGTAATAGAGGCGCTGAGATGCGTCCAATTCTCGGGCTTGGAGTGCTTTCTGCATCTCTCTAACAATGGTCCGTAACATCTCATCACTCCCATAGGTGATGACACTTTCCCTCAAACCGATATGCTCCGGGTAGATCCGGTACGCCCTTGCCAAAAGCTCTCCCTTCTTCAATGAGTCCGTCTCAGTGTTCGCCTGATAGACGTACTGGTAGAACAGCTCATCCTGCCCGAAGTTGAACTCGTTCGGCGGTCTGTTCAGGGAGTCCCGATTGTACCAGCGGCGTACACGTGCATTGGGCCATAAGCGTCCTCGAAAATTCTCCAAAGTGACCCCATCACATTCCACCGCTGGTGTATCCGTCGGTATTGAATCGGTGCCTGCCCCCCATCGAACGAGTCGAGTATCCTTTTTGCTGAATGTTCCTGCCTTTTCGGAGCCATCATTGCAGCCGATCATCAGAACGAGCAAAGCGACTCCCAAGTGGGCAAATAGATACCACCGAATGGTTGTCCGTTCCTGGTCTTTCATGGTTACCCTGGCATTCGGTTCTTGATCAATTGTCAAATCTGCGGCTGAACTGCTCATAGTGTACTCTCCCCCAGGAGTCGAAGAGGTCAAGCGAGACGGGCGTTGCGTCGATGGTTAAAAGCCACGCCCTCGCTCTCCTTGATGGTCTTCCACAGGAACAGCTCGTTCAGCTCGCCGGCCTCGATGCCGATCGCGGCCGCGAGGTTCTTGCTGTCGTGGAACTGCGCCCAGTCCCGCTCGTCGCGGAAGGCGACGAGGGCATCGATGAGGTGTTGGATGTCGCTCATGTGCTTCGGCCGTGAAAGTACCCAACCCGCGCTGGTTGAGGGGCTTGTATTCCACATTGGCATGATCCATCCCGTTCTGGCATAGGCCGGGCTGGTAATAAAGCGGTGCGGCTACGCCAAATCGTGACGCAGGCGATGGATACGAACCAAAGCCTGCGTAACGAAGGTGTGGACCGATCAATTCGCCCAACGTGGCCAAAGCCCGACCAAGGCATGTTCGCATCAGACCAAAATGCATGATGAATCGATGGTATGCCTTTAGAAAGACACTCCCAAGCCCATTTCACAAGCGATACGAATTCGTGTTGAAAACTCGGGAAAGTTGAACCATGGTAACCGCCCCGCATGCGGGCTATTTTTGCGGCACGGAAATCCAGATACATCAAGTCATCTGCTTCGGAATTGATCATGAATTGTAAATACTAACAATGAAGATCTTATTTGTTGATCTTATCCACCCCGCGCCGCCCCCCTCCACACACCGGTCCGCACAGCCTCCACACCAGGGGGAGGCCTGCGCCCTGCTCCCCTTCCGCCCAAGCCTGCGGATGGCCTTCCGGGCCCTGATGGCCCTGCCGCTGACCGGCCTCGCCACGCTGCTTGCACACAGTCCGACCAAGGCCGGATGGGCAACTTTTCCAATTGTCCAAGCGATCATTCCTATTGGCAAGATCCCTTTTCCAGTTGGAACAGTTCCTCCGACACATGGAAATGTGATCGTTCCATATGGATCGGTGATCGTTCCATATGGAAAAGATACTGCGAAACATGGAAATGTTCCATTTCCATATGGAAAAAGTCCTTTTCCATTTGGAATAATTCCTTTTCCATATGGAACAGTGGCTTCGACACATGGAAAGATCGCCATTCCATATGGCGCATGTTCCTTTCCATATGGAACGATCCCATTTCCAATTGGAAGAGTAGGCCCCACAGGGGCTGGATGGGTGCAGTGCCCCTGCACGCTGCATGCCGCACGGGGCCCGCCGCCACCGGACCATCCACCGACCCTCTTGGTCGCCCGCCAACCTGGCCGGGAGGCGATCGGGAGGCTGCAACAAGCCCGGCCGGGCGAACCCGTGGCGCGTCAGGTCCACATCAATTTAAACCTGGAGCCCAAGCTCCATTAGAACAGTCAAAATGGCTACTATAAAAAAGGAGACGTCCAAGTTGACGTCCAACCAACTGGCCGCGAAGGCCGAGTTCATCGTGGAACGCATGAGCGGCAACGCCGCGTTCCCCAGTCCCTTACCCTCGCTGGACGACATCACCGATGCGGTGAAGCAGCTCCGAACGGCGACCACCAATGCGCTGGATGGCGGCAAGACCGCCACGGCCATAAGGAACGCGCGGCACAGGGAGCTGCGCCAGTTGTTGAACCAGCTCGCCGGCCATGTGGCCAGCGTGGCCGAGGGCAACGAGCTGGCCATCCTGAGCAGCGGCTTCAGCGTGCGCAAGCGCAGCACGCCCGCTCCGGAGCCGGCCATGCCCACAGGCCTGCAGGCCTACATCAGCGACCACACCGGTCGCGTGGACCTGAGCTGGCAACCGGTGTTCCCGGCCGTGACCTACCACATCCAGTGGACGGTGACGGACCCCACCGACGAGAAGGGATGGCAGCTCGCCGCGGTGAGCACCCGTTCCAGCGCGAAGTTGACCGGCCTGCCCAGCGGACAGGTGTCGTACTTCCGCGTGGCCGCCATCAACACCAAGGGCCTGGGGCCCTGGAGCCAGGTGGTGAGCACCCTGGTGAAGTAGGCGGGGGCAGTGGAGCCGTTGCAGCGGTCTTCCACCACCCCCATCCGGTAGTCTCCTACCAACACTCCGAAGAAGTGAAGGCCCTGCGAAAGTAGGGCCTTCATTTTTTGGGGGGGGTACTTCGAGTCCCCAGGGTGCACCCGGTCCTTTGGATTCGCCAACCCAAGGGATCGTGACAGGTGGTGAGCCTGGCCATGCCTCACGGCCCGAACGATTACCCCGTTCACCACCCGCCCCCAAAGGCGAAGCCCCCCAAGTTGCTTGGAGGGCTTGCCCTTGTTTGAGGTAGCGCGGGGGAGACTTGAACTCCCGACCTCAGGATTATGAATCATGCGCTCTAACCAGCTGAGCTACCGCGCCATACCTGCTGCCCATGGGCAACGGGGCCGCAAATATAGACATTGCCCCCTTTCAGGCGAGCGCCCAACAAGCGCCTGCGGTACTTGCGCGGGTGGCGGATCTTGCTACCTTGGCCCACTACCTCCCAGATCCGCATCACCATGGCGAAGAAGAAGTCCGCACCGGCCAAAAAGAGGACGGGTGCCCCGAAAGGCAAGGCTGTGAAAGCGGCCAAGGCCACCAAGAAGGCCGCGCCGGCCAAGCGTGCTGCGGTGAAGTCCAAGCCGGCACCTGCGAAGGCCAAGGCCAGACCGGCCAAGGCCGGAAAGGCCAGCGTGAAGAAGGCCGCAGCACCCGCCAAAGGGAGAAGCGGAGGCAAAACCACGAAACCGGCCCCGAAGAAGGCAGCTGTGC
>Ga0315900_10003404_pt1 | contig 23324 bp, 25 predicted proteins | sample LakEriMetagenome_FD_203521 | JGI IMG/M metagenome (GOLD analysis project Ga0315900, IMG submission 203521) | Freshwater fungal communities from buoy surface, Lake Erie, Ohio, United States - Buoy 12 MA114 | ecosystem: Environmental > Aquatic > Freshwater > Lake > Lake biofilm | place: USA: Lake... | reverse complement strand
CCCGCAAATCGCGCGATTTTAGAATCTAATCGTTTGGCTTGCGCTCACTATAGCCCTAAACGGTCTCGGTTGGAAACGTTACAAGAGAGCCATCTTTTAGTGCCTGCACGGCAGTTACCAACGCATCAGCGCTGCAATTTGAGAGAAACAGGTTCGTTGACACATCAAATCATCAGCTTGTGTCTGACTTTAAAACTCTTGTCCAATTTTACTTGCATAAAACTCAGCGAGTGCGAAGTCTTCTTTAGTGTCAATATCAATGCACTCTGCTGCAGCTTCAATTAGAAGTGGTTGCATTTTTGTGGCAAAAAAAGCTTCTTGTTCTCTGAGATCACTCGGGGAAATAATATAAAAACTTCCATTTATAATAAAGAGTGGTTCCAATTCTTGAGATCTTGAATAATTATTCTTATCAGCTATAAAAGAGGTTAAATTCTCTCCCACTAATTTAAACATCCATTTCGGATGTTGGCTAACGGGAGATACGGCTATGACTGGTTTCATACCGGAAGTCTTGAATTTTTCAATACCTTCGATAATTTTTTCGACCCTCCGAAACGGTGTAGTTGGCTGTAAAATCATTACGGCGTCAACTTTAGAAATATTCTTTTCAAACCAATTAAGCGCGTGCAGGGCTACATCCGTAGTCGTAGCCGAATCTCCCGATATCTCAGATGGTCGAAACCAAGGTACCTCAATACCGCACTCTTTTGCTATTTCTGCAATTTCTTCTGAGTCTGTAGAAACGATAATGGTTTTCTCGTAAGGTAAATTCTGCGCGAGTTCAATTGTCCAACTAATCAGAGGCTTTCCTGCTAGTTCCATAATATTTTTTCCTGGCAGCCGCTTTGAGCCGCCACGAGCTGGGATGATGATTAACAATTTCATAGCTTCATGAAATTTCTTAGAATTGATAGGCCAACTTCACCACTTTTTTCAGGATGAAATTGACAACCTGTTATGTAATTTTTTGTGATTACAGCTGGTACATCTGTCGCACCATAAGGAGTGTAGGCAAGCAATGATTCTACATTCTTTGGAGTTGCCATATAGGAATGCACAAAGTAGGTGGCATCGCCTGGCATCAGGCCATTTAAAATAGAGTCGCGCCAAGTTTCTATACTTTGTTTCGTATGCAATTCATTCCAACCAATATGTGGAATTTTGTGTTTCACCCCCAAAGTGTCGGTGTTTGGAACCGCAGTGACAAGTCCTTCAATTATTCCTAACCCTTTGGTTTTGCCAAATTCTTCACTTTCTTCAAGTAACAATTGCATGCCTAAACAGATTGCAAGCATCGGCCGACCTGTTAACGAAAAATCTTGGATAGCGGAAACCAAACCAAGATTCGATAAAGCTGCCATTCCGTTTGGGAAAGCACCAACACCTGGCAATACTAATTTTTCTGCAGTATGAATTTCTGCAGGAGTTGAAACAAATTTGACTTCAGCGCCACAATTATCAAAACCGCGCTGCACGCTAAGCAGATTCCCTACGCCATAGTCAATTACTGAAATTGGTTGTGACTTCATAGTCTCTAACTCCCAATCCAGCTTCCTTTGCGATTCCTCTTAATTCTGCCACTGTAGATCTTTTGTAATGCAAAATATCAGCCATAGCGACCGCGTCGGCCATGCCTTCACGCACGACGCGAGTGATATCTTCGGGGGCTCCCATTCCGCCGCTGGCAATAACAGGGATGTCTACAGACCCGGATACTGCCTTAACAAGCTCAATATCGAAGCCTTTTCGAGTACCTTCTTGATCTATGGAGGTCAAAAGAATCTCACCTGCTCCTTGAAGTTCACACGCTCTAGCCCATTCCACAACATCGCGACCTGATCTCTCTCGGCCATTATCTGTATAAACTTCCCACTTATTTTCTGATATTTTCTTTGCCTCTATTGATAAAACCATGCACTGGCTACCAAACCTGCGAGAAATATCATTCACTAGATCTGGGGTTGCAACTGCAGCTGTATTGATTGCGACTTTATCAGCGCCTGATCTGAGTATTTCTGTTGCATCATCAATAGAACGTATTCCGCCACCAACCGTCATCGGGACAAAAATATTCTTGGCAGCAGATTTTATAATTTCACCCAGGTGGTTTCTGCCGTAGAGACTCGCAACACAATCCATATAGATCAACTCATCAATTCCTTGCTCGTAATAATCCAGCGCGAATTCGTTTGGATTGCCCAAAACTCTAAGCCCCTCTAGATGAATGCCTTTTATGAGATTGGATCCTTTTATGTCCAGTCTTGCAATTAGTCGCAAATTCCGCAAGGTAAAAACCTACTCTTTCCAAATTGGTTTTTTTAACTCCCAATTGCCATTATTCTGATGCCAAAGATGATCAGATCTCCAACTGTCGATTACTGCGTCTACTTCTAATTCTGTGATTGAACAAAAATCAAGAAATTCAGCAAAATACTTACTCGGTCTTTCATGGTCAAACCTTTTGACTAAGGCAATTCCTTCTGCTCTGGTTATTTTTCCATCACGGATTTCGTGAGCTGCATCTGATGTTGCTCGTCCTAATCCAAACTTGATATAAGAAAGATAATAGTGAAATCCGTCTATTTCGTCGTCCAAACTTGCGTATTTTGAATAAGTCCCCTCAGACCTTTCAGAATTTGCATTGAAGCCGGTGTTTTCATGACAATAGTAATAATTCTCTTGTGGGTCCCAATATTTGTAATAACTCATAAAGTGAATCTCGGTCCCAATCTTTGCTATATCGGAAAATTTCGGAGCCATAAATGGAGCTAAATCAGAGAGCGAAACACCCAAATCAGCCCAAAACTCGGGAGGTTTTCCTGAGAAATAATGTTTGTCGTGGTCTTGAATCTCCCTTGTTGGCTTCAATGCATTTTTCATATCGCCACCATATTCGACTTCACCATTCTCGCCATACATTATTAGTGGGATATCGTACTTGACCGATATTTGTAATGGAAAATTTGTTTGCCCGTAAATAAATGGTTGAAATGGATCCCCAAGATGTTGAAAAGAAAGTTTCGTTAGTTTTTTTGTAACCACTGGATTTGGCGTGCCTAAAATGTGATTAAACCCAGAAGCAATGAATGCGTCCAGATTTCGTCTTCCGATCTGCGATGCCTTGAGAGGAGCCCACGTAACTGCTAACGGATTCATTCCATATTTGTATTTCAATTGGTGAGCTACAAAACTTCCATCTTTTCCTCCACTGCAGGGAACGATGACATCGTATTCACCATTGTTTTTTCTAAATTTTTCGCACAGGGAGACTAACTCTTTTTCTCTTGTCTTCCAATTGATCCCATTACGCTTAAATTTTGCAAAATTACATGCGGAGCAGACTCCATTTTCATCAAAAGTTATCCGAGGTCTTTGATTCGAAACAGTGCATTGGACGCAGTAAAGAACATCCTTAGGCAAATTGTACATCTCGGCAATGTTTCTTTTCATCGAATTCAACCTTTTCTTTCCAATCTATCGTTGGCAAGCTCTAGGTCAACTGGTTTACCTATATCCAACCAATTCTCATACATTGGATATGCGTAAAGTTTATTTCCAGTGCTGAGTGCTTTCGTGATCAAATCTGGCATGTCGCAGTGCTCGTTAAATTTCAGTAAAGCTAGAGCCCGAGGATCTAGTACGTATACTCCAGCATTTATGTTGCTCTTTGAAAGTGGTTTTTCTTCATAACCAACGACATCACTCCCCGCTGTCAAGACCACTCCGTAGGGATTCTGCCATTCGTGTGACCTGGTTGCCACCGTTATAAATGATTGATGAGTAGTATGAAACTCCAACATTTCGCTATACCTGATGTCGGTGATCAGATCTCCATTGGATACAAGTAACGGTTCGTAAACCTGGTCCTTGAGCAAACTTAACCCCCCTGCGGTACCCAAAGGAGAATCTTCTTTCACATAAGTAATATCTACGCCAAATTTTTTACCATCACCAAAATGATCCTCGATAACACTACCTAGGTAATTAATCGAAAAAACCAAATTAGAGATACCTTCACCACGGGCTCTCTCAACTATGTGCTCAAGTATTGGTTTTCCACCTACTGGCAACATGGGTTTTGGGCATTTATCTGTCAATGGCGCGAGCCTTGTACCTTTCCCGCCCGCTAATACAAAAAGTTTATTACTTAATGGAACAGGTTTTCGTATTTCATCCCAGAGATGCAGGCCAATCAAGTTTTGTTCTTTATCTACAACAGGTATCTGTTGAATTCCATTTTTGAGCATTAATGCAAGAACTTGAGTCCTACTCATTTCAGGAGGAACACCAAAATATTCTGTTTGCACGAGACTTTCTATCAAATCTGAGAGTGTGCTGCCTTTTATTAATCCTCTTCTTATATCACCATCAGAAAGAGTGCCGATTAATTTACCATTTGGATTGACCACTAGAACAATTCTAAGTCCACTCTCATCCAATACATACAAAGCTTCTTGGATTGTTGCAGATGGGGGCAGAACTATTTTTTTCCAGGTTGGTATATTTGATTCATCAATCATCTAATGATCTCTTTCACTAGTAACTTTAAAAAAATCTTTCGCTTGAATACCGTCTAAATCAATTTCTTTAATAATCGTGTAAACCTTTTTTGATGACCCACCATCTCCGTAAGGATTAATTGAAGTTTTAAGCTTTTCCTGAAATGAATTCGAAAAAAGGGTTTTTAAAGCCGATTGAATGTCGTTTCTAAACGGCTTAGATGAGATAACACTCGCTGATAAAAGTCGGCCTTTCTGGCGGCCACCAATATTTATAGTTCCTTTTCTAAAAGATGGTACTTCCATCAATCCACTTGAAGAGTTTCCAATTACTCCATCTACTAGATTTATACAAGAGAAATAATCTATTTGACCGAAAGATTTAAAGGAGTAGGCATTGGTATGGTCTTCAACAAATTTTTCGATTTTGGAGATTATTGATAGTCCTCCTGTGTCGGCATTTGGCAATGTGAATATCAATGTCGTCTCGGTCAAATTCTGAAGCGCAGATAGCAATTCATCCATCTGTTTCTCTGCCGAACCTGGCTCGAGCGTTTCCGGATGAAAAGTAATTAGGAGATTTTTTTTGCTAAATGTAACTCCGCGTTTTCTTTCGAATTCCTCTTTAGTCAATAATTTTGTTTTGCTTATTGCGTCAACACCTAAACCGCCAACATTGAAAACCAACTCCGGATTCTCGCCGAGTTGAATCACACGATTTCTGTATTCTTCGGCAGCCACAAAATGAATATGAGACATTTTGGTTATTGCATGCCTGAAGGATTCATCAAAGGCTCCCGTAGTTACTTCTCCACCGTGCAAATGGGCGACAGGTATTGTTAAGACGAGGGCTGCAGTCGCTGCAGCAAAAATCTCAAATCTATCTCCGAGCAAAACAATAAGATCAGGTTTAAGTCTCTCAAGTGCGAGAGCGCATCCGGTTACACCTAAGCCAATTGATTTCGCTATCGAAAGGCCAGAATCATTGTCATTTAGCACTACGACTTTTTCATTTATTTCGAATCCGTCAGATTCAATTTCCTGATACGTTAAACCAAAGGTTTCAGATAGATGCATTCCTGTCACCAGTATCTGTAGTTCCAAATCTGGGTCTTCTTTGATTTCTTGCATAAGCCAACGGAGTAAACCATATTCAGCACGGCTGCCGGTCACCACACAAATTTTCCGCTTCATAACTCAATCAAATCATTTTGCGAAAAGTTACATCGGGCACGCTTCCCGATAATTTCATCCCACTGCATAGGCGAAATTCCAACCCCAGCCCTTTTGGTGGTCAAATTTTGATCAGTAAAAATCTCTCCTTCTTTAATATCAATGTTTGCAACTATGGACTTCCGTGCGACTGATAGGTTGGACATTTCACTCCTGGTTAATTTCTTTACACCATTGCCACGCGCAGATTCAATGTTACGAATCGCCTTGATCATGTTCTTGAGTTCAGCTGGTTCAAGGCTCGCTTTATGGTCAGGGCCAGGAAGGTTCCGATCGCTTGTGAAGTGTTTTTCAATTACTGCTGCACCAAGAGCAACCGCAGCAATAGACACTTCAATTCCCTCTGAATGGTCTGAATACCCAACTTTTACGCCAAACTCATTGGCAATCGTTCCCATTGCTAGCAAGTTTATATCTTCCATGGGTGCTGGATAAGCGGTAGTGCAGTGAAGAACTGTTATCGCATCTCTCGGAGTCCCGGCTGCTTCAAGGGCATTAATCGCTGCGCCGATCTCGTCCAAATTAGACATTCCTGTAGAAAGTATTACTTCCATTCCAAATTGGCCAATGTTTCGCAAATATGGCAAGTTCGTAATTTCACCCGATGGTACTTTAAATATTCTTTGCCCGAGTTCAGCCAACATATTATTCATCTCTATGTCAAAGCCAGTTGAGAAAATTTTGATATCACATTCGGAGCTATAATTTAATAATTTTATATAATCAGCTTTAGATATCTCCAAGTTTTTAAGCATTTGAAATTGAGATTCGGCGGAATTAGTATTCGCAATTTGGTAATCAGCTTTAATTGCTAAAGGTGTGGCTAATTTTTCTGCTTCAAACATTTGGAATTTAACATAATCAGCCCCGCATTCGGCTGCGAATTTGATCAAATTCTTTGCTTTCTCAAGATTGCCATTGTGATTAACGCCAGCTTCGGCGATGATTATCGTTTTCATTTTCTATCAAGTCCTAGATAGGTAGTGTTTGCATCTAAATCACTAAGTACAGTCGAGCCCATTCCGATCACTGCACCGGATCCAATATTTAAACCATTTCTAATGGTACTCGAGCTGCCAATAAAAACACTATCTGCAATTTCAACTGAACCATTTACGATTGCTCCCGTTGAAACATGACAATTATCGCCAATTTTAGAATCATGCTCAATTAGGGCTTTGGTATTTACTATGCAGTTGCGACCAATCACAGCGCCAGCATTGACTAAGGAATCATGCATAAGAATCGTACCCTCACCTACCCTTGCATGCGGTGATAGATATGAACGATTAGAAATTATGACCGGAAATGCGAAACCGACCTTTTTTGCTTTATTAAATAAGTTTATCCGCAACGTAGGAGTATCTGTTTGGCCAAGTGTAATTAAACAATTTGAATATTTCTCACCTAGTGCAACTAAGTCTTTATCGGACCCAATTACCTCATAGCCAAGTTTCTTCGACCCTATTTCGGAGGGTAACCCCACTAATCCAACTATATTGAATTTGCCAATTGATTCAATAACATCAATGCATGCAGCTGCATGCCCGCCCGCACCTATGAGTAGCAAATCATTTTTTTTCATTTTTTTCTACCTGCCAAATTTGGACTACTTGGGATATTTATTACACGGTGAGCTAAATCTTTAGCACCGTCAAGATTCATAGAGGGACAGTCTTTAAACTGAGCAAGTTCACTTAGTGGCCCCCAAACAGGCCTTGTCATGTACCCAGAATTATTTGTTTCAGAAAGTATCTCGTCCCTTAAGAACGCAATTTCTTTTGAAATCAGAATCGCTTGAAGCCAGTAGTTGCTATCGGTGTCAGCAGGCTCACTAAAGAGTTCAATCTCTTCGACTTTTGAGAATGCATCTCTGTACAAACTGTGCAGTTTTCTTTTTGAAGCTAGCTTTAGCGACAATTGTTCCAATTGTGCACAACCTAGAGCTGCATTTATGTTCGGCATACGATAGTTGAAACCAATTTCATCATGAATGAATTCCCACTTATGCGGTAATTTAGCGGTAGTCGTTAAATGTTTTGCTCGGCGAGCGATCGGCGCGTTGTTCGTCAAGATAGCGCCACCACCGCCAGTGGTAATGGTTTTGTTGCCGTTGAAACTCAAAACACCCATTAAGCCAAAAGTTCCAGTATGTTGGCCTTTGTAGAAACTTCCCAAAGATTCGGCCGCATCCTCTATGAGAACTAGGTTGTATTCATGTGCGAGTGCGACTAATTCGGATAAATCTGAAGGATGACCAAAGGTGTGCATCGGTACGAGCGCACGAATAACATTTCCAGTTTGCTTGTTTACGCAATTTCCGTTCTTTTGAACGGAAATTTTTTCTAGATAATTTCTTAGCTTAAGAGTATCAATCCCAAGAGTGTTTTCTTCACTATCCACAAAATGTGGAATTGCGTTGCAGTAAGAGACGGCGTTCGCTGTAGCAACGAATGTTAGTGTCGGTATCAGTACTTCATCTTTAGAATCAACGCCCGCTAGTAAAAGAGCAATGTGTAATGCAGCAGTGCCATTTGTAGCCGTGATGGCATATTTTGCACCTGTATACAATGCCAAGTCCGATTCGAATTTATCTACAAATTTGCCAACCGATGAGACATAAGTTGAGTCCAGACATTCCTTTAGATAGATCCACTCATTACCTTCAAAACTGGGCTCATGAAGTTGCGCAGGTGCTTCTCCTATTACCTCTTTAATGGCATCCACTACCTGATTTGGGATTGAACTTTTATCGTTGCTCATAGGTTATAAATATCAGATTTGTAGTTTAGTAAATTACTAGGCTCAACGAACCATTCGATGGTTTGTTTCAAGCCGTCCTTAAAACCTTCAATGCCCTTGTACTTAGGTGTCCAACCGAAAAGTTGATTTGCTTTAGTGTTATCTGCCCAAAGTCTTTCGACTTCGGAATTATCTGGTCGGACACGTGTTTCATCCGTTTCAATACTTATTTGTTTGTTCATCAATTCAGCAATTAGTGAAGCTGTCTCTCCCACCGATATCTCAAAATTGCTCCCAAAATTGATAACTTCACCGATTCCATTCTGATTTTGCAGCGCTGCAATAAAACCTTCTACTATGTCTTGTACGTAACTAAAGTCACGAGTAGGTGAAGTAGACCCGAGTTTGATTGTTCTGCTTCCATTAACTATTTGCGAAATTATTGTTGGAATTATTGCTCTTGCAGATTGACGAGGTCCGTAAGTGTTAAATGGGCGAATGGTCACAACGGGAAGATTGAAAGATGAATAAAAAGATTGCACCAATTGATCAGCGGCAATCTTCGTGGCCGAATATGGAGACTGTCCCTGTAGAGGATGAAGTTCGGTTATAGGCACAAACTTGGCTGTTCCATAAACCTCGCTTGTTGAAGTATGAATCAACCGTGAAATTTCGAGATCCCGGGCTGCCTGCAGAACATTAAGAGTTCCTTTAATGTTTGTATCCACATATGAATCTGGTGAATGATACGAGTACGGTATTGCGATAAGTGCCGCTAAATGTAGAACAGACTCGCAGTTGCGCATAGCATCTTTAACAACGTGCGGATCGCGCACATCCCCTTGAACTACCTCAAAATGTCCCTTTACGTCGGGTGCACAACTATCAAGCCAGCCCCAAGAATTGAAGGAATTGTAATTAACGAATGCGCGAACTTTAAAGCCTTTGCGGACAAGGGTTTCTGTCAGATGTGACCCAATAAATCCGTCCGAGCCGGTAACAAGCACTTTTGAATTATTCAGACTGATGCTGCTCACCGGGGCTCCGATCAGATTCGTCAATGTTTACACATAGCCTAATCCAACTAAGGGAACAGTTGCACTGTCTGTAGGGTCCGTTGCTCTACCGACTGAGCTATAGGCCCCAAATGTTTATTGCTTTGTACTTCCGCGAATCTTAGCCGAAAACTAGCGCCCCTTTGACGCTCGCATTAAGCGGTCACGGATGGCAATTGCTAGCCCATCACCGCTGGGTTGGATAACTGCAATCGTTTTGAGCCCTTTTGCATCGCCATCTCGAAGTGCTGAATAAAGTACTCGTGCAAATTCTTCTGTTGTCTGTGGTGACGCTAAACGAATTGCACCAGACGGAGTTGCAACTTCTGCAGGTGCGATAAATCCTTGTCCTGCACTTGCTTTTACATCAAGAAGAATTTGGGCGTTTGGTGCGTAGTGTTTTTCAAGTGATCCACTGACCCTAATATCTGAATTTTTGCTTTCACTGACTTTTAGTCCAGTGACTTCTTCAATCATCGCTTGCGTAATCGCACCCGGGCGCAAAATCCGTGGCGCATCCCCTGTGCAGTCAATGATGGTTGATTCAAGGCCTACTTGTGCTGCCCCACCGTCGAGAATCAAATCTTGCGCAGATAAATAAGCACCAATCTCTTCTTGCACAGCAACTGCCGTTGTCGGTGAAACATGGCCGAATCTATTTGCCGAAGGCGCCGCAATTGCGTGCACGCCAATCTCTTTGCACTCCTGTAACAACCCAAGAGCTAAAGCGTGATCCGGAACCCGCAAACCAACGGTCTCTTGTCCACCTGTGACAAAATCCTTTGCAGGTTCGCTGCGTTTGAAAATCAGCGTCATCGGCCCCGGCCAGAAAGCGCGCGCGAGCGCGATTGCATAATCGCTAACTTCTTCTGCCCAGTAAGTAATGTCATTCATCGACGCAATATGCAAAATCAATGGATGATCTTGTGGACGCCCTTTTACTTCATAAATACGCGCGACTGCTTTTTCATTACTTGCATCTGCGCCAAGGCCATAAACAGTTTCGGTAGGAAAGGCAACTAGAGCACCGTTTTTGAGTGCTAGTGCATTTTCTACTTGGCTCATCTACGTATTCTCTCACTAATTTCACAGGGACATAGAAGTACACTTCACTCTATGAAAACCACATATATGAAGAAGTTAGCCGTCCCGGTCATTGCTCTTTCCTTGATTGCAGGCGTGGCTTTTGCCCCTGCGTCAGTAGCGGCGCCTACTCGCAGCATTTTGGTAAATGCTGAGGGAACAGTGAAAGTAACACCTGATGCTGTGCGCATGAGCGCAACTGCAACAGTAGTCGCTGGCAGCAATAAAGAAGCGTCGGCTGAAACTTCAAAGGCAGCAGCGGCTGTAAGAGCAGCACTTCTTGCAAATGGTGTGGCAAAGAGTGAAATCGCAACACAATCAATCTCTTCTTATCCTGAGTACAGCTATACCCCAGAAGGTGGATCAAAGCTCATTGGTTATCGCGCATCACAATCATTTGTTGTGACAATTAAAAACGCAGCAAATGCTGGCGCGGTTGTTGACGCTGTTGTCGCAGCGGGTGGAGATAACCTGCAAGTAACTGGTGTTTCACCATTTGTACTCGATTCAAGCAAAGCATCTCTTTCTGCACGTACTGCAGCAGTTAAGAATGCACGCGCTAAAGCGTTGTCATATGCAAAATTGTTAGGTGTAAGAATTGGACGTGTAATTACATTGTCTGAAAGCAGCGGACCATCTGCATATCCAATAATGGCAATGGCAAAAGATGCAGCTGGTGAAACTGTCATTGATCTTGGCCAGCAAGATGTAACGGTCTCAATCTCTGTTAAATGGGCTATTAATTAGCGCATAAATAAAGGCAGTTTGGTCGCACGCTTTACACAAGGTACGATTTGCGAGCCTCAAACGTCCCCATCGTCTAGGGGCCTAGGACATCGCCCTTTCACGGCGGTAACACGGGTTCGAATCCCGTTGGGGGCACGCAGTACAGCAGTAAAGGTTTTGAAATAAATTATTTTTTAATTTTTTCAAGGCCCGGTAGCGCAGTTGGTTAGCGCGCCGCCCTGTCACGGCGGAGGTCGCGGGTTCAAGTCCCGTCCGGGTCGCAAAAGTTTGGCGCTGTACACATTCGTGTGGCCGGCGCTGAATTTTTGGTAAGGCTTGGTAGCTCAGTTGGTACGAGCGAACGACTGAAAATCGTTAGGTCGCCGGTTCGATCCCGGCCCAAGCCACACTAATTTGATGATGTTTGGTTTTTTAATTTTAAAAAATGTTAGCCAGCTGCAGAACCAGATGATCCAGACTTACGTTGGAATCGTCCTGGTGCACCACCAGTTGCTTGACCGCCACTTACTTTAGAACCTGCAGAGCGTCCTTCTTTTGGAGCAGGTGCGTTCTTACTCTTCTTCTTTTCAAGAGCTTCTAGAAACTTTGCACGAGCATCATCTGCTGGTTTTTTATCATCGGCCATGGAAGAAGTTTACTACTTATCTTCGCTAGGTATACGCAAGAAAAACACGAGGAGTACAACCCATCCAGCGCCAGCAATATAGGCATATAGAGAGTTCTGACTTTGATAGATGGCGTATGCCAACAATCCATAGACACCGGATGCGGCCCAGAGAGTGATCGCTGCGTATTTGCGGTGCATGCCAATTCGCATTAAGCGATGCGACAAATGATCACGTCCACCTGTAAATGGTGAGATACCGCGATACAACCGCGATACAACCGCAACAGTTGTATCAAGAATAGGAATAGCTAGTAAAGCAACAGGAATTGAGAGTGACAAATACTTCGGCGTGATACCTGGATCAAGACGAATAGTGAGAACGCCCATGATTATGCCTAAAAAGAGTGCTCCGGCATCTCCCATATAAATCTTTGCAGGTGATTTATTCCAGAGTAAAAATCCTGCAGTTGCACCGCAGACCACAATTGCAAGCGCGCTGACGAGTATCTGGCCTTCACTATTGGCAATTAGAAAGAGAAAGAAGGAAGCAACAGCAACAGTGCCGGCAGCGCCACCATCTAAGTTGTCAAAGAAATTGATGGAGTTTGTGATTCCAACGATCCAGAAAATAGAGACTGCGGCATTTAGAAATTGGTTGCCGAGTGCGAACCCCATGGTGTTTGTGGAAATCAAGATAAGCGCCATTGCCGTACCCACGGAAGTCTGTGCAATTAACCGCGGCCATGGCTGAAGTTCTTTCAGGTCATCCCATAAGCCAACCCCTGCGATGAGTAATGCAGGAATAATGACTGTGCCGGCAATCTTAAAATTAATTATCGAATAATCCTCAACCAAGATGCCTGCAAAGGACGCAATAACAACACCGAGGGCAATCGCTACTCCACCTAGGTAAGGAACAGGTTCAGTTTGGATTTTTCTTGGCAGATTAGGAACGTCGACTGCCCCGATTTTTACAGCAAATTTACGGATAGGGGCAATAACAATTCCTACAAAGATTAAAGTTGCCAGCCCAAGAACTAGGTACTGCGTAATTGAATAATTCATAAATGAAGAAGTGAGAAGTTAATTACCCTGAGTTGCTTTAAGTAGTTCGCGTACTTCTGATTCGCGATAACGGCGGTGACCACCGAGTGTTCTAATTGATGTGAGTTTTCCTGCTTGTGCCCAACGGGTAACAGTCTTTGGATCTACTCGAAAGAGTGCAGCTACTTCGGCCGGGGTGAGCAAAATTTCTGCATCTGTTAATCGATTCATACCCACCGCCTATTGCATCGAAATTCGTGTCCGTATTGCACCTTATAGAGCGAAGTATCTAGGTTTGAAGTGGGCAATTGCAAGAAAAATCAGATGAATTTTTTACTTACATAGCCGATTCGTATGCGGCAACTTTGCGCCAGCGCGATACCAATCGCTCATATCCCTGACCTGCAATTGAGCCATCTCCTGTGGCTAGGCCGGCTAATGATGACAAGACATCTTCTATGGATGAATCAGCGTCTAATCCACTCTCGCCAGATTCGCGCAGTGCTTTATCCAAATAATTTGCGAGCCCGCCATAATCTAATTCAACGAGTGATTGCGGATGAAAAAGATCGAGCCACTCTTCGAGTTCTTCGATTTCTCCTTCGACAGGTCCTGGGCCAAACGCACGTTGCACAGTTTCGAGTGCCGCACGACATCTAGTTTTTGCATCAGAAATGCGAGCGCGCATTAATGTGTAGTGACCATCATCATCTATTCCACGGACTCTTTCATCGGGCTCAAAGAGTGAGAACCAACGTGGCGGAATAATCCATGTTTCAGTCAAAATGTGTGGAACTTTATCTTCTAATTGTTCAACACCTGCGGTGATCACATCTTCGAGGGATTCTGGAACAAAAAACTTTGTTACAGAACTCGGCATGGAATCTTTAAAGTCATCGAGGGCTGCCCAGCAACGATTTGCAGTTGACCATGGCGAGACATAACGAAGACCATCGATATCTAAAATGTGCGCGCCATCTGGCCTTCCGGCTGGTGGCTCTGGAAAAATAGTTCTGCGAAGTGCTAGTGATTGCTCTTCTGTGCGCGAATTTTTCTGCGGATCAATAGATGTCCAACGCAGACGATCGACAGGGTCAAAGGCTGAAAGTGGTTCGTAAATTCGAAGTGATGCGACGTATGGTGTCGGGCGCATGAAATTAACTACGCACGTGGAGTGTAATTGCCATCGGCATAAGGATCATCATCTTCTTGCGATTGCTGATTTTGTCCTTCACCATGTAACTCTTTTGCTAAACGATCAAGATCCATCTCTTGTGAGTTGTACTTAAGATCGCGAGCTACTTTTGTTTGTTTCGCTTTTGCTCGGCCGCGCCCCATAGCGTGACCTCCTTACCTAACGGCATGTATGTTCAACCAGAGCCGTAGGTTATCGCTTTCGGTATCCGCCTTCCAAAGCAGCGCGGGCAGCCCCAGGGGTTGTGGCGCTCACAGAGCCTGCGGCCCACGCCTGCATTCCCCGTGCAGCAAGGGCCTTTATCGCAAGGTCGGCTGAATCTGCTCCAACGATGGCGACCATGCCAACCCCGCAGTTCCAGGTTCGTTCGTAATCATTTTGTGGAACCGCACCTTCGTCAGCCATGAAAACTAACTCTTGCGGCAATGACCATGTGCTGCGATCAAAGCGTGCAGACAATCCATCTGGGATTACGCGCGCGGTGTTATCGGCTAATCCGCCACCTGTGATGTGACTAAATGTTCGCAAGTTCTCACCGAGTAAATTGATGAGCGCTAAACAATCGAGTGTGTAAATCTCTGTGGGAGTTAAAAGGAGTTGGCCCAGAGTTTTATCTAGGTCGTTGTATTGCTTGTTCAAATCCAGCTTCTTCTCTTTCAGAATATGTCGCACGAGCGAATACCCATTTGCATGAAAACCAGATGCTGGCATTGCAATTAAAACATCACCAGCTTTTACGCGGTGCGTGCCTAATTGTTTTTCGGCATCGACTACACCGGTGGCAGCGCCAGCAATATCAAATTCATCTTCTTTAAGTAATCCTGGGTGTTCGGCGGTTTCGCCACCGATTAATGCTGTGTTTGCTTTTTCACACCCACGCGCAATACCGGCGACAATATCTGCGATGCGCTCTGGGATTACTTTTCCGACAGCGATGTAATCTGTCATGAAGAGTGGTTCTGCTCCGCACACAACTAAATCGTCTACAACCATCGCAACTAAATCTTCGCCGATGGTGTCATAAATTCCCATCGCTCGAGCAATTTCTGTCTTTGTTCCAACACCATCTGTCGAAGTAGCAAGTAATGGCTTGGCAAACTTTTTTAATGCACTTGCATCAAATAATCCGGCAAAGCCACCGATGCCACCTTGTACTTCTGGGCGACTAGCTTTTGCAATTGATGCCTTCATTAATTCAACAGCGCGATCTCCAGCATCAATATCAACGCCCGCACTTTTATAGGTGGACATTAGTTATGGCCGTGCACTTCTGTAATTTCAAGGCGTGCTTTGCCTTCAGATAAATCTGCAGGTATTGCAATTGGATAAGAACCGGTAAAACAAGCGCTACATAAGTTCTTTTCAGCTATCTCTGTTGCTTCAATCAAGCCTTCGAGTGAGACATAGCCGAGTGAATCAGCGCCAATAGACCTACGAATTTCTTCAACGTCTAATCCGCTAGCAATTAATTCAGCGCGAGTTGCAAAATCAATACCGTAGAAACATGGCCACTTCACTGGTGGGCTAGAGATCCGGACGTGAATCTCTCGGGCACCTGCTTCTCTGAGCATGCGAACAATTGCGCGCTGTGTATTGCCGCGGACAATTGAGTCATCGACAACAATGATTCGTTTGCCTTCAATGATTTCGCGCAGTGGATTAAGTTTTAATCGGATACCGAGTTGTCTAATTGTTTGGCTTGGCTGAATAAATGTGCGCCCAACGTAAGAATTCTTAACTAATCCCATTCCATAAGGAATACCTGATCCAGCTGCATAACCAATGGCAGATGGTGTGCCAGATTCTGGAACCGGAATAACTAAATCTGCTTCAACTGGATGTTCTGCGGCTAATCGCTTGCCAATTTCAACGCGGGTTGCATGAATACCGCGGCCAGCAATTGTTGTATCTGGGCGTGCAAGATAGACGTATTCAAAGATGCAACCCTTTGGTTCAGGAGTTGACCACATCTGCGAACGCAAACCATCAGCGTCAATTGCTAGGAACTCGCCAGGTTCTACTTCGCGAACAAAAGCAGCACCGACAATGTCTAGAGCTGCGGTTTCGGATGCAACGACCCAACCATTTTCTAGTTTGCCGATTACGAGTGGGCGAACACCGTGGCGATCGCGAGCAGCGTACAGAGTATGTTCGTCCATAAATACAAGTGAGAACGCGCCTTCTAGTTTTGGCAGAACAGCTAGCGCGCTTGCTTCAACGTTTTTCTCATCTTGCAAACCAATTAACGCCGTCATGATTTCGGTATCTGTTGTTGCACCACGTTCATCTTTATTGTGATCTTTATCGAGTTTGTGTGCCAACTCTGCAAGATCCCCAGTATTTGTCAGATTGCCGTTGTGAGCTAAAGCCAGTGTGCCGTACTTGGTTGGACGCAGCGTTGGTTGTGCGTTGACCCATGTACTAGATCCAGTTGTGGAATAACGACAGTGACCAATTGCTAAATCACCTTTGAGTGTGACTAAATCACTTTCAGTAAATACTTGAGAGACCAATCCCATATCTTTATAGACAGTAATTCGCTCGCCATCACTTGTTGCAATGCCGGCAGACTCTTGTCCGCGGTGTTGAAGAGCGTACAAACCATAGAAAGATAGTTTTGCTACTTCTTCGCCAGGTGCCCAGACGCCAAATACTCCGCATGCATCTTGTGGTCCACGATCTGCATCAAAGAGATTGTGATTGAGTAATCCATCGGGACGGCGGGCCATGTCTAATCCTAATTCTTATCCGTTAAAGGTAAGTACATGGACAAATCGGCGCGCGCACCAGAGGCGTTAATGCTTCCACTCGAAATTTCTGTAGCCCACGTGGTCTGGCCCTTTGCTAGTGCAAGCCATGTTTCAGCTTTCATTTCAATGACATTAGGTGGTGTACCACGAGTATGCGTTGGGCCTTCTCCGCATTGAATAGCAGCATAGGGTGGAATACGAACTTCTATCGCGCGACCTGGTGCTTTTGATTCGAGTAGCGCAAGAGTTGATTTCACTTCGCTCATAACCTGTGGGTCGCGGCTCATCCAAATAACCTCGGAAAAGTTTCGGTGTGTGCAATGCGCAATTCATCCAGTGAAATCACAACGTTGTTAATTGTTAGTGAATCTGTACCCGTGGTACCGATGTGCGCACAGGCGATATTTGCTTTCTTTACTTGTGTTAGTAGCGCATCTTTTTTGCTTGAATCAATTGCAACAAGTACGCGGCCAGGTGTTTCACTTAACAAGTCAACTGCAGGATTTTTCAGTGTCACTGTGGCGCCAACTCCGTGACGCAGAACCATTTCAGTAAGAGTTGCAGATAATCCGCCTTGGCTTAAATCATGTGCTGCACTAAAGATCTTTTCTGTGCGACCTGTAACAAGCAATGAATTAAGGCGAATTGCAGCTTGTAAATCTGATTGCGGTGCGTTTCCACCGCGCTGTCCGTGGATAAATGCCCACTCACTTCCAGCAAAATCTTCGTGAGTTTCTCCGAGTAAATAGAGTTCGAGGCCAGCACGATCAAAACTCATGGGTGTGCGAGTGCGTACATCATCAATCACACCAAGGACCGCAATTACTGGAGTTGGCAAAATTGCAGTTGCACCAGTCTGGTTGTAGAAGGAGACGTTTCCACCCGTTACAGGTAATCCCATTTCTAAACAACCATCTGCAAGTCCACGAACTGTTTCGGCGAATTGCCACATAACGCCAGGATCTTCAGGAGAGCCAAAGTTAAGACAATTACTGACAGCAAGTGGGGTTGCACCAGCTGTTGCAATGTTGCGTGCAGCTTCTGCAAGTGCAAGCTTCACACCTTCGTAAGGATTTAAATAAGACCAATTAGCATTTGCATCCGTTGCAACTGCAACACCTAAGTGTGTTGATTCATCTACGCGCACCATTCCAGAGTCATCTGGTTGGGCTTGAATTGTGTTGCCTTGTACATATTTGTCATATTGAGAAGTAACCCAAGATTTATCTGCCAAGTTTGGAGTACCAGCAAGTTTTAAAACAGCAGCTTTAATTTCAGCATCTGTCGTTGGCATCGGCACATTTACTTTTTCGCTATTAACTTGCTTGATATAGGCAGGCTCTGCGAATGGTCGTTGATACACAGGTCCTTCGTGAGCCACAGTGCGAGGTGGAACATCTACGATTAATTGACCATGCCACGTAATTTCTAAACGCTCACCTGTTGTTACCTCACCGATTACTGTCGCTGTGACATCCCACTTCTTGCAAATTGCTAAGAATTGATCGATGTTCTTTGGTTCAACGATTGCACACATGCGCTCTTGAGATTCTGACATCAAGATTTCTTCAGGAGATAGAGATGGATCGCGAAGTGGCACTCGATCGAGTTGGATGGACATTCCACCAGTACCGCCTGATGCAAGCTCTGATGTGGCACAAGAAAGCCCAGCGCCACCTAGATCTTGAATACCTACAACTAGATCTGCTGCAAATATTTCTAGTGAACACTCAATCAAAACCTTTTCGACAAATGGATCGCCGACTTGAACACTGGGGCGCTTTGCAGGTCCTGATGCACCAAAAGTTTCTGATGCAAGAACAGATACTCCGCCAATTCCATCGCCGCCAGTTTTTGCACCGTATAAAACAACAAGATTTCCAGCACCAGCTGCTTTAGCTAATTTGATATCACTATGTTTCATTACGCCGACACAGAGAGCATTAACGAGTGGATTGCCCGCATACGTTTGATCAAATACAACTTCGCCACCGATATTTGGAAGTCCTAAACAATTTCCGTATCCACCAACTCCTGCAATAACTCCTGGCAATACCCGACGTGTATCTGCGGCTTCTGCAGGACCAAAGCGAAGTGGATCCATCACTGCAATTGGTCGTGCGCCCATCGTCAAAATGTCACGAACGATTCCGCCGACACCAGTTGCTGCTCCTTGGTATGGCTCGATAAATGATGGGTGATTGTGAGATTCGATTTTAAAAGTAACTGCATAACCTTGACCAACATCTACAACACCAGCGTTTTCACCAATTCCAACAAGTAACGCATCTGTTTTCACTGCCTTGTCACCAAATTGCTTGAGGTGAACCTTCGAAGATTTATATGAACAGTGTTCGGACCACATCACCGAATACATTGCTAGTTCAGAAGAAGTTGGGCGTCTTCCAAGAATTTCGCGAATACGTGCGTACTCATCTTCTTTTAAACCAAGCTCCTGAAATGGTTGCTTGTTATCTGGTGAAGTCTGAGCAAGTGCCACAGTATCTAGCGCCATTTATTTGCCAACCATAGATTGCAGAACTGAGGTGAAAAAACCGAGTCCATCTGCTGTTGGTCCAGTCAATGTATCAATTGCATGTTCTGGGTGTGGCATTAAGCCAACTACGTTGCCGCGTTCATTTGTTATTCCGGCAATGAGATTACGTGATCCATTTGGATTTTCTCCAACATAGCGAGCAATAATTCGGCCTTCATTTTCAAGGGCCGCAAGTGTGGCGTCATCACATTGAAAAGAACCTTCGCCATTTTTTAATGGAATAACAATCTCTTGACTTTGTGTGTATGACGATGTCCACGCACTCGTAGTGTTTTGAATAGAAATCTTTTGATCGCGGCACAAAAAGTGAAGTTCGTGGTTGCGTGTGAGCGCACCTGGCAATAAGTGTGCTTCGCACAAAACTTGAAAGCCGTTGCAGATTCCAAGAAGTGGCATGCCTTCGTTGGCTCGCTTAATAATTGATTGCATCACTGGTGCAAAGCGTGAGATTGCGCCACAACGTAAATAATCTCCGTAAGAAAAACCACCAGGAAGAATTACCGCATCCACTCCATGCAGATCTGCATCGCCGTGCCAGAGTGAAATCGCTTTCCCGCCAGCAAAGCGCACAGCACGAGCAGCATCTCGATCATCGAGAGTGCCCGGAAAAGTTACGACGCCAACTTTCACTTACTTCTCCACTCGTACTGTGAAAGTTTCAATAACAGGATTAGCAAGTAGTGTTTCAGCAGCTTTTTCTACTTGTGCGAGTTGTGCTGGAGTCGCATCGCCATCGATTTCGATTTCAAATCTTTTTCCTTGGCGAACACTCTTTGCAAAAGTAAATCCAAGACGTGGCAGCGCTGCACCAACAGCAGTTCCTTGTGGGTCAAGAATTTCTGGCTTTAACATCACATCGACCACGATCTTTGCCATTGGTGTGCCTTCCTTTAGTGGGTGAATTTATCCGTTAAACCGGCTGCCGGTAATACGGAAATATGCTTCTTCATATCGTGCCGCTGTCTTTTCTACTATTTCATTGGGTAATTCAGGCGGCGGTGACTTTTTATCCCAGCCACTTGAAATCAAATAATCACGGACAAATTGCTTATCAAATGAGGGTTGAGCACCGCCTGGCATCCATGTGTTCGCTTCCCAGAAGCGAGATGAGTCAGGAGTTAGAGCTTCATCACCGAGTGTGATTTCACCACTTTCATCAGTACCGAATTCGAATTTAGTATCAGCCAGAATAATTCCACGAGATTGTGCAAACTCTGCTGCTGTTTCATATAACTTGAGTGTCAGCCCGCGGAGCTCTTTTGCGGTTTCTGCACCAACAGTTTTTTCGCAGTGTGCAAAATCAATGTTTTCATCATGGTCGCCGATTTCAGCTTTTGTCGCTGGAGTAAATATCGGTTGTGGTAATTCAGATCCATCTAATAAACCCGCTGGCAGATTATTGCCGCAGACAGATGAGTTACTTTGATATTCGCTCCAACCGCTTCCTGCGAGATACCCACGTGCAACACATTCGACTTCAAACATTTCAAGAGGTGCAACGATGACTGCGCGATCAGAAACAGATGCTGGAACATCATCGCTGATGATGTGGTTAGGGACTATGTCTGCAAGTAGTTCGAACCAGAAGAGTGAAAGTTGTGTAAGTACTGCGCCTTTATTTGGAATTGGTGTCGGTAGAACCCAATCAAAAGCTGATATGCGATCTGATGCGACTAAGAGAATTTCGTTATCTTCATTTGTATATAGGTCGCGAACTTTTCCGGTGCGCAGATGTCTCCACCCATTAATCAGAGGCGCTGGCGGTGGGCCAGCTAGGCCAAAGCCGCTCACCGAATAGAGCCGGGTTTGTACTGCGCAGCGGCAGAGTGCGCGGAAGTAATCGCGTCAATGCGATTAACAACTCGTGCAATTTGTTGGCGAGCATCGCCAGTAAATTCGATTGGGTTTTTGATAAGCGCAGCAAGAGCCGGCGCATCAAGTGGAATACGAGAGTCAGCGCCAATTGCTGCAAGCAAGTTATTTGCTTTGCCTTCACGCATATCTAGCGCCGCTTTTGTTGCGTGCTCTTTAATTACTTCGTGCGCAACTTCGCGACCGACGCCAGCTTTTACAGCAGCCATCAAAATCTTTGTTGTTGCTAAAAACGGTAAATACTTTTCAAGTTCTGCCGCAATTACTGCAGGGAATGCACCAAATTCATCCAAGACAGTCAGCATGGTTTCGAGTAATCCATCGATTGCATAGAACGCATCTGGCATCGCAACGCGGCGAACAACGCTGCATGAGACATCGCCTTCATTCCATTGATCGCCAGCGAGTTCGGAGACCATTGATGCATATCCTCGTAATACAACTGAGAGCCCATTAACGCGTTCGCATGAACGTGTATTCATTTTGTGTGGCATTGCGGAAGAACCAACTTGTCCCGCTTTAAATCCTTCGGTGACTAATTCGGCCCCTGCCATCAAACGAATTGATGTTGCAAGAGAGGACGGAGATGCTGCAATTTGCACCAACGTTGTGATGACATCGTAATCAAATGAGCGAGGATAAATTTGACCAGTTGAATCCAAAACATTTGTAAAGCCGAGTTCGGATGCAATCGCTTTTTCTAATTTTTGGTGTGCATCACTGGATCCGAGTAAATCAATTGAATCTTGTGATGTGCCGACCGGCCCTTTGATTCCGCGCATTGGATAGCGCTCTTGCAATGAAACTAATCTTTCGTATGCAAAGAGAAGTTCTTCGGCGCTGGATGCAAAACGTTTTCCAAGAGTTGTAATTTGTGCGGGCACATTATGTGATCGACCAGCAATTGGTTGGTCGGCATAGAGCGCAGATTTTTCTCCGAGACGAGCAAGCAGCGCAATTACTTTGTCACTAACAATCTGTAGGCCGTTTCGGATCTGCAGCGCTTCAATGTTCTCAGTCAGATCGCGGCTAGTCATTCCCGCGTGGATTGCTTCGTGTCCGGCTAGTGCGTTGAACTCTTCAATACGAGCCTTAACGTCGTGGCGGCTCTTTTTTTCTCGGGCATCGATGGATGCAAGATCAACTTTGTTAATGACTTTTTCATAATCTTTGATTACAGATTCAGGGATTGCGTGACCTAGTTGTGATTGGGCACGAGCAACAGCGATCCATAGTTTGCGCTCTGCAATGATTTTTGATTCTGGCGCGAAGATTTCTCGCATCGCAGCGGATGCATATCTATCTGCTAATACGCTCACTGGTGCATTCTCTCTCATTTAGTTGCCCTTCTCGGCGACCGACGCATTGAGTGCGATATCAGTGCGATAAAAAGAGCCGGGCAATGTGATTTGAGATATCGCTCGATAGGCACGATCACGTGCCTCTGTCAGATCTTCGCCCAATCCCGTAATACTTAAAACGCGTCCGCCGCTTGATACAAGTCCAGCAGTTGATCTTGTTGTACCGGCGTGAAAAGTAAGTGTCTCTCTGACATTTGGAATATTTAGAATTACAGAACCAGTTTGTGGTGATTGTGGATATCCATCAGCGGCCAATACAACAGTGACCGCAGATTCTTCTCGCCATTGCAGCGCAACATCATCGAGAGAATCTGTTGCTGCTTTATACAAAAGTGTTGCAAGCGGTGTTTTCAGTAGTGGAATAAGAACCTGTGTTTCTGGATCGCCAAAGCGCGCATTGAATTCGATGACACGGATTCCGTGATCTGTCAGTGCAAGCCCCGCGTATAACAAACCAACAAATGGTGTGCCACGTGCAGCCATTTCAGCAATTACTGGTGCAAGTACTTGTGTGTATGTGTCCTCAACAATGTCATCTGGTGCCCATGGCAGTGGTGAGTACGCACCCATGCCACC
>Ga0315900_10003398_pt1 | contig 23331 bp, 15 predicted proteins | sample LakEriMetagenome_FD_203521 | JGI IMG/M metagenome (GOLD analysis project Ga0315900, IMG submission 203521) | Freshwater fungal communities from buoy surface, Lake Erie, Ohio, United States - Buoy 12 MA114 | ecosystem: Environmental > Aquatic > Freshwater > Lake > Lake biofilm | place: USA: Lake... | reverse complement strand
TCTGAACGAACTACTTCAAGATTATTGTTGAAACGTGAAGTTCCTGATGTGTACATGGTTAAAATAGAACCATTCCATGGTGTACCAATACCAAATGTACGGTTACCAGAACCAAAAACGTTGTGACCTACTACATAAACATTGCCCTCAGATGAAACTGATCCAGCAGTATTATTGAAAAATGCAATAGATGCTTCAGATAGGTCGGTTACAGGGAAAGCAGCGAAATTACTATTAAACCCAGCAGCATCAACACGAGAAATAACACGACCAGAAACATTAGTATTACCATTTACATCTAATGGAAAATTAGGAGATGAAACGTTTATTCCAACATTTGTATTATTTATAAAAATGTTTCCTAATGTATGTACTTGAGAAGAAAAAAGGACTTGATCTTGGCAATTTATTTTACCTTTAAAGAAACTACCTCCCATAATTGTTAAAGCTCCACCATTTGTAATAGATGCTGAATTATTAGTTTGTGATATAGTTAATCCACCAGAAAGTATTAATGCACCTGTAGTAATATTTGATGATGGTGTTGTTGATAATATAGACATTGAAAAATTTGACATTTCAACTAAATTTGAAATTCCATTAGGAGAAAATTCAAAAAGTGAAGTATTTATTTTTAAACGGTTTATAGATGTTCCTGATAAGCTAAATATTGAATTTTCATTTAATAAAGATAAATTTCCATTCATTAAAGTTGTTTTTGAAACTGATAAACCACCAGATATAGTCAATGCTCCATTTGTAATAAAAGTAGAATCTAGTGTATTTAAAATATATACACCACCATGTGTCATTAAAGAACTAGGAGATGTTGATAAAAAAACTGTATCTCCATTTTTAATTCTTAAATCAAGTGATGGTTCTATAGTAATTGTTCTTAATCTTATATTAGACATATTTATATTACTATAAATATGGAAAATAATATTCATCAATAAACTTTTGTTATAAAAGCGTTAAAACTTGTTTTTATTAATATTTATTAATATACAAATGACACAAATAAATATTGACGAATATATAAAAAATAATAATATTCTTATATATAATAAAAAATGTCCTTATTCTTTAAATGTTATTCAAAAAATTAATAGTTTAAATTTAGAATTTGATGGTATTGAAATATTATCTAAAAATAAAATACCTAAAATTGTAAAAGATATAGAAAATTATTTTGGTGTCCAAATTAAATATGTTCCTACTATAATAGTTGATTCTGGTGAATATATGTTAAGTGGTGATGATATTTATGAATGGTTTGATTTAGTAGAATCAACAAATAATAATACACAAATTAATAGTAATACTAATAGTAACAATAATTTATTTAAAACAATTGATTCATTAAATAATAATTTTGTAAATTATAATCAAACAAATAATAATTCAATGACAATGGCTGAAAATTTTCAAAATATGAATGTTAGTGATAGTAAATTTGAAAATATAAAAGATAAAGGGCAATTATCTAAAAGTTTTGAAGAAATGTTAAAAGAAAGAAATTTATCAGAAAATTTAGTTAAAAAACCAAAAAATATAAATTTTGAAACTGGTGAAGTAATTTATTAAATATGATAAATATATTATAATATAAAAATATTTTTATATATTATAATTAAAATGTCTTATATTGATAAGGATAATGAAAATGAATGGGATAACATATTTAATAATATTTTGAATAAGCCACAAAATACAAATAATATATTGATTAATGAAAAATCAATAATAAATGAAGGTGAAGTAGATAAAATATTTGATAATATCGTAGATAATATACAAAATCAAGATAAACAATTGTTTGGAAATGAATCTAAACAAGAATCTAAACAAGAATCTAAACAAGAATCTAAACAAGAATCTAAACAAGAATCTAAACAAGAATCTAAACAAGAATCTAAACAAGAATCTAAACAAGAATCTAAACAAGAATCTAAACAAGAATATATAGAATTTACCCAAAATGAAATAGAATATGCTGATAAAAATATAGAAAATAGAAAAAGTAAAAAAAAATATAATATTACTATAAATGAAATTTGTAAAATAATAGAAAGTAGGATAGTAAAAAATGAACAAGAAAATATAAAATTAAAAAAGAATATATATACGTCATTTTTAAATTCAGAAATATCAATTTTATTAATATTAGATATATTATATAAATTAATAAATATAATATCGACTGATGAAAAAATAAAATTATTAAAATTATATACAAATAAAATAGTTTTACCAATAAATTATAAAAGAATTTTTGGTGATATAAGAAATTATAAAAAAGAATTTATTGAAAAAATTGAAAATATATCAATAAAAGATAAAAAAAGTGATAACTTTACAAATTTTATAACATCTTTATATGTTAATCCAGCTAATAAAATTAATAATTATTGGTTTGGAGAAAGGGAAAATATAAATAAAGCATTTATTAATGAATTAGAAAGGATATATTTTGAAAAAACAGTAGATACAAGAACAAATAAAGATAATATAGAAGATATAACAAAATTATTAAATAAATATATAGAAAATGAAAAAAAATATGATGATATTGATTTTTATTTAATTCGTAATAAAATAATAAGATTATTTTCAGTACTTGTAAATGAAGAAGATAATAATAATTATGATAGTATAATAAAAAATGTATTTAAAAGAATGGCATTAAATCAGATTAATATAGATAATATAGTAACATTAGAAGATAAAATAATAAATATATTAAATAATATTAAAAATAGTAGTATATTAGAAATTGTAGTACAAAAATATGATAATATAAATATTAAAAATAAATTTATAGATTTTTTATATGATACAAGATTTAAAAATAATGATTTAAATGTAAAAATAATAGATTATATTAATTATATATTAAATACTACAAAAGATATAGAAAAAATTATAATAATATTAAATATTTTAAATAAAGAAATAGATATAAATAAAAATATAGATAATGATAAAGTTAAAAATAAATTATTTGAAATTATATATGAAAAAACATATAAAAATTTTGATAAAATAGATAGTGATGATTTAATAGCTATTTTAGAATTTATAAGAATAAATAATAATAGTAATAATAATAGTAATAATAATAGTAATAATATAAAAATAAAAAAACAAGAAGATAACTGTGATAATGAAAGAGATTGGATAAGTGAAAAATACGTAAGATTAATAAGATACTTTAAAATTCCGGTTAATGAATATTTTAAAGTAAATGAAATATCATCTGATTCAACAGTTGAAGAATTAGAATGGTGGTTTAGAAGTGGTTTATTTATAAAATATAATGAAATTGTTGTAGATTTGTGTTATAATATAGATGTATTAGAATGGTGGTTAAATAAAGGTTTAAATAATCAATTAATATTTAAATATAGTGAGGATGCAATATATAATGCATGTTCAAGTAATAATATTAAATTAATGGATTGGTGGTATAAAGTACATAAAACTACAAAATATAAATTAAAATATGATACAAGATGTATGGATTATGCTACAAACATAGATGTTTTAGAATGGTGGTTTGATAAAAAGGATGAAATAGAATTAAAATATACAAAAAATGCATTTGAAAATGCAGTAATATTAAGAAATATAAATGATGATTCTGTATATTTATGGTGGGTACAAAGTAGATTAAAAATTCCAAAATAAATAAAAAAAATAATTTATATTATTATGGATAATATATATAAATTTTTATTAATTGTAGTTTTAGTTTTAGTTTTATTTATATTAAATAAAAACTATAAAGAAAATTTTGATTGGATAAATAGTAATAATGAAGTAACAAAAATGTATAAAACTGTAGGAAATAAAATAGGTAAATATGATCAATATAATAAAGATGAAATATTTTATAAAAATTTTTTTATAATACCAAATAAATGGGGTGTAAGAAATTTTAATGATGATAAATTAAATTAAAAAAAAGTGATTTTTAATTTTTAAAAATAAAAATTAAAAATTTTATTAATAAATTTAAAAGTAAAATAAATATTTTTTAAAAATGACCAAAACTTTTGAAATCAAAGTTGTTAATATAGAAGATATTAATATTTATAAAAATCATTCTACTTTTCATGAAGGTGATTCTGGATTGGATTTATTTATTGTAAAAAAAGAAGTTATTAAACCAGGCGAAACAAAATTAATTGATTTAGGAATTAAATGTCAAAATAAAGAAATTAATTATAAATGTTGGGAATGGATTAAAAACAAAACTGTATATAAATATAATTCTTATTTTATGATGCCAAGGTCATCTATTTGTAAAACACCGTTAATTATGCATAATTCAGTTGGTTTAATTGATGGAGGGTATTTAGGTACATTAAAAATTCCAATGTATAATACATCAAACAAAGAATTTACATTAAATATAGGAGAACGATATGTACAATTAGTTAATTATGATTTATCACCAATTAAATTAAAAGTGGTTGATAAATTAAGGACTACAACAAGAGGAGAGAATGGTATTGGTAGTACTGGTAAGTAAGAAAGTAATTAAGTAAATAAATTAATTAATAATCAAATATGATTATTAATTAATTTTTTATTATTTAATATATAATTAATTTTTAGTATAACGAATTATAATAAATAAGTAATGCGAAGAAATAGAAATACTATGAAATTTAATAATACAATTTGTAGAAGATGGTTTTGAAACAATTAAACAATTAAATAAAGGAATAAGATTTGTAAGATTTGAAAATCCATTTATTGTTGGTACTATATCAGTATATGATGTAAAATTACTAGTAACATTTGGTAAAGTTAATTCAAATTGACAATTTGAACTATCAGATGTAGGGGTTATTTCAACATTAAAAGATAATAGTATTTCGTTACTTGATTCTATTGATTTAGAATTAGAATAAGATGATAATGTACAATTACTAAAATTAGAAAATGTAAGACCAGGAGAAGTAACAATACCACCACCATCACCACCACCTAAACCACCACCAGTTACAGTACCAGATACATAAAGATTACCCCCTATATAAACATCTTTAACTATAGAAGTACCCCCATAAATTGTTAAAGGACCTCCGTTAGTAACAGATAATGAATTTTGAGTATTAGTAATTGAAAGGTTATTTGTAAGTAATAAAGAATTTGTAGTTGAGTTGTTAATAATTATATTAGTTTGTGTTGAATTAGTACTTAAAATATTAGTAATAGTAGATCCTGTACATAATAATGATGATGTTGTTATTCCATCTGATATAAATACACTTCCACCACTTACAGTTAATCTATGAGATGGAACGAGACCAGGATCTGTACCTATTCCTACATTTCCATTTTCATGTATTGTCATTAATGTAGTATTTATAGTAGAATCAGCATTGTAAGTAACAAATGCATGGCGACGGAAAACACCACCAGCAGGAATACCAAGAGTTGTTGCACCTGGTTCCATAAAAAGACCATATCTTCCAGCACCTGAATAATTACCAGAACTAAATGCTTCCCAACCACGAGTAATCATAGGCCTATCGGCTGCATTTAACATAATACCAGCAGAATTATTTACATTCATGATACCCATAGAAGAATTTGTATTAATTAAAGTTCCAATAGAGGAATTTGTAATATTAGAGTTTGAAAGAAAAGTATTTGTAACTGTTGCATTTGTAATAATTGAATTTATATTAAGTAAAGTACCAATAGAAGAATTTGTAACATTTGAGTTTATAACAGTTGATGTACCAATGGAAGCATTAGTAACAACAGAGTTAGCAATAGAAGAGTTAGTTACATTTGTATTTGTAATAGTGGAATTACCAATAGAAGCATTTGTATTTATTAAATTTGTATTAAGTAAATTACCAATAGTAGATGTTGTAACATTTGAGTTTGTTAAAGTAGAATTATTAATAGTTGCATTTGTAATAATAGAATTTGTATTAAGTAAAGTACCAATAGTAGATGATGTTATATTTGAAGTACCAATAGAAATATTAGTAACAATTGAGTTAGATATAGATGAATTAGTTATATTTGTATTTATAAGAATAGAGTTTGAAACTGTTTCATTAGTAATAATAGAATTAGATAATGTAGAATTAGTTGTATTTATATTAGAAGAAAGTAAATTTGTAATAGTTGAATTAGATGATATTATATTTGAAGAGTTTAAATTAGAATGAGTTGAATTAGTAATAAATGAGTTAGATAATGTAGAAGATGTAACTTGTAATGAATTTGAAGAAATATTATTATTAACAAGAATATTATCACCAAATAAAACAGATTTAAGGAAAGATGCTCCACCTAAACAAGATAAAGCACCACCTGTAGTAAAATTAGATGAAGTATTAGAAGAATGTAGTGTTAAAGAGGATGATTGGATAGGTATATAATTTGGTGTAATTTGAGTAGAATCAGATGTAGAAGATGTAAATATAATTGAATTTGAATCTTGTTTAAAAATAACACCAGAGAAAAGAGTAGAACCAGAAGTTCCAGAAACAAAATGTTTAAATAATAAACCACCGTCTAATAGTCCAACAGGGCCATTATTTAATACTATAATATTATCACCAATTAAATATTCTGTAGAGTTAATAGTAGTAGTATTACCAAGAACATTTAAATTACCATTTACAGTTAAAGAACCACCTATATTAGTATCTTTTTGTATACCTACACCACCAGATATTATTAAAGAACCAGATGAAGTTGAAATAGAGTTAGTAGTATCTATAAGAGAAATAGTATTATTAAACTGAACAGAATTAGTGAATAAAGAAGTTCCAGAAAAAGTAAGATTGCCATTAGTAAAACGGATATTAGCAGATGTAGAATTAAAACATAAAGGAATAGAAGAAGATAAAATAATATTTGAAGAAGTTAATGAAGGTGCTATATTCAAGTTTTTAACAGAAAAAAATAAATCATTTGAAGAATTAGTATAAAGATTATTAGAAGTATTTCCTAAAATAATACCTGTTTGTGTAGGTAATCGTATATTTTGATTAACACCAGGTGATAAATATAAATCATTACCAGAATAAATATAAAGATCATTATTAATATTTGAGGTAATACGTTGAGATAAAGAATAAAAAGATAAAGAATAATTTGCAGGAATAGAAACAGAATTGGAAATATTAGGTTTTAAAATAATTGAATTATTTGATTCAATAACCATATTATTAGAATTATCTGTATATATTTTTTCAGTTGAAGTAGAAAAAGTTAAAGGAACTTGATTAGGTATATTTATTGAACTTGCTGTAATATTAATAGAATTTCCAGAACAAATAAGAAAATTATTAAAATTATCTGAACTAATAGATTGGCTAGTTGTATTAAAAGAAAGATAAATATTTTTAGGAATATTAATTTGATTACCAGATGGTTCTAAAGAAATATTATTTGGACTTGAAAAAATAAGATTTTTAGAATTATTTGTATAAATAGATGAAGAACTTGTAGCATTTTGTAAGAATAAAGTTTTATTTATACGGGTATCTTTAAGAATTGATAAACCACCACTTACAATTAAAGAAGCAGTTGTAAGATTAACAGATTCTGTAGTTGAATAAAATGTAAAATCTATAACAGAATTATTAGAAGAAACTATTTGATTATTTGTAGAATCCCAAAACATAAATTGATTATGTATAGGATTTAAGTGTGTTGTTACATTTTTTAGATTTGATACAAAACCAGCTTGTAAAGATAAATTAGATTCGTTATAAACAATTTGGAAATTTTCTAAATTACCACGTTCAATTTCAATACCTGCTTTATTTAAAAAAACACCATTACCAGTTTCTTTGGAATTTAAAAGTATAATATTATCTTCAAATTCAATCAAGTTAGTTTCTAAAAGTGTAGTATTACCATAAACAAATAAAGAACCATTAATAGTTGCATCACCAGTTAAAAGAAGATTATTAAATGTTGGAGATGAATTTGTTGTAACAGCTTGGTTAAGATAAAGTTCATGCTGTAGAATCCTACCTAAAGAATTGTTAAATGTTGGTTTATTTGGGTAAATAGGTTTCATATTAATATAAGATTGTATAAAAAAAAAATGAAAAACTTTTTAATCTTGTAAAAATAAATATTTAAAAGATAATTATAGTAAAAAGTAAAATGAAGATAGAAGATAAATATAAAAAATTATCCCAAAGGGAGCATGTTTTACAACGGCCTGGTATGTATATAGGATCTGTTAAAAAACAGATTGAAGAATTATGGGTACCAAAAGATGAAAATGGTTCTTTTAAAATGGAAAAAACAATGGTAGAATATTCTCCAGGATTTATGAAAATTTTTGACGAAGTATTAACAAATGCAACAGATCATTCATTTCGCGATTCAACTGTTACAACAATTAAAGTAGAATATTCTAAGGAAACTGGAGAAATAAGTGTATGGAATAACGGGAGTGGAATTCCAATAAAAATACATAAAGAACATAATATTTATGTACCTGAACTTATTTTTGGACATCTTTTATCAGGAAGTAATTATGATGACACAAATACAAGAACTGGTGCAGGTACTTTCGGAGTCGGAATTAAAGCGGTAAATATTTATTCTAGTAAATTTATTATTGAAACGATTGATTCAGATGAAAAAAAGAAATTTATTCAAGAATATTCAGAAAATATGTCACAAAAATCAAAAGCAAAGATTACAAAAAATTCGGGAAAAAGTTATACAAAAATCACTATTGTTCCTGATTATCAACGTTTTAGTATGAAAGGACTTGAAGATGATACTATTCTTCTTATTCGTAAACGTGTTTTAGATTGTATTGCTTTTACAAATAACATTCAAATATATTTAAATGGTGAAAAATTAAAAGGTAAAGGACTTGTTGATTATACAAAATATTTTTTTGAAAGTGAGAAAGTTATATCAGAATCACATATAGAAAAATATAAAAATAAGAATGGAGAAGTTATAGAATATATTTGGGAATATGCTATTGTTCCATATTCACAATATGAACAAGTATCTTTTGTAAATGGTAATTCTACAATACAAGGAGGAAAACATGTAGATTATATAATGTATCAAATTATTAACAAATATAAAAAAATGTTGGAAGAAAAGAAAAAATTAAAAGAATTAAAACCAAATTTTATTAAGGATAAAATATTTTTGTTTTTAAGATCAACAGTGTCAAATCCATCATTTAATAGTCAGACAAAAGAACAATTAACAACACCTTCAAAAGATTTTGGTTGTACTATAGTAGTATCAGATCAATTTATTAATAAATTGTATAAAAGTAAAATTACAGATGATATTGTAGAATTTTGTAAAATAAAAGAAAGTGTTGATTTAAGTAAATCAACTAATGGAAAAAAAGTTAATAAATTATATATTCCAAAATTAGAAGATGCACATTTTGCAGGAACTACAAAATCTAGTAAATGTACATTAATTTTAACGGAAGGTGACTCAGCAAAAACATTTGCAATGTGGGGAAGAACAGTTATTGGAAGTGATTATTTTGGTGTATTTAGTTTGAAAGGAAAAATTATTAATATTCGTGATGCAAGTTCTTCACAGTTATTAAACAATGAAGAATTGAATAATATTAAAAAAATTATTGGATTGCAACATGGAAAAAAATATAATAGCATTGAAGAATTGCGATATGGTAAAGTAATGTTACTAATGGATGCCGATTGTGTAACAGGTGACACACCTTTATTACTTAGGGATTTGGATAATAATATTTTTACTGACACAATTGATAGACTTACTGATAAATATACGAAAAATATTATAAATAATAAAGAATATGGTAATACAGATTATGAAGTATGGACAGAAAAGGGTTGGACTAAAATTAAATTAATTATGCGTCATAAAGTTTCTAAAACATTTTATAGGGTATTAACACATACAGGTGTCATTGATGTTTCAGAAGATCATCCTTTATTAACAAATGATGGAAAAGAAAAAACACCTATTAATTGCTTAGTTGACGATAAATTATTACATAGTTTTCCAATCTTTGATGAAAATATGATAGATATTCCAGATAATTTGGAATATTTAAAAATAGAAGAATTGCGTAAATATGCGAGAAAAAGTAAAATACAATATTATCAAGTTTATAAAAAAATAGATTTAATAAATGAGTTACAAAAAGTAAAACAACAACCTACTATCAAATTAAATAATAAAACGAATATAAATAAAGACGAAGCATATGTAATGGGTTTATTTTGGGCAGATGGTAGTAGTGGTATTTATAATTGGAAATATAATTATAAACCAGAAAATCGTCCAAGTGAATATACATATAATAGAATTACATATAGTTGGGCAATTTCAAATAATAACATTGATTATTTAACAAAATCTAAAGAAATACTTGAAAAATTATATAAATTAGAATTTAAAATAATAGAATGTAATACAAAAAGACAAAATAAATCATATAAATTAATTATTAATGGTGGTATAAAAACAAAAGATATAGTTGAAAAATACACTGATTTATTTTATTATAGAAATAGTAGTAAATATAAAAACGGTAATAAATATATACCTAAACAAATATTAAATGCATCAAAAGAAATAAGAGAACAATTTTTAATAGGGTATTATAACGGCGATGGATATGGACATGACATTAGTAAGAAAACAGTATTAAAATTTGATGTTGAAAGTAAGATAAGTGCACAAAGTTTATTTATATTATGTAAAAGTTTAAATTATGAAGTATCTATCAATGTATTAGAAAATAAACCCAATATCATATCTTTAATATTGACTAAAGGCTACCAACAATGGGACAGAAATAAAATTAAAAAAATTATAAAATTAGGTAAAATAGATTCGTATGTATATGATTTGGAAACAGAGAATCATCATTTTCAAGGTGGTGTTGGACAAATGATTGTACATAATTGTGACGGATCTCATATTAAATCATTATTTATTAATTTTATTCATTATTATTGGCCAGAATTATTAAAAATAGATTTTATACAAAGTTTAAGAACACCTATTGTTAAAATTTTTGCAAAAAATAAAAATTTAGAATTTTATACAGAACAAGAATATAATAAATGGAAGAATAATAACGATATTAAAAATTTAAAAATAAAATATTATAAGGGATTGGGAACATCGCAAAAAGATGATGCAAAACAAATTTTTAGTAGGATTAATGAATTAATGATAAATTATTATTATAAAAATAAACAATGTGAAGAATCAATTTTATTAGCGTTTAGTAAAGATAAGGATATATCTGCAAATAAAAGAAAGGAATGGTTAAAAGAATATGATAAAGATGTTTATTTAGATTTAAAACAAAAAAATATATCATATTCAGATTTAATAAATAAAGAGTTGATTCATTTTTCTAATTATGATAATATTAGGTCTATACCACAATTAATGGATGGATTAAAACCATCACAACGTAAAATTTTATATTATATGTTAAGTAATAATATTACAAAATCGATTAAAGTAGCACAATTATCAGGATATGTATCAGCAGAAACAAGTTATCATCATGGTGAAGCAAGTTTACAACAAGCTATTATAACAATGTCTCAAGATTTTATAGGAACAAATAATATAAATTTATTATATCCAGATGGAAATCATGGATGTTTAAGTCCATATACTAAAGTTGTAACTATAAAAGGAGTAAAGTATGCAAAGGATATATGTAAAGGTGATTTATTACATGGTGATGATATGAAAATAAGAAAGGTTTTAGAAACTACAAGAGGAAAAGATATAATGTATAAAATTTATTATGATAAAAATAATTATTATATAGTAAATTCACAACATATACTTACTCTAACATATAAAATTAATAAAAAATATAAAAATAATAAAATAGATTTAACAATATTTGATAGTGAAACTTTAAAAGAAAAAATTATAAAGACACAAAAAATAAATGTAAAAGATATAATAAATAAATATAAAAAAGTAGATATAAAGGTGGAAGATTATTTAAAATTACCAGTATATTTAAAAGTAAAATTTACAAATACGTATTATGATAATATATTAGAATGGAAAACTAATAATAAAATAACAATACCTCCATATATTTATGGTAATTGGTATTTATCACATATAAATTCTTATGTAATAAAAATAAAAAATATAGAAAGTTATAATGAATGGAAAACTTATTGTAAGAATAATAATATAAATATGTTACAATATTCTAAAACTTGTAAATATAAATTATGTTCAAAATGGATTGATAAAATTAACATAAAAGAAAAACAATATAATAATATTATACCACCTGAATATGTTTATACAAGTTTAAGTGATAGATTAGAATTTATTATTGGTTTAACAGATTCGCCAAAAATAGATAGACGAAATGGTTGGTATAAAATAGAATTATATGATAAAAAGAAATTTACAAGTATAATAATTTTATTAAAGACGTTTGTTAATACATATTTACAATTTAAAACAAAAGTAGAAAAAAATAAATTTAATTTTTATAAATATTATATTTATATAAATATTACAAAAAAGAAAAAATTAACTAATAAAATATGTAAAATAGAAGAAATTGGAATAGATGACTATGTAGGATTTGAAATAGATGGAAATAAACGTTTTATAATAGAAACATCAAATAAAGATTATATTGTAACACATAATTCTAGGTTATTAGGTGGTAAAGATGCAGCATCACCACGTTATATTTATACATACTTAAATGGAATTACAAAAAATATATTTGATAAAAACGATGATAATTTATTAGAATATAAAGAAGATGATGGTGTAAAAGTAGAACCAGAATTTTATATACCTATAATTCCAATGATTTTAGTAAATGGATGTGAAGGGATAGGAACAGGTTATTCAACATTTATTCCACAATGTAATCCAAAAGATATTATAGAGAATATAAAATTAAAGATTAAAAATAAAAAATTAAAAGAATTAAAACCATGGTATAAAAATTTTAAAGGTGATATAGTAAAAAAAGAAGATAATAAATATATAATTAATGGAAAATGGGAAAGAAAAAATAAAACAATTGTTATTACAGAATTACCTATTGGTGTATGGATTACACAATATAAAGAGTATATAGAAAAAAAAATAAAGGATGAAAATGCAAGTGTTATTACTGATATTAAAAACATGTCGTTAGATGAAAATACAAATATAAAGATTGTTATTACATTTAAATCAGATGATATATTAGATAAATTAATAGAAAATAATGAACTAGAAACATTATTGAAACTTACAAAAACACAATCACATAATAATATGTATTTATTTAATAATAAAAGTTTAAAAAAGTATAATTCATTAAATGAAATATTATTAGATTTTTATGATATAAGATTGGAATTTTATAAGTTAAGAAAACAAAATTGTATAAATATATTAAAAAATGAATTAATTATACTTGAACAAAAATCTAAATTTATAAAAGATTTTATAAATGAAAAAATTATAATTATAAAGAAAGAAATTGAAGAAATAGACAAACAATTAGAAAATAATAATTATATAAAAGTTGATAATACATATGATTATTTAACGAATATGTCACTAAGATCTTTAACAAAAAATAAAATAGATGAATTAAATAAAAGTATTAATAATAAAAGGTATGAATTAGATAAATTAAATAATTCAACAGAATATGATTTATGGTTGGAAGATTTAGAAAAACTTGAGAAATTAATTTAAATAATTATTTAAATAATATAAAATGGTGTTTTATGATGTTTTATTATTAATAACAGGAATGTATATAGCACAAGAATTTAAAATACCTAATGTAAAAGAAAATGTATTAATAATTTTAAAAACAATACAACAAACTATGGGAAGATAAAAAAAATAAAAATATAATAATATGATAATATAAATGGAAAAGTTTAAAATTCCAACAGTAGATAATTTACATAAAGTAAAGGATAAACAAACAAAAAAGAAACAAGAAATATATACAAAAATATTGAAAAAATGTATAGATGAAATTATTGTAAAAAATAAAACAACTACACATACATATTTAATATTTGATGTACCAATAGTATTAATAGAAACATATTATAATTTAGAAGAGTGTATATTATTTATAATGAATAAATTAAAAAATAAAGGATATAAAGTTATATATACATATCCTAATAAATTATATATAGATTGGGGTGAAAAAGCAAATATAGAATTAAAAAAAATGAATTTCAAAAAAATATAAATAAAAATGAATACGGAATTAATATAACAAAATGATGGATATCATTGATAACAAATATGAATATATCAAAGATATTGAAAAAGGGTCATGGGGAGAAGTAAAAATGTATTATGACAAAAATAGATTAAGGTTTTGTGCTTGTAAATATATCAAGAATAATTCTATTTACAATCACGAAATAAATATATTAAAGATGGTAAATCATAAAAATATTATAAACATGCATGATTATTATAAAGATGATAAATATAAAGTAATTATTATGGAATATATTATAGGTAATGATTTGTATAATATATTAATAGAAAACTCTAATAAGTTAAATATAAATGAAAGAGAAAATATAATTACACAATTACTTGAAGGAGTAAATTATTTACATAAAATTGGTATAGCACATATGGATATAAAGATTGAAAATATTTTGTATGATAAACTAAAAAAAAAAGTAAAAATAATTGATTTTGGATTAAGTCTTATATATAAGGAAAAGAATAAAACAATGTTATATAAGAGAAATTATGATAGTATAAATTGGCATTATCCACCTGAATTGTATCTTGAAAAATACAAATATATACAACCTGAAAAAATTGATGTATGGAGTTTAGGAGTATGTATATATAATATTATATATGAAAGTAATCCATTTGAAACAGCAAATGAAGAATGTAAATTATATTTAAAATATAAAAATGAAGGGTTATTTGTAAATAAATTAAATAGATATGAAAAAGATGTAGAAGAAAGTTTTGATAATTTTATAAAATGTATATTAGAAATAGATTTATCAAAAAGAAAAAAAATAAAAAATATTCAAATAGAATTTTTGTTATATAAATTAAATAAATATATGAAATTAATTTAAAATATTTAATTATATTAAAATGGATAAATATAATTACCATCCAGTAATATTTGAAGAAAATACAAAAAGAGAAACAGAATTATTAAAAGATAATAGGTCAACTAAATATATTAAAGAAGAAATAATGGAATTATTAAATAATGACATTATTTCTTCTTTAAATAAATCAGAAAAAGTAATAAGAAAAGAAAATAATATAATTACGAAAGGTGTAAGAACAAAAGTAGCAATGCGAGGATTATATGAGGAAACATTATTATCAGATTTATTTTTTTCAAATATAAATATAAATAATATTCAAAGATTAATAAAATATGAAGTATATAATATATCAGAATTATTTATAGATAAACAACCAGAAAATGATTTATTAGATATAATGAAATCAGTATATTTACAATATAAAGAACATCCAAAAATTCCTATGAACGAGGATGAAAAAATTCAATTAAAAGAGGAATATAAAAATGAGATAGATAAATTAAATAGAATAGTAGTAGATATAAGTGTTCCTATAATATTATCGTATATAAAACAACATTTAGCATATTTAAGAGATATACAAACACCAATGTTTACAGAAAGATTAAATAAAGCAACAAGAGAAGAAAGGTTATTAAGAAGTACTACACAAGTGTTGGGAGCAGAATATTAAAAAATAAAAATTAGTTTAAATAAATTTTTATAATAAATAAATGACAGAACGACTTTTTGAAATAAAAACATTAAAATCAATTATACTTAAAAATTGTTTTGAGATAATTAAACCATATATAAAGGAGACAAATCTAATTATAAATAAAGATGGAATAAAAATATCAACAACAGATGAATCAAAAGTATCATTGACATTTATTAAATTAGATGCAAATAAATTTGAATCGTTTTATTGTGAAAGACCAGTTATAATAGGTATTGATACTGTTATATTATTTAAGTCTATAAAATCTGTTACGAGAAGGGACACTATAACATTTTATATGAATAAAAATGAAGAAGATAAATTAGGAATTGAATTAACTGATTTATTTATGGGAAAAGTAAAAAATTATAAATTACCATTATTAGTATTAGATAATGCAATAAAAACAATACCAGAAATACAATATGATTATGTAATAAATATACCATCAGTACAATTCCAACAAATAATAAAAGATATTCATTTATTAGAAGGAACACATGTTGATATAAAATCAATAGGGAAACAATTAATATTTAGTTCAACTGATGGTGTAGCAGAATATACAACACTTATAACAGAAATAGATGAAAGTACAAATAAACATCAAAGAGAATTATTACAACAAAATGGAGAGGATGTAAGAACAGCTAAATTTACATCAGAATATTCTAATAAAATTGTACAAGGAAGATATAATTTAAGTTATTTAATGTATTTTATTAAAGCTTCGCATTTATGTGATAATCTAAATATATTAATATCAAATGATAAACCATTAATTTTAGAATATTATGTAGCAGATTTAGGTGTAATGAGATTTTTATTAATGGGATCTATAGTAGAATAAAAGTTTTTATTTTCATATAAGTTTAAAATTTAAAGAATAAATATATGAAAATAATAAATGTCACACGATATAGAAAATTCCATAGAAAATTTATTAATGGATAATAATACATATTTAGATAAAGAAAATACGATGGAAGATACTACAAAATATGACAATGATAAAAACAATGAGTTATCAATATTAGAAGTATTAGCAAATGAAAAAAAAATAGTAGAAAAAAAAAATGAGAAAGAAGAAGAATCTGAGAAGGTGTCTGAAAAATATAGTGTAAAAACAAGTTCTATTAAATCAAGAGGTAATGCAAAATCATTAAGTAGTACAGAATCTGATGATAAAATGTATTCTTATAAAAGAAGAATTGTAAATAAAGAAAATAAAAATGAACATATTAAGAATGAAAAAAAGGAGATTTTATATAAAATGACTAAAATTAAAGGTGATAAATATTTTAAATATGATATAACTTACACACTTGATGAATTACAAACAGCATATTATCAAATGATGGAAAAAAAGAAAAATGATATGGCAGTTGAACAATATAAAAAGGTATTAAAAGCATTTGTATTAATGATAGAAATATTAAACAATCAATTAGATCCAGTTGGATTAGACTTAAATGGATGGAGTGAAGCCATGGCATATTCATTAGAAAATGAAGAATATGATCAAGTTCTTACAGAATTATATGATAAATACAAACATGTAATACAAATGTCACCTGAATTAAAATTAGCAGGAATGTTGTCAATGTCAGCAATTTCATTTGCAATAACTAAAAAAATGATGGGAGGGACATCTAATTCTACACCAAATATATTAGGTACTGTTTTATCAATGTTTTCAGGTGGTGGTGGAAATGGAATGATGAAAGAATTAAATAAAACAACAACAGAAGATTTTGAACCATCTAAATTAAAAACACCAACGTTAAATGATAGTGATAGCAATGATGGAATTGACGAAATATTTAAAAAAATGGAAGAATCTAAAAGAAAAAAAGAATTAGAAAAAGAAACAATTAAAAATATAACATTAAATAAAAGAAATAGAAATAAAAAAAAATAAATAATAATATTATAATATAAATGACTTATGGTTATATAACAAATGTTTTTCCATCATATAAAAAAAAGGAAGGTTATAAAAATTCTACATTTAAAGAACTTAAAAATCTTAAAGAAAATTACCAAAATCCAATATTAGAAGAAAATTTACAAAATGATGATCATTTAAGATTGATGTTACATTTATTAAATTGTAAATCATGTGACCAAATGTATAAACATAAATTTAGTTATATAAATTCAAATAATGTATATAATGAAATAATAATATTATTGTTAATAGGAATACTTATTTTTTTAGTAGTTGATAGAATGAAGTAAATATAAAAATTAATTAAATGATTATTATTTTTTTTAATTAATTTTTTATATAATGAATATAAATGAATTTTGATGAAAATGATTTAATATCAACAAATAAATTTATTAGGGTACCAACATTTGACGAAGAATTACCAGAAAATATAGGTGAAGAATTTAGAAAATTTTACAAAGATCAAGAAAAAAAAAGACAAGATGAATTATTACAAAAAAAAATAGAAATGATGAATGTAAATGATATTGTTTATATGGATGAAACAGATGAAAAAAATTTAATAAATACAAATGGTTATAAACAAAATACATTTAATTTAGAAAATAATGAAATATTAGAAAGAAACACAAAAGAAATTGTTTCTTATGTAAGTATAGATTCAAGGGATAGAAATAAAAAATTATTTGACAAAGCAAATAATTTTAAAATTTTTTTAGGAAGAACTTTTTATAATGTAAAACAAATAAAATTATCAAGGATTGAATTTCCAAATACAGATGCTGTAATAAACTCATCAAATAATAGAATATATTGGATAAATAAAGAAGACGTAGAATTAGATATTATAGATTCTATAACAAATTATTATCCGATATATTCTATTGATTTAAGAATAGGAACATACACTGCAACAACTTTACAAAGAGAAATACAATCAAAAATGAATTTAATTAAAAGACAAAATAAAACTGATGGATTTCATTCATTTATTGTAAATTTAGATATAGAAACAGATATTGTAACATTTACATCATTAATTTCAAGACAATTAGCAAATAATCCATTAGCAACTACTATTAATACAGGTGTAATAACAGTTACAGATGAAGATCATGGATATTCTACTGGAGATAGTATATATCTTGAAAATGTTAAAACAACAGCAGGTATACCAGCATCTTTATTAACTGGATTTCATGAAATAGTAGTTATAAATCAAGATACATATCGTTTTGAAGTTAATATAAATGCTGCAGAAACTGTATTAGGTGGTGGTAATACTGTAAAATCTGGTAAAGTTGCTCCATTTCAATTGTTATTTGGAGAATATGAAAATCAAGTTTATCCAAATATAGGTTTTCCTAATGAAAATAGTTCTCAACCTGTTTCTATATATTTTAAATCAATTGATAATTTTTATACTGTAAAAATAAATTTAGATACATCACATAATTTAGATCCTTTATTATCAATAGGAGAACATGTAACTATATCATCTACTACATTTGTAGATGGAACACGTGATATAATTAAAATTTTAACACCAACAACATTAATTGTTAGTATTAGTAATCCATTAGATTTTGGTATTTACAACACAGGTCAAATAACCATTAATAATTCTGTAATAAATATTGTATCTATTGAGAATAATGACATTAAAACAGTGATTTTACAGACATTCACCGATAATTTTATTACAAAAGATAAAATAAATACTAATATAATTTTATATAAAATACCAAGTATACCAACATTTACAGGAACTCACCGAATTTATAGTTTATTGGATAATGATAAAATAATATTACAAGGGTCTATATTAAATAATGGTGGATTTAATTATAATCTTGCGAGTGATATAGGAAAAGGTGGTTATATGAGTTTTTTAGATCCAATACATAGTACTACACTAAAAATAGTAAATGTAATACCTGGATCTCCTTTAACAACTTTTGAAATAGAAGCATCTGACCATGTATTTAAAATAGGAGATAGGATAAAAATAAATAATCTTGAAACTACACCATCAATATATGAAACAACAAATGGAATTTTAACAATATTTGGAATATTAAACTCAACAACTTTTACTGTTAATATTACAACTACAAATATAAGTAATATTGAATCAAGTTGGATAGGTATTCAAACACTTGAATTAAATTTTCCACATCATGGATTTAATTCTATTTTTGAAATAAAATCTATAAATAATCCACCTTACAATGTAGAAATTTCTACATTATTACCTCATAATTTAGTATCAGGTGATAAAATACGTATTAGTAAAACAAATTCAATACCTGTAATAGATGGTTTTTATACTATAAATAAAATTGATAATGATACATTTCAAATAACATTTCCTGGTGGTATAACTACAAATGGTACAATTGGTGATTTAGGAATGAATAATGATTTTTATTTATATGGTGTATCAAATATCGGTGATATAAAAGATTTAAATAATACTAAATTTTCTATACGCGAAATAAAAGATGAACATACAATAACATTTGATTGTCGCGAATTTACAACTATAACTGGTTATGCAGGTGGTTCAAATATTTTTGTAAATTCATTAAAACATGGATTTAATGGTATACAAACAAACACTAAAAATGATAAATTATTTAGATCTATTAATCTTGAAGGAGAAAATTATGTTTTTATAACTTCTCCTCAATTATCAACAATGATAAATACTGGTAATGTAAATAATATATTTGCAAGAATAACATTAGATCAATCTCCTGGAAGTATGGTTTTCAATTATTTAAGTAATCCTAAAATTTATGAACCATCTCCATTACCTGAACTAAATGAATTAGAATTTAGTGTATTGAATTATAATAATACTTTTTATGATTTCAATGATTTAGATTATTCTTTTGTTTTAGAAATAACAGAAATTCAAGATATTTCAAACTCATTTAATTATAGTTCTAAACGAGGAGTTCATAATTAATAAAAAATGAATTTATTTTAAAAAAAATAATCTAAAAATAATCTAAAAATAATCTAAAAATGAACAGTGAAAATTATTTATCAAAGTTTGGTTATGTTTTATTTAAAGATAATTTTTCAGAAAAAGAACTTTTAGAAATAAAAAATGAATTAAAAGCACGACCATTACAAGAAGGTAATTTTCCTTTTAAAGAATATAATGTATATATAGAAACTAAAAATAAATTATATATACCTAAAATGTATGGTATTAAAAAATTCGGTAAAGTAAAATGTTCAAAAAATTATTTAGGTGAATTCTTTTCTGATAATATAGAATTTAATGGAACTTTATTTCCAGAACAACAAAAACCAGCAGAATTATTATTAAATAATTGTAAAGAAAATGGTGGTGGTATTTTACAATTAGGTACAGGATTTGGTAAATGTTTAGGAAAAGAAACAAATTTGATTTTATCTGATGGAAATTTTGTAAATATTCAAGATTTAAAAATAAATGATAAATTAATTGGTGATGATTTAAAACCTCGTATAGTTAAATCTATCATTCATGGTTATGATATTATGTATTCTATTACTAATTTAAATACAAAACAACAAATATATAGAGCAAATTCCGATCATGTTCTTTGTTTGTCTTTTAATAATAACTATTGTTTTCAACAAAAATATATTAATAATAAACTGAAATGGTTTTTTACTGGATATGATTTTGAAAATAAAAAATTTAATGAATATGTTACAAAATCACTTTTAAAAATTTGTAAGTTAATTAAATTTTATCATACTAAAAAATTAAATATTATTGAATTAACTATACGTGAATATTTAAAATTACCCGAATATGTTAAAAATAATTTATATGGATATAAGATAAATATTAATTCTATATTTGATTTTGAATATACAAATGCTTATACTTACGGAAAAAATATTAATCTTCTAACATCAAATCTTGATCAAAAACTTTTGTTTTCAAATAATACATCTAAATTACTATTTTTAAAAGGTTTAATTCTTAATGATACATCTAATATTAATAAATTATTATTACATGATATATTATTTATTTGTAATTCTTTATGTATTGATTATATATTATCTGGAAATGGTATTAAAATTAAAAATTTACACCCTAGAAAATATTTATTATATTCATTAAATATAAAATATGATAAAATTGATTGTTTTTATGGTTTTGAATTATCTGATAATAAACGTTTTTTATTACATGATATGAGTGTTACTCATAATACAGTAACAGTATTATATGTATTAAGTAAATTAAAAGGTAAAACTATTGTTGTAGTTAATAAAATTCCATTATTAAATCAATGGAAAAATGAAATATCACAATTTTTACCAAATGCTAAAATTGGTATTTTACAAGGTTCAAAAAATATTGATGTTAATAATTGTGATATTATTGTATCTATGTTACAAAGTTTGTCTTCTATTGATTATCCTATAGAATTATTTTCAGATATCAAAACTTGTATTTTTGATGAAGTTCATAATATTTCTACACGTAGTTTTTCAAAAGTTTTATTTAAATTAACATCTCTCTATACTATTGGTTTATCTGCTACACCTGAAAGAAGTGATGGTTGTGAATATGTTTTTAAATGGCATATTGGTGATATTGTTTCTAAAGATAAACTAGAACGTAAAGGATTAAATCCTTTAATTCATGTAGTTAAAATTACAAGTGATACATATAAAGAAATAACTAATATAAGTAAATTAACTGGTAAATCACAATTACAATTTACAACAATGTTAAGTGATTTAATTTCTATGGATAAACGTAATAAACTCATTATAGAAATTATTTTACAAGTTATTAAACCTACTAGGAAAATATTAGTTCTTAGTGATAGACGATCACATCTACAAACATTGTTTGATTTATTGACATCTAAAAATGTTTCATTTACATTTGGAATTTTTGTAGGTGGTATGAAAGAAAAAGATATGAGTGTTTCTAGGTCATGTCAAGTTATTCTTGCAACATTCTCAGTTTTTAAAGAAGGTGTTTCTGAAAAAGATTTAAATACTCTTATTTTAACTACACCTAAAAAATACATAGGTCATTTATCAAATACAATTAAAAATGAAAATGGAAATTTAGAACAAATTGTTGGTCGTATTTTTCGTAAAGAACACACTATAGAAGCTCCTTTAATCATTGATCTTTTTGATAATTTTTCTGTATACAAATCACATTTCAATGGCCGTAAAGCTTTTTATACTACACATTTTAAATCAAGTGAAATAAATATTTTTAATATAAATTTAAATAATTCATTTGAAAATTTATTTAAATATAAAGAAAATAAAAAACTTATTAAAAATAATCAAAATCAATCTATTTCACCTATAACTACATTTTTAATAGATGAAAATTTATAATTTTCCTAATTGTGCAACTTTATCACTTATATATGGTTGAACTAAATTCATATCTACATTTCTATGAGGATAACAACCATTATCAATTTCTTGTTCTACTGGTGCTGGTGCTGCTACTGGTGCTGCTACTGGTGCTGGTGCTGGTGCTGCTACTGGTGCTGCTACTGGTGCTGGTGCTGGTGCTG
>Ga0315900_10003395_pt1 | contig 23343 bp, 22 predicted proteins | sample LakEriMetagenome_FD_203521 | JGI IMG/M metagenome (GOLD analysis project Ga0315900, IMG submission 203521) | Freshwater fungal communities from buoy surface, Lake Erie, Ohio, United States - Buoy 12 MA114 | ecosystem: Environmental > Aquatic > Freshwater > Lake > Lake biofilm | place: USA: Lake... | reverse complement strand
CCGATAGCACCACCAGCTCGCTATCCACCTTCAGCTTGTGATACACAAACAGTACCGAGCACAGCATCGCCGGCGGCAGAATCATCAGCAGCAGCGAAGGAATCAGCAGCAGGGTGAGCGTCAGGAACACCATGATCGACACCCCTTGGTTGACAATCACGTCAATAAAGCGCAGCGCTTGCGTCAGCCAGACGATGCTGGTAAGGCTAAGCGTGATCAGCAGCATCGAGTGCGTCAGCATACGCACGATATACATGTTGTAACGATCCATTCCTTAATCCTTAGCCGCAATCAGCCTCAAAGGAAAGCCTTATGCAGATCAAATTTACCGAACGCGCCACCACCGCCGCCGACCATGTTGTCATTTACCTTGTGGCCGATGACCTGAAACTCTCCAGCGAGGCAAAAGCGATCGATCAGAAGGCAAGCAACATCATCAGCAAAGCCATCAAAACCAGCCAGTTTAAAGGCAAGCGTGGCTCGCTTCTTTCGGTGGCGCTGGCGGAAGGTGCGCGGGCAGATTTTATCGTGCTGGCCGGCATTGGTAGCCTCAAGGATTTAAACGAACATGAATGGGAAAAAATTGGCGGCAGCTGCGTGCCGAAGCTCAACAGCCTGCGCGCCAGCTCCGCAACGCTGGTGATTGAAAGCGCTAAAATCGGCGCGCTTGCGGCTGGCGAAATCGCCGCGCGCATTGCCCATGGCGCGCATCTTCGCAGCTTCCGCTTTGATAAATATTTCACCAAAAAAACCGCCGATGACAAACCCACCCTAAAAACCTTCACCGTGGCGCTTGCCGGTAGCAAAGCCGCCGCCAAGCCCTACAGCGAGCTGGAAAAGCTCGCCGAAGGTGTGTTTTTCACACGCGAGGTGGTCTCTGAGCCTGCGAACATCATCCATCCTGAATCGCTGGCGGAGCGCTGCCTCGAGCTTAAAAAACTCGGCGTTGATGTCGAAGTGTTTGGCGAGCCGGAAATGCACAAGATGGGCTTTGGCGCGCTGCTTGGCGTTGGGCAAGGCTCCGTCCGCGAATCGCAGATGGTGATCATGCGCTATCACGGCGCGGGCAAGAAAGATGCCCCGCTGGCGTTTATCGGTAAAGGCGTAACGTTTGATACCGGCGGTATTTCGATCAAGCCCGCCAATGGCATGGAAGAAATGAAATGGGACATGGGCGGCGCGGGCACGGTCATCGGGCTGATGAAGGCGCTCGCCGGCCGCAAGGCCAAGGTGAATGTGGTCGGCGCCGTCGGCCTGGTGGAAAATATGCCAGACGGCAACGCCCAGCGCCCCGGCGATGTGGTGACCAGCTATTCCGGCCAGACGATCGAAGTGCTGAACACCGATGCCGAAGGCCGCCTCGTGCTGGCCGATGTGCTGTGGTATGTACAGAAACATTTAAAGCCGAAGGCGATGATCGATCTTGCGACGCTGACCGGCGCCATCATCGTGGCACTTGGCACCTCGCGCGCCGGGCTGTTTTCCAACAACGACAAAATCGCCGAGCAGCTTTTTAAAGCTGGCGAAAAAACCGGCGAAGAAGTCTGGCGACTGCCGCTGGGCAAAGTCTATGATGAGCAGATTAATTCCGACATCGCCGATATGCAGAATATCGGCCGCGACCGCGAGGCGGGCTCCATCACCGCGGCGCAGTTCCTCCAGCGCTTTGTGAATGATGTGCCCTGGGCGCATCTCGACATTGCCGGCACCGCCTGGAGCAAAAAAGCCAGCGACATTTGCGATAAAGGCGCCACCGCCTATGGCGTACGTCTGCTCAATGAGTGGGTGAAGGAGAATTATGAAGCCTAGCCCCGCACTAGTTGCGGGGTCGGGTTCCAATCAATACCAGACCCCGCCATTCGGCGGGGTTAGCTTCTACCACCTTACCGCCACGCCGCTTGACCGCGCCCTGCCCAAGCTGCTTGAAAAAGCCTATGGCAATGGGCTTCGCGCGGTCGTCTGGTGCGAGTCCGAAGCGCGTATGGAGCAGCTTAGCCAGCTGCTCTGGACGTATGACCCGGCCAGCTTCCTGCCTCACGGCAGCAGCGCCGAGCCGCACCCGGAGCTGCAGCCCGTCCTCATCAGCACCACGCCAGAGCGAATAAACCAGCCGCAGGCGCTGTTCATTACCCATGGCCAGCTTGCCACTGATGCCGCGCCGTTTGAGCGGGTGTTCGACCTGTTCGATGGCAATGATGACCGCACCACCGCCGACGCACGCAGCCGCTGGAAACATTACAAAGACCAGAACCTACCGCTATCCTACTTCAAACAAACCCCGGCCGGTGGCTGGGAAAAGGCGGCGTGATGGAACGCGAACTTTACCAGCAGATGGCAGCGAGTGAAGATAAGCATTGGTGGTTTGCGGCGAGGCGCAGCATGGTTCGCGCACTACTATCTAAAACAGCGCGGCTTGCAGATGCTAATCTTCTGGATGCCGGGTGCGGCACAGGTGGCAACCTCGCCATGCTCTCAGAATTTGGCAACGTATACGGTTTTGAATATGATGATGAGGCGCGTGGGCATGCCGCAAAGCGCGGCATTGGCACCATTGCAGCAGGTCGCCTACCGGATGGCATTCCCTTTGATGACAAACTCTTTGATGGTATATTGCTGACGGATGTGCTTGAGCATATCGACGATGATGATGCCACACTTGCAACACTTTCAACGCGCCTTAAACAGGGGGGGTGGCTGGTTATCACGGTGCCCGCCTTTTCATTTTTATGGACACGCCACGACGTGCAGAACCACCATAAGCGCCGCTACCGCAAGGCTGAACTGGAGAGCAAATTAAAGCAAGCCGGCTTTGACCTAACCTACTCAGGCTACTGCTTTATGACCATTTTTCCGTTAGCCCTGCTTTCTGCATGGTTTGAAAAGCTTGGAATCGCTGGCCTCAGGGAAACCGGCCTGAAACAACCCCGCCCTCTTATCAACATGACGCTGCGCATCATCGCATCGCTGGATGCGGCTTTCATCCGGCTTGGTTTACGGCTACCGTTTGGCGTATCCTGTATTGTTCTTGCAAAAAAAATCTGATGACCCACCCTCACCTTTCACGCCGCACTTTTGCCATTATTTCGCATCCCGATGCGGGTAAGACGACACTTACCGAAAAACTTTTGCTGTTTGGCGGGGCGATCCATCTGGCGGGGGCAGTGAAAGCCAAGAAGGGCGGCAAGTCCGCCACGTCGGACTGGATGGCGATCGAGCAGCAGCGCGGCATTTCGGTGACCGCTTCGGTGATGACGTTTGAATATAGCGGCCATACCATCAACCTGCTCGATACGCCCGGCCACAAAGACTTTTCCGAAGACACCTACCGTACACTCACCGCCGTTGACAGCGCGGTGATGGTGCTCGACGGCGCGAAAGGTATCGAGGAGCAGACCTACAAGCTCTTTGAAGTCTGCCGCCTGCGCGATACGCCGATTACCACCTTCATCAATAAAATGGATAGGGAAACACGCGAACCATTTGAACTGCTCGATGAGATTGAAAGCCGCCTGCAGCTTTCGGTAGCGCCCATTACCTGGCCGATCGGCATGGGTGAGCGCTTCCGCGGCTGTTTTAACCTGATGACGGATACGCTCTACCTGTTTGACGACACTGGCGGCGCGGTGATTACCGAAGGTACGCCTTACAACGGCGCGGACGACCCAAGGCTTGACGAAGTCATTCCTGAGGCGGAACTCAAGAAATTTCGCGAAGAAGTGGCGATGGTCAAAGCCGTTTACCCGGCCTTTAACCGCGAACATTTCTTAGAAGGCCATGTCACGCCGGTGTTTTTTGGCAGCGCGGTCAATAATTTTGGTGTGCGTGAGCTGCTGGAGGCGATCTGCGCTTTTGCGCCCTCCCCGCGCCTGCAGAAAACAGAAAGTCGCGAGGTGGCACCTGAGGAGCCGAAATTCACCGGCTTTGTGTTCAAAATTCAAGCGAACATGGATAAAAACCACCGCGACCGCATTGCGTTTGTGCGCGTGTGCTCCGGCAAATATACGCGCGGGATGAAGGTGCTGCATGTCAGGAGCGGCAAGCAGCTTGCGCTGAATAATCCGGTGCTGTTCCTCGCGCGTGAGCGCGAACTCGCGCAGGAAGCCTGGCCGGGCGATATCCTCGGCATTCCCGGCCATGGCCATCTGCACATTGGGGACGCACTCACAGAAGGTGAAAAACTCTATTTCACGGGTATCCCCAGCTTTGCGCCGGAGCTTTTCCAGCGCGTGCGCCTGGAAGATCCACTGAAATCCAAACAGCTGAAAGAAGCACTCACCCAGCTTTCTGAGGAAGGTGCCTCACAGATTTTCAAACCGCTGGATGGCAGCCCGTGGATTTTAGGCGTGGTGGGTAGCTTGCAGTTTGATGTGATCGCCTCGCGCCTTGCCGCCGAATATGGCGTGAAGGGCAGCTTTGAATCCGTCTCCTTCACTGCCGCCCGCTGGCTGAAAGCGAAAGATCAGAAAGCGCTCGATGATTTCTGCAGCAAAAATAAATATAACACTGCCGAGGACGCCTCCGGTCAGCTCGCCTATCTCGCGCCCAACGCCTGGCATTTAGAGCGTATCCAGAAAGATTTCCCAGAGATTGAATTCATGAAAACGCGCGAGAATCGGTAATAAAATCCCCGCGAAAGCGGGGATTTTATTTTTGCCTCTTCCCGGACAACGATTCTGCGTTCACCCTAAAACCATCATGCAACGACAGGATCCCCGCTTTCGCGGGGATGTAAGACATGCTCCAAGCCCTCATCCCCGCCGTTTCAACGCTGCTCGACAAGCTGATTCCCGACCCGATCGCGCGGGAAAAAGCAAAGATCGAACTGCTCAAAGCCGAGCGCTCTAGCGATCTTGAGGAGCTGCGCCTTGCCCTGACTGCCGACGCCGCTCAAACTGAAATCAACAAACAGGAAGCGGCGCATGCCGACCGATTTGTCGCAGGCTGGCGGCCATTCATCGGCTGGGTGTGTGGTGTGGCCTTTGCCTATCACTTTATCCTGCAGCCGCTGCTGGCTTTTGCCATCATGAATAGCGGCGGCGAGGTGAAGCTTCCGAGCTTTGATATGGATGCACTCTCCACCGTGCTGATGGGGATGCTTGGCCTCGGCGGCCTGAGAACGATTGAAAAGATTCGCAGAACTGGTAGATAGACACCCTCACCCGCCGCGCTTTGCGCAGCTACCCTCTCCCTTATAGGGAGATGGTTAGGGTGAGGGTCTTCTTTGCGGGTGTAGTTCAATGGTAGAACGGCAGCTTCCCAAGCTGCATACGAGGGTTCGATTCCCTTCACCCGCTCCATCCGCCTTCGCTAAATTTTTGACTGCGTCAAAAATTTTAGCTACGGCGTGACTACGCCGGGCGTGCGAAGCGGATGTCTCGCCGTAGTCCGTAAGGACGAAGGCGGACTGGTGAATAGCGCCCTGTTTTAATCAAAAATTAATGGCGCGTGGTCTATAGCTGGGTTATGAGTTTTATGATTGATGGAGATACTATGCGTCTGCGTACTGCTTTGTTTGCCACTGTTGCTGCTTTAGGTGTATCGGCTCCTGCCGCCGCTTCAGATTATTTAACCGGCTATGTCGGCTGGTTTGATGTGATTGACGAAGAAAATGAAGCCACCCAGTTTGGCCTTGAATATCGTATGAGCCCTATCGGTTATGGCCTGCGCCCGACCATTGGTATTGACGTCACCACCGACGGCGCGGTCTATGCGTTTGGCGGCATTAACTGGGAAGTGCCGCTGATTGACAACCAGCTTTTCCTGATTCCAAATTTCATGGCCGGCGGCTATTCGCAAGGCGACGGCAAAGATCTCGGCCATGGGCTTGAGTTCCGCTCTGGTCTTGAGCTTTCTTACCAGATGGAAAATACCCACCGCGTGGGGGTGGCGGTGAACCATATCTCCAACGCCAGCTTGGGCGATAAAAACCCTGGCGCTGAAACCATTCTGATTAATTACTCAGTGCCGGTGGGCAGCTTGTTTTAGTGTTTACATAAGGCCGTCATCCGGAGCCCCGGCCTTCGCCGGGGTAAACTTCGCGAGGGATCTTACGCATAAAAAAGATTCCTCGGCTGCGCTCGGAATGACAACTTTTTCGCTCCGCGATATCACTGTCTGTTCCTATCATTTTCTATCTCATTTTAAGTAGGGCGCGCCCTGCGCATTTTTTTCGTTCGTTTCCAGCATTGCTGCCATCCACTAGCCGGTGCAGGCGGGGTTGGTACCGCGAGCATCGCTGCTGCATCTGGTGATCTGCCACACCTGACGCAGACTAAACCTCGGCCGAAGTCATACGCATCATGCAGAGGTTGTGGATGCGCAGGAAGGGGGGATTTTTTATGGTGACTATAATCCTCCTTCGCCAAGGCTACGGAGGATAAGGGGAGCCTAGGCGGCAAGCCGCCAAGGCTTACCCTTAGAAAAAAAGGCCGCCCGAGGGCGGCCTTTCGAGTTCAAAACAGATCCCGTATCGCGCAGCTATGCTGCTTGTACGGGATAAGGGGAACCTAGGCGGCAAGCCGCCAAGGTTTACCCTTAATTGAACCGCATACGCAGGATACAGTTCGGGTTGTTGCCCGAGATCGTACCGCGTGCGTAGGTGTTGCTGGTATCGGTCGCCGTCGTACCAGTAATACAGGTTGAGGAGGTTGGTGTTGCCAGATATGCAGCATGGTTTGCCGTTGTCAGAGCCGCGTAGATTGCACCGGTGAAAATAGTGCCCCTTGCCTGTACGGTACCAGTATTTGGCGCGCCATCATCGATTTTCGTATCGATGTTGAATGCCTCAATCGGCGTGATTGCTCCTGCAAAGGTGAGTGTCCCTGTGGTCGAAATCGGTGTCGTGCCGAAGCCGCTGAGCATGTAGTAATTGATACCATCGACAGCGCCAGCATTCCAGAAGTTACCACGACCGATCCTTGCTGGCGGAACAAAGTTACCGACCGATGCACCTGTGGTGTTGGTGGCTACCGCGCCACCAGCCGTCAGCGCTGCGCCGTAGTTACCATCAATCAGGTTGGAGGCAGTCATTTGCTGCCAGAACGCCAGCGGCTCACCAAGCGCTAAAGTTGCTGAACCACCCGTATCTGTTACCAGACCGCTGTTATCACCCAGACCGGTGGTACCCGCCATACAGCCCGCGGTTGGGCAGAGACCAAATGCCGAAGCGCTTGCCGCCGCCAGATCCCCCGGGATGCCGTTATATTTGGTGCGGAAGGTGTTGACGGTTGCGTTATATTTCTCATATTGGCCGATGGTAGCGCGAACCTCGGCGGCCTTAATCAGATCCTGACCGACAAGTACGCCGCCCACGATGAGGCCGATAATCACGAGTACAATGGAAAGCTCAATCAGGGTGAAACCTGATTTGGCTCTCTTTCTTGCTTTTTGAATGGTCATAAGTATTTCTCCTGAAGTGGTTAACTGCTCGTTTCAGCGATTTAGGTTTCTTAAATGCTGAAATTTAGGTTGAAGTGGTTAAACTTGACACACGCCGCGTAACAACAAAACACAGGCCTGTGCCACTCTGCGAATAACGCTACCAGCCAAAGATTACCAAATGGTTACCTGCCACACGGATAAACGTTACACAGCTGCTAGAAATGTCTTTAAAATGCAAATTATTGCGCCGAAACGTGGCTGCAACGCCAAAAAACGCAGAAATTTTCACTTTTTGTTGTCTTTAAGCAACAAAAACAACAGCCCTAAACGGCTTCTTTGGATTCAGGTTTGATTTTTGTGATGGCGGCATCCAGCATCGTTTGCGAGCAAAGCCCCAGCAGAACAGGATCACGCGGCTTGATGTTATTAGAATTCCAATGCGTTTTGCCACGCACCGCGGCAATGGTGTTTTTAGTGGTGCCCACGAGCTTACCAATCTGTGCATCGCTCATGGTGGGGAAATTTTTCACCAGCCATGCAATGGCATCCGGTTTGTCCTGACGGCGGGCAACGGGCGTGTAGCGGCCACCCTTGGATTTCTTATTAATATATTGTTTCGCCGTGCCCGCAATGGCAAGGCGCGCGTCGCTATCTTGCTCACAGCGCTTGATTTCTTCCATGGTCAGCTGGCCGTTTGCCGTGGGATCCAGCCCGCGAATACCGCCAGACACGTCGCCATCGGCAATGCCCTGCACTTCCAGCGGATGCATCCCGCAGAATTCAGCGATCTGTTCAAAGGTAAGCGCAGTGTTTTCAACCAGCCATACGGCGGTGGCTTTCGGCATCAGCGGCAGGGTCATAGCATCTCCTTAAACCCGTCATTTTCGCTTTCCCCCTTCGCTTGAAAGCTTCGGGGGACGCAGTCGCGGGAATGACGGAGACATAAATTACGCGAGGTGCTTTTCTAGTGGTTTTATTGGTTGAATCAAGTATTTTCAGCGCATGCAGCCCCTCATACTTACAAGCGAGCCAGCCGAAGCGGTGCTTCTTTTAACCTTGAACCGCCCGGAAGCAGCCAACGCGCTGACCAGCGATCTGGCCAAGCAATTGACCGATAAGTTAAAAAGCCTTTCTCGCCATATTCGCTGCATCATACTGGCCGGCAGCGGCAAGCATTTCTGCGCCGGGGCTGACCTCAAAGAAAGAAACGGCATGGATGAGGCCGCCTGGAAAGCGCAGCACGCACTGTTTCGCGGTGCGCGCGATGCGATTTTGCAATGCGAGATACCGGTGATCGCGGCCGTCCATGGTGCGGCGATGGGGGGCGGCTTTGAGCTGGCGCTCGCCTGCGATTTTATCTATGCCGCAGAAAGTGCCCGCTTTGGCTTGACCGAAGCGACGCTGGGCATCATGCCCGGCATGGGAGGAACACAGCTGCTGGCGCGCGCGCTGCCCCTGCCCCGCGCCCGCGAATTATTGCTGACCGGCCAGCCCCTTAGCGCGCATGAGGCCTATGAATGGGGCATGGTGAACCGCTTATGTGCGCCCGAAACATTGCACAAGGAAGTATTAGAAACTGCCATTACCATTGCCGCCAATGCACCGCTTTCCATTGCCGCCATTCGCAGCGCGCTGCGCGATGGGCTTGAAATGCCGATAAATCAGGCGCTTGAGGTGGAACTTCGTCATTATAACCGCCTGCTTTCCACCGCTGACCGCTATGAGGGTATGGCCGCCTGGAACGAGAAACGAAAGCCTGTTTTTAAAGGCGAATAGCTGCTATACTGGCCGTCCATGCCTAAGCCAACCAAAACCCACAAAATCTCACTGGCGCTTCAGGGCGGCGGTGCACATGCAGCGTTCAGCTGGGGCGTGATCGACCAGTTGTTGCAGGATGAAGCCACCGAAATTGAGGCCATCAGCGCCACCAGCGGCGGCGCGATGCTCGCCGTGGTGATGGCGCAGGGGATGATGGAAGGCGGGCGTGATGGCGCGCGCGACGCACTGCTGAAATTCTGGCGCAAAGCCAATATCGCCGCCGGGCTGCTGCCCATTCGCACCACGATTGCCGATAAGTTTTTAGGCAATGTCGGGCTTGACCTTTCACCCTCCACTGTGGCGCTGGACATGCTGACGAAAATGTTCTCGCCTTATCAATTCAACCTGTTTGATATCAACCCGATGAAAAGCATCATCGAGGAGATGGTGGATTTCAAAGCACTCAACAAAAAAAGCCCGCTGGCGCTTTACATCAACACCACCCACGCGCGCACCGGCAAAAGCCGCGTGTTTGACCATAGCGAGGTCTCGCTCGATGCGGTGATGGCCTCCTGCTGCCTGCCTTATATTTTCCGCACCGTGGAAATTGATGGCGAGCCATATTGGGACGGCAGTTTCTCCGCCTGCCCTGCCCTAGCGCCGCTGGTGGGTAGCGGGCGCGATATTGTGCTGGTGGAAGTGCACCCGCACTATGTGGAGGAAATTCCAACCGCTGCAGCGGATATTTTAGATCGCATGACCGAGATCAGCTTTTCCGCCGCCCTGCTTTCCGAACTACGCGCCATCGAGCAATATAACAGCATGATTGAAAGCGGGCTGCTTAAACAAAAACCAGTCGCTGTGCACCGCATCGAAGCGCAGGATATCCTTCTTGGGCTTGGCCGCTCCAGCAAACTGAATCTGGAATGGAGCTTCCTGATGTATTTGCATGATACCGGCATTCAATCCGCAACTGACTGGCTTGAAAAAAGATAATGAATAATCCGTGGAACGACCCGGGCGACCCGCTGGATCGCCCTGCGCTTACGCCGGAACTCGCGGCGCAGATTAAGAAGCGCGCATCACAGCCACAGACTGCAGAAGGCCAGCAGGCGCTTAGCGCAAAACTTGCCGCCGTGGCCAAAGAACAGGAAGACAAAAGAAATATTCCTCGCCTGAGCCTTCCTGAAAATAAAGCGCGGCTCTTCATCGCTGCCCATGCAAACGAGACAGATGGCGATTTAATCCGTGAATTCAAAGAGTGGCTGGACGGTTTTGCCTCAGGCCCCCTCACCCACACAGATGTCAGAAATGAGCTGGTGCAAGGCTTCGCTGCGATTATCACAGCACTTGATCAGGACAATCATCAGCAACCAGAAGAACCCGGCGGGATGCGAGCAAGCGACCGCGCCGTACTTGAGCTGCGCAGCCGGATCATGGCGCTGCAGGTCGTCGCGGAGTCGAAGTTTCCAAGAGAAACTGCAAACGGAGCAGTGGCACAGATTATCCGTCCTGCTATTATTGCTGCCGGCAAGCTGGGTATTACCAGACCCAGCATCACCAAAGATTTATTCCAGCGAGAAATTCAAGGCGCCGGGCGCTACTGACCTGTCAGAATCTCGCGCATCGTGCCCATGTCCTTCACTTTATTCAGCTCGCCGGGCTTGGGAACGAGCCGTAATTCCAGTTTACATACCGCCTCTTTCAGCAACGCTTTTTCCTCTTCAAAGGTTGCAGCGCCGCCACAGGTGCCTTTCACGGTGTAGCGCATGTTCAGTGCAATGCCGCTGGCATGGGAAATGCCGTCTGCCCAGCCGTCATTGCCAAAGCTAAGGCTGGCCGCGCCATCCTGCGCCAGCGCAAAGCTGGTGATGCGCCCCTCATACATGTAGTCCGTCAGCGGGTAGAGCACGTTATCAATGAATGGGATGAAAGTCTCTTTGGTAAAATCCTGAATCAGCGGCGGGTTTTCACGGCCGAGCACGGTCTGGATGGTGATAAACGAAATCTCAAGGCGAATTTTTGCATCGGGCGCAAGGAATGTGCCCAGCGCCGCGCCGATTTGAGTGCGGTCTTTGGTGGCGACCGCTTCGCTGAACGCAGCCAGCGAACGCTCGGCCAGGCGCTTTTTCACCACCGGTGGGTACGCCATAAAATAATACGCCGCGCCGCCTGCCAGCAGCAGTATCACGGCGATGATTTTTTTCATGATCCAATTTCCTCAAAACGCCAGTTTTTAATATTCTTCTGAAAGCGCCCCGGCACGAAGAGCCGCTCATGCATCACCACATGCACACCTGGCGGCAGCTGCTCTATGGTTTCGATAGCGAAACGAAGATTAGCCGGCGCATCGCTGGCGCTGCCGTTAGCAAGCGGAAGCATGGAGCCGGTCAGGATGATCGTTTTTTGCGCGTCTTTGAGCTGCTTTTGAAGCTCGACCGCGGTTTGCGCCATGCGGTCGGTGCCGTGAGTGACAATGATGTGGCTGGCGCGGCGCTGCCTGATGAACACCGATAGCGCATAAATCTCCACCTCGGTGAAATCCTTGCTGTCTTTCATCATCCACTGGAAAAAGCGGCAATCAGGCGCATAGCCCAGCTCTTCCACTGCCATCGGCACCAGGCTATCTTTGAGTGGAATGGCATTTTTCGGCGGATGCTCGGGATCAGCGTAGCCTTCCGCATCGATCGTGCCGCCAGTCATGATGAAGAGAATGTCTTTCATTTTTTCCCTCCCCTCCCCCGCTTTAAGGGAGAGGGTTAGGGAGGGGGGTAATGTTAAATACCCCTCTCCTCGGTTTGCCTAAAACTTGAGCCGCGCTAAGTCATAAGGCAAACCGTCCTCTCCCTCAAGGGGAGAGGAGAAAATAATTATTCCGCCTTAAACGCCTGCATGCCGGTAATCGCGCGGCCTAAGATCAGCGCGTGAATGTCGTGCGTGCCTTCGTAGGTGTTCACACTTTCGAGGTTCATCACGTGGCGGATGACATGATATTCATCAGCAATACCGTTGCCGCCGTGCATATCACGCGCCACGCGCGCCATTTCGAGCGCCTTGCCCGCTGAGTTGCGTTTGATGATGGAAATCATATCCGGATGCCAGCGATCTTCATCAATCAGCCTTCCCACGCGCAGGCAGGCCTGCAGGCCAAGCGCAATCTCCACCAGCATGTCGGCCAGTTTTTTCTGGATCAGCTGATTGGCCGCAAGGGGCTTTCCGAACTGTTTCCTGTCCATCACATAAGCGCGCGCTGCCTCATAGCAGAACTCCGCCGCGCCCAGCGCGCCCCAGCCAATGCCGTAACGCGCCTTGTTAAGGCAGCTAAATGGCCCTTTAAGTCCCTTCACATCGGGGAAAATATTTTCGGCCGGCACAAACACATCCTGCATCGAGATCATACCGGTGATCGAAGCGCGAAGCGACATCTTGCCCTCGATTTTCGGCGCGGAAAGGCCCTTCATCCCTTTTTCTAAAATGAAGCCGCGAATCTCGCCGTCCAGCTTCGCCCAGATAATAAAGATATCGGCAATTGGCGAGTTGGTGATCCAGTTTTTCGCGCCGTTTAAGATGAAGCCGCCATCCACCTTCTTCGCGTTCGTCACCATGCTGCTTGGGTCAGAGCCGTGGTCAGGCTCGGTCAGGCCAAAGCAGCCAACCAGCTCGCCGGTTGCGAGTTTCGGCAAATATTTATCTTTTTGTGCGGCGGTGCCGAATGTGTAAATCGGGTGCATCACCAGCGAGGACTGCACCGAAAGCGCCGAGCGATAGCCCGAATCCACCCACTCCACCTCGCGGCAGATCAGCCCCATCGCCACATGGCTCACGCCGGCGCAGCCATAGCCTTTGATGGTGGAGCCAAAGAGCCCCAGCGCACCCATCTCACGCATAATTTCCGGGTCGAAGTGCTCATGGCGGCTCGCCTCCAGCACCCGCGGCATCAGCTTATCGCGGGCATAGCCGCGCGCGGTGTCCCGCACCATGCGCTCTTCGTCGGTGAGCTGGGATTCAAGGTCGAAAGGGTCGAAGGGGTTTAGGGGCATATAGTCACCATTGTATCGTCATTCCCCGAATTTTGCCAGCAGGTAAAATTATAGGGGAATCCAGTTAGAAATGTCAGGAGACATTTCTAACGCAAAAAGTCTACTGACTTTTTGCTATTCTGGATCCCGGACAAATTTTTCTACTGAAAAATTTTCCGGGATGACGCGCTAAACAAGCACATTCAGTATCGTCCCGCGATCCCAGATGGTGCCCTGACGTAGCGCTGCAACCGCACTACGAATGAGCGTCGCCAGCGACTCTTCGGCGGGGATGATATTGAGCGCCGCGCGCTTTGGCACGGGCACCTGCGCCTCGCGCTCACTTTGCTGCGAGCGCCGCTGGATAGAGGTTTTAATGCCTGCGGAGCCAGTATTAATGCGGTTGGGATTGACGTTGATGGTCATAAAATGAGTGGCGGGTGATGAGTGACGAGAAGTTAGATTAGCAAATTTTATTTGCCGCGCCAGAAAAAATAATGTATAAACATTGTATAAACATTAAGGGGCAGTCATGCAAACACATATTGATAAATGGGGCAATAGTCTGGGGGTTCGGATTCCCAGTAAAATCGCCGCGTCGCTGATGCTCAAGGCCGGCAGCGATGTCGAGCTGCTACTCGAAGCAGGCCAGCTGATTATCAAGCCGCTTGGGCGCCCCTCGCTGAAAGAGCTGCTTGCGGATTATCCCAAAGAAGGCGGCGAAGAAATAACCACAGGAAGTGAGCGCGGCGCGGAGCATGCCCCGTGGTAGCCTGCCCGAATCGTGGCGATATCATCTGGCTGGATTTTGAGCCGCAAACGGGAAAAGAGATCATGAAGCGCCGGCCGGCGCTGGTACTTTCTCCCTTACTTTACAATCAGGCCAGCGGTCTGTGCCTTGTCTGCCCGATCAGCTCACAGATTAAGGGCTATAGCTTAGAGGTGCCGGTTGCAATCGGCAGGAAAAAAGGCGTGATCAAAGCCGAGCAGATTAAAAGCCTAGACTGGCGTGTGCGCCGCGCCAAACTGATTCAGAAAGCTGACGCCAAAACGCTGAAGCACACCTGCACCATTGTCGATAGGCTTATCTGGGGAAATGACTAGCGAATCACTGGCCGCTCTATCAATGGGAAATTTTTGCCGCACGAAAACCGTCATTCCCGCGAAAGCGGGAATGACAAAAAACTAAACGCTCGCCGCCCAACCTTCTTTTGGCTTATCCCACTTAATACCCATCTCCTTCGCCGCCACTTCCAGCACCGGATTTTTCACACCGGCTTCGAGGAGGAATTTCGTAGCGCCGTGATTCAATTTATCTTCACCTCCAATAATCTGTTCAATAACAACGCTGTCTTTGAAATTTCCGGCTTTAATCTTTTCTACTATTTCTTGATCGCTTGTATTTTCCGGTTTCTGAGATTGAAGTACTCTGTACATCACTGTTTGGTTTTTTTCGTCTTTACCGACGACCCTTACTAATCCAAGTGAATCATAAGCATCGACAATGCTATTGAAAACATATTTGTCATTGGTATCAACCTGAGTAGGTGGATAAGAAGATGCCACAAGAGCGACAGGATAGTCCGCAGTCTGCATATCATCTCGCGAATGAAAGCCTGATTGGCTGATAATGGCCGCTGCCATTTCTTTCGATAGTTTATTTCTTTTGCCATTTGGTTTTGAATAGTCGTTCATCGTACCCTCATCTAATGTTAAGAATTGCATTTTACCCCCCCCCGGCAAAGCGAAAGTAAATTTTTGTTACATTTTGGTGACGCTGTGGTAAGCAACTGAAAATTATGTACCTCGTGGCCGCGTTTTATCATTTTTTTGATTTTCAGGATTACCGTGAGCAGCAACAACCGCTGCTGGCGATGCTTAAATCACAAGGCATTAAAGGCTCGATCCTGATTGCCGCCGAGGGTTTCAACGGCACCATTTCAGGAACGAGGCCTGCGGTGCAGGCCGTGCTGGAAAGGCTCAGGTCGCTGGGCGGCGAGTTTGAGGTGAAAGAAAGCTATGCGGAAAAACAACCCTTTGGCCGCGCCAAAGTGCGGCTGAAGAAGGAGACGATATCTCTCGGGGAACCTACCCCCTCCCTGACCCTCCCCCATCAAGGGGGAGGGAAAAATCAAGCGCGCGGCGAATATGTGGAGCCAAAGGACTGGAACGCGCTCATTAGCGACCCGGACACCATCGTGCTGGATACGCGCAACAGCTACGAAACCTACCTTGGCACATTTGAACGCGCGATCGATCCAAAGACAAAAAATTTCAAAGAACTACCCGCCTTTGTTCGCGAAACACTTGCGGATAAGAAAGACAAAAAAATCGCCACCTTCTGCACGGGCGGCATACGCTGCGAAAAATTCACCGCATGGATGAAAGCCGAGGGCTTTGAAAAAGTGTATCACTTAAAAGGCGGCATCCTCAAATATTTAGAGGAAATCCCGCCGGAGCAAAGCAAATGGAACGGCGAGTGTTATGTGTTTGATGAGCGCGTGGCGGTCGGCCACGGGCTTACCCCCTCAAGCACCGCCAGCTCCTGCACCGCCTGCGGCCATACGCTGACGCCAGAAGACTGCGAAAGCTCTGCCCACATTCCCGGCAAGCAATGTCGTTTCTGTGCCGCGCCTCAAGCCTAGGCTGCCCTCACCTCGTTTAAGAAGTTTGATACAGCTTGGCTGAGCCGGTTCGAACTTGACTGCAGCGAAGTAATCGCCGTGAGCGACTCGCGGGCGCAGCTGGTGGCATCGAGCGTATCCTTCTTCACGCCCTCAATATCTGAAAGTATTTGTTGAGCACTGCCTGCCACATGATTGATATTCTTTGCAATTTCTGAGGTTGCGGCTGTTTGCTGCTGAATGGAAGCGGAGATGGATGACGACGCGCTATCCACCCTTGATACCGATTCATTAATGCTGGTCAGCGCGCCCATCACCTGCCGTGTGATGGCCTGAATCCCCTCAATTTGTGTGGAGATTTCTTCGGTTGCACGGGCTGTTTGTCCGGCAAGGCCTTTCACTTCACTGGCCACCACCGCAAAACCCTTTCCGGCTTCGCCGGCGCGGGCTGATTCAATCGTGGCATTCAGCGCCAAAAGATTAATCTGCCCTGCGATGGTCTGAATCATGGTCACAATCTCATCGATTTTCGCCATGGCATTTTCCAGCGAGCCGGCAACCTGATTGGCGCTGTCATTGGCCTCCACTACCAGCCGAACCGCCTGCGCGGAGTGGCTGATCTGCTGCGCCACCTCATTGGCTGTCACCGACATTTCTTCTGCCGCGCCAGCCACATTACTGACATTGTGGGTGGTATTGTCGACTGTTCCCGCAACCACGATGGCTTTCTTGCTGGTACCATCCATCACTACCGACATGCGATCCGACAACGTGCGCACATGCTCAACCTCATGAATCACTTCTTCAAGGATATTCTGCACCTCGCGCTCGAAGCGATTCGCGAGCTCATGGGTGGCGCGCTTTTTCTCTTCCGCCATACGCTGCTGCTGCTGCTCCTGATCCTGCTCGAGCCTTTTCTTTTCGATGGCATTCTTTTTGAAAATCTCCACTTTGCGAGCCATACTGCCAATTTCCGTGGATTGCTTGGTGTAAGGCACCTCAACATCCAGCTTATTTTCGGTGATGGCGCGCATAACCTCGCCCAGTGTTTTAATCGGACGCGTGGTGATGAAATAAAGCGCCACCGCTACCAGCACGTTCACTACCAGCGCGATTACAATCTGTAGCAAAAAATCATTATAAAAACTAGCAGCCGCCTGCACACCAAAATCTCTCTTGACGTGCTCATAGGTTTTGTAACCAAATCCCAGCCCTACGAGCGAAAGGAAAATAGCAATGGATTGAAGCCTGAAGCTCAGGCTTGAAAAAAATCTTTTGTGAAGCATAGAAAAAAAGTCCGGATAAATATTTTAAAAAGCCAGAGCACAGCGTAAAATTTAATAACCATCTCCGCGCAAGGACACTTACTAAAGACTAATTAACAGCGGATTAACATAACGGATATGTGTTCATCATTATTTACTGGCCGCATGAGTGGCGATTTGCGATCCGGTTGTCCACAAATCCATGGCCAGCATCTATATATACAAATCAACAGCCTAGCTTTTTATCCCCAATTTTCACACCCCCACCCATCCACACCACCACAGCATCTAGCGGCTAAAATCGTGTCAACCACAATATCTAGTTGCATCGCTTTTCTTTCGTCGCTAATTTCATCTTATCTTTGAAGCTTAGCCATCAGGGGGCAAAGCAGCGCGTAAACGCCGGATCAAAAGTGCGTGACACGGGCGCTGCAGCTGGCATTCTCGCTTTGAAGCAAAAAACTGACTATAATCATCAAGTATCAGGGAGCACCAGCACATGCGTATCGAACGCCACTTCTTAAAGCCCAAAGACACCGCCTACGACGCCATCACCTTCCGCAAAGCCGATGTGGTGATGAAAAATCCTGATGGTTCGCTGGTGTTTGAATGTCTGGGCGTGGAAGTGCCGGAGCACTGGTCGCAGGTGGCCTCAGATGTGCTCGCGCAGAAATATTTCCGTAAAGCCGGAGTGGCGGCAAAACTCAAAAAAGTGGAAGAAAACTCGGTGCCGAGCTGGCTGTGGCGCTCAGTGCCCGATGAAGCGGCGCTTGCCAAGCTGCCTGAAAAAGATCGCTACAAAGGCGAAACATCTTCCAAGCAGGTATTTGACCGCCTTGCCGGGGCGTGGACGTATTGGGGCTGGAAAGGCGGCTATTTCGATACCGAGGCGGATGCCAGAAATTTCTATGACGAGCTGCGCTATATGCTCGCCATGCAGATCGCTGCGCCCAACTCGCCGCAATGGTTCAACACCGGCCTGCACTGGGCATATGGCATTGATGGCCCGTCGCAGGGGCATTTTTATGTCGACCCGGAAACCGGTAAGGTTGCCAAATCGAAAAGCGCTTATGAGCGCCCGCAGCCGCACGCCTGCTTCATCCAAAGCATCAAGGATGATCTGGTGAACGAAGGCGGCATCATGGATCTGTGGGAGCGCGAGGCGCGCCTGTTTAAATATGGCTCCGGCACCGGATCAAATTTTTCCGACCTGCGCGGCAGCGGTGAAAACCTTTCCGGCGGCGGTAAATCCTCCGGCCTCATGAGCTTCCTGAAAATTGGCGATCGCGCAGCAGGCGCAATTAAATCCGGCGGCACTACCCGCCGCGCTGCTAAAATGGTGGTGGTGGATATCGACCATCCGGATGTCGAAGAATTTATCAGCTGGAAGGTGATTGAAGAGCAGAAAGTCGCGGCGCTGGTGACCGGCTCCAAAATCTGCCGTAAGCACCTGAAAGCCGTCATGGCCGCATGCCAGCAAGGCAGCGGTGATGGCCGTTTTAGCCCTTCAGATAATCCCGCGCTTAAAAAAGCCATGCGCGAGGCGCTGAGGGCGCAGGTGCCGGATAATTATGTGCAGCGCGTCGTTCAGTTTGCGAAGCAAGGCTACAGCGAGCTGGAATTTGAAGAATATGATACAGATTGGGACTCGGAGGCGTATCGCACCGTTTCTGGCCAGAATTCAAACAACTCCGTTCGCGTGACTAATGATTTTCTGGAAGCCGTCGAACAGGATAAACACTGGCATCTGCTCGGCCGCAAAGACGGCAAGGTTTCCAAAGAGCTGAAAGCCCGCGAACTGTGGGAGCAGGTTTGTTATGCTGCCTGGGCATGCGCTGATCCCGGCATTCAGTATGATACCACCATCAATGAATGGCACACCTGCCCGCAATCCGGCCGTATCCGTGCATCAAACCCCTGCTCGGAATATATGTTCCTTGATGACACGGCATGCAACCTCGCCTCGATCAATCTCCTGAAATTCCGCAGCAAAGGCGGCGCGTTTGATACCAAGGCGTATGAACATGCGGTGAGGCTTTGGACAGTGGTGCTGGAAATCTCGGTGGCGATGGCGCAGTTTCCTTCCAAGGAAATCGCCCAGCTTTCTTACGAGTTCCGCACGCTTGGCCTCGGTTATGCTAATATCGGCGGCCTCTTGATGGCCAGCGGCATCGCCTATGATTCCGAGGAAGGCCGCGCGATGGCCGGAGCGCTCTCTGCCATTCTCACAGGCGTTTCTTATGCCACGTCGGCGGAAATGGCCAAGGAACTCGGCGCCTTTGACGGCTACGAAAAAAACAAGCGCGACATGATGCGTATCATGCGCAACCACCGCCGCGCGGCGGTGGGGATGGGTCATCCTGTGGCGAGCGAAGCGAGAGCACAGGATCCTGCGCAGTCGCTTCGCGCCTCGCAGGATGACGGTTATGAAGACCTTTCTATCCTTCCTGTTCCTCTCGACATCGAAAACCTGCCGGACAAATCCCTCGCAAAATCCGCGAAAAAGGCGTGGGACAGTGCGATCATGCTCGGCGAAAAATATGGCTTCCGTAATGCGCAGGCCACCTGCATTGCGCCGACCGGCACCATCGGCCTTGTCATGGATTGCGATACCACCGGCATCGAGCCAGACTTCGCGCTGGTGAAATTTAAAAAGCTCGCTGGCGGCGGCTATTTCAAAATCATCAACCAGCAGGTGCCAGAGGCGCTGAAAACGCTGGGCTATAACGCCAAGCAGATTGCGGATATTACCGATTACGCCGTTGGCCGCGCCACGCTGAAAGATGCGCCGGGCGTAAACCATGCAAGCCTTCGCGCTAAAGGTTTTGGTGATGAAGAGCTCGCAAAAGTTGAAAAGGCGCTCGCTTCAGCGTTTGATATACGCTTTGTATTCAACCAGTGGACGCTGGGCGAGGCTTTCTGCAAAACCAAGCTTGGCTTTACGGACGCACAGCTTGCTACGCCGGGTTTTGATATGCTCGCCGCGCTGGGCTTCCTTAAGGCAGATATCGAAGCAGCGAACGAATATTGCTGCGGCAGCATGACCATTGAAGGCGCACCACATGTTAAAAAAGAGCATCTTGCGGTGTTTGACTGCGCGAACCCTTGCGGCAAGAAAGGCAAACGTTTCTTATCTGCCGAAAGCCACATCCGTATGATGGCAGCGGCGCAGCCCTTTATCTCCGGTGCCATTTCCAAAACCATCAATATGCCCAATACCGCCACCGTCGAAGAGTGCAAAGACGCTTATATGATGTCGTGGAAGCTGGGGCTGAAAGCCAACGCGCTCTACCGTGATGGATCAAAACTGTCACAGCCGCTTTCCAGCTCGCTGGCAGCCGAACTCAGCCTTGGTGATGAGGCCGAGGAAGCGCCGGAAGCCTCCCGCGCCAGCCGCCAGCCGCAGATTGTGGCAGAGCGCATCGTCGAGCGTCTGGTTGAGCGCATTGTTCACGCCTCCGAGCGTCGCAAACTGCCGGAGCGTCGTAAAGGCTACACCCAGAAAGCCTCCGTGGGTGGCCATAAGGTTTACCTGCGCACCGGCGAATATGAAGACGGCAAGCTGGGCGAGATTTTCATCGATATGCACAAGGAAGGCGCGGCGTTCCGCTCGCTGATGAATAATTTTGCGATCTCGGTTTCCATCGGCCTGCAATATGGTGTGCCGCTGGAAGAGTATGTCGACGCCTTCACCTTCACCCGCTTTGAACCGAGCGGCATGGTCGAAGGCAACGAGGCGATCAAAATGTCCACCTCGATTCTTGATTACATCTTCCGCGAGCTGGCCATCTCCTATCTTGGCCGCCACGACCTCGCACATGCAGAAATCGGTGAGCTGAGCTCGGATACAATCGGGCGCGGCGAAGGCGATTCCACCCGCGGCGATAACGAGCCGGAACTGCCGTTTCTGAACAAAATGACCAGCACCGGTTTTGTACGCGGCCAGCTGCAGGTGATCACCAGCAGCAAACCATCCACCAGCGGGTCGCTGGCGCTGGCTGCCACGCATGAAACCACCGCCCTGCTCAAAAATGAAACGCAGGACGGCATGATTGTGCAGGTCGGCGTGTCGGTTTCGCAGAAGGAACAGGATCACCTCCGCGAAAAAATCCGCGAGGCGAAAGCCAAGGGCTATGAAGGTGATTCGTGCCATGAGTGCGGCATGTTCACGCTGGTGCGCAACGGCACCTGCATGAAGTGTGATACCTGCGGTGCTACGAGTGGGTGTTCTTAAGGATTTCTACTAGGGCGGGCGGCTTGCTTGAAAGCGCCGTGCTCGTATCCTCATGTAGCGCTGCTACACTCCGGTTCTGTGCGCGTCTCTTTCTTCGCATCCGCCTCGTCCTAGCGAAACCTATTGGTTGTGGTTGACAAAAGCCGATAACACTATATGTTGTGTTTGTTGGCTAGTCTAAAACGGATTGCTGGTCCCTTCAATTGCATAGATAAACTACGAAATGTAGTCCCTAAGCAAAAAGGTCAACCCGGCTTGAGGCATAGCAACTTAGGAAGTAGAGTTTGGTCTCCAAAACCCAACTCGAAGCTCAAGACATGTATTGAGAAGGCAGCCTCCGGAGCTGCCTTTCCTTTTTCTGGCATTGCGCTCATGATAAAACTCGCTAGCTTGAGTTAAGCGCGAAGGCTTTCGAGGACCGCAGCGCAGCGTACGTTTGAGTACGTGAGCAGCGGAAGCGCAGAAAGCCAAGTAGATTAACCAAGCTAGTAGAGTTTTGTGCGTAGTCTCATTGAAACCCATTTTGGTCTGGCACTCATACTCGCCTGCGTGCTTGGGCTGGTGCTGCCGGGAATGCCTGCGATTCCAAACGAGCTGGCGGCGCTGGCGCTGGCAGTTTTGATGTTTGTCTCGTGCTACCGCCTGCGCGATAGCCAGCTTGCCGATGTGCGCCCGCGTGAGTTGCTGATGTTTTATGCGGTGCGCTATGTGGCGCTGCCGCCGCTGCTTTATGGCGCGACGCTGATGATTGCGCCGGATTATGCACTCGCGGTGCTGCTGCTTTCGGTGGTGCCTGCGGCGGTCTCCAGCCCGGCTTTCACCGCCATGTATGGTGGAAAAATAACCATCGCCTTTGCCGTGGTGCTACTATCGCAGCTGATGTCGCCGCTTCTCATTCCGCTGCAGTTCATGGCGGTGGGGGCGGATGGTGTTACGCCTTCAACAGCGCACCTGTTTCATACGTTGCTGCTGTGTGTTGTGCTACCCATGGCGCTGTATGCGCTGGCCAAAAAACATGCTGGCAGCAGCCGTTATTTTTACGAGCAAGGCAAGTTCATCTCGATCCTGCTGATTATGTTTATCATCGCGCTGGCGGTTGCCAAGCAGCGCGAGGTGATTCTTGATAATCCCCTTGGGCTTATCATTCCCTTTGCGCTCGCGATGGGTTGTTACCTGATTTATTTTCTGGTGGGCTTTGGCTTTGCGCGGCGCGAGCGGGCGGCCAGCATCAGCTATGCCACCTGCTCCGGCTTTAATAATGCCGCGCTTGGCGTCAGCCTCGCCCTGCTTCATTTCGGGCCGGAGGTGCTGCTTTTCATCGCTGCCGCCGAAATCGGCTGGTCACTGCTACCGATGCTGATGCGGGTGATGCTAAATAGACGAGCGTGATTATTGCGGCTGAGGTTTATAACGCCGCACGAAGCCTGCGATCATCAGCAAAATGCCAAGCCCGGCAAGGCTGATGAGGTTCGCCTCCCTCACTTTCGGAATATGCTGCACCATCTCAATCTGATGTTCGCCCCGCGGAACGCGAAGCGTAAGCAGCGCGCCGCGCTGGATGATGTCTATTTTCGGCGCGGCGGGTGATAGAATCTTCCAGCCCGGATAATAAAAACGTTTCAGGGCAATCTCGGCACTGGGCGAACTGACATCAATCTCTGCCGTGATGCGGTAAGGATCTTGATTCACATTCTCTATTGTCGCTTCACCTTTCAGAACTTTTGACTCAGGCACGGAAAGAAACTGCGCCGGCGGGTTCATCGGGTCTTTGATTCCCGCACGACGCATGGCGTGGGTCATGTGTGCAGCGTGAGGAATGAGGTTGTGCGTTGCAACACGTTCCCAAAACTCCTGGTGCTTGCCGGAGTAACGATGGTTCGCTTGAAAGAAAAACATCGCAATGGTCGCAGCGATAATCAGCGGGTAGCAAAAATAATGGCCTCTTAATTTATAAAACCACTGAGAAAGCAAGAAAATCATAGGAAGGGAAATAAGTATCCAAAAGCGTGCTGAGAATTGTAGATTTTTTATAATGTCAATATTCTCCCAGAACCATCTTGATA
>Ga0315900_10003392_pt1 | contig 23357 bp, 17 predicted proteins | sample LakEriMetagenome_FD_203521 | JGI IMG/M metagenome (GOLD analysis project Ga0315900, IMG submission 203521) | Freshwater fungal communities from buoy surface, Lake Erie, Ohio, United States - Buoy 12 MA114 | ecosystem: Environmental > Aquatic > Freshwater > Lake > Lake biofilm | place: USA: Lake... | reverse complement strand
CCGCGGAGGTGCACGAGTTCTTCGGGGCAGGGGAGGGGGCGGCCGGCAAGGGGGGCTTCGCCCACGTCCACGTCGCCGACGACCCGGCCGTGGCGGCGGCCTTCGACCCGCTCAAGGTGACGGTCCGTTGCATCCCCATGGATGGCCCGGATGAGCCGGGAACCTGCATCGTGACGGGCCAGGCGGTGTCGCGGCCGAGCGTGATCGCCAGGTCTTATTGAATCGGGCGTAACTCGCACCTTTCGCGAAACGCCGTCAGCAAGGCTGGCGGGATGCCCGAAGCGCAAGCTGAGCGGCGGTTTCTGACCGTCGAACTCCAGCCTGTGGCTCCCCAACCCGTATTCGCAAGCCTGGAGGCTTGCGCCACTGGGGCGGCAGTCGGCGAAAAACCGCTCACCCGAGAGTCGATTGCGTCTGCCCGCTACACTGACACTGCCGCCGCTGGGTCTGCTCGGCGGCTCAGAGAAGCGACGTCGATGCAGCTGCGAACCCCGAATCCCTGGTCCGTCGCCTTCTTCGCCATCGCCGTCGGTGCGGGGCTGGGCGCGGGCACGGCACTGATCCGCTCCGCCGCCACGCCGTGGCAGGTGGGCGACTTTCGCCCTGGCACCGCTGCGGACGATGCCGCCGGCCCCCGCGCCGAGACTGCCGAGACCGTGCACGCCTTCGGAACGATCGGCACCGGGGCGACCGGCAGTCATGAGTTCACGATCCGCAACGCGGGCCTGAAGCCGCTCGCGCTCACCAAGGGTGCGACGAGCTGCACCTGCACGATCAGTGATTTTGATCGTTCCGAAGGGGGCGATCCCGACGGTGCCAAGATGGTGCCGCCCGGCGGCGTCACCAAGGTCACGGTGCAGTGGAAGGGGAAGGGGAGCGGCGGCCCGTTTCGGCAGCAGGCCACGATCTTCACCAACGACCCGCGGCGGCCCGAGATCGTGTTCGTCGTCGAGGGGCTGGTGGTGCCGACCTGGAAGGCGGTGCCCGATGCGGTCGTGTTCTCGCGGCTGTCGGCCACGACGGGCGATCGGGCGACGGTGCGGCTCTACACCTTCGGCGCCGCCGCCCCTGGCGCGGCCGAGGCCTCGATCGATCATCCGCAGGCTGCCCGTTTTTTCTCGCTTGCCATAGCCCCCATGACGGCGGCCGAGTTCGCCGCCGAGCCGGGGGCGACCGGGGGGCTGAACCTCGCCCTCGAGATCAAGCCCGGCCTGCCGCTGGGGCCGCTGCGGCAGACGATCCGGGTCTCGTTCCGGATGCCCGATCCCGTGACGCTGGAGCTGCCGCTGGAAGGCGTCGTGGCCGGTGACCTTGCATTGGCCGGAGTGGCGTGGGATTCCTCCTCTCAGGTCCTGTCGCTGGGGACGGTCTCCGGCAAGACGGGGCTGCGCACGCAACTGTTCCTGACTGCGAAGGGGCCGCACCGCGACGAAGTGCGGCCGGTCGTGCGCGAGGTCGTTCCCGACAGCCTGCAGGTGGACATTGGAGAGAGCAAGCCCGTGGGCACAGGCGGCGCCGTGCGGATACCGCTCACGATCGTCGTCCCGCCCGGCAGCCAGCCGGCCAACAACCTCTGTTCCGAGCAGGCCCCGCCGGGCCGCATCGTCCTCGACACCGGACATCCCGACACTCCCACGCTCACCATCCGCGTCTGCATCGCGATCGGCCCGTGAACAAACCATGCACCTCCGTTTCCCTCTCGCCGGCCTGGTCGGTTTCGTCGCGGTGCTGCTCACCGCGGGAGTCGTCCGCGGGTCCGCGCCCGACCGTGGCACCGGCGTCGACGCCGCCGTGGTCGACACCTTCCGCGGCCGCAACGGCGCCGTCTTCGCCGCCTGGGAGAAGCCCGCGGCCGTGGTCGTGATCACCGGCGAGCTCGACGGCTACATCGAGCCCTGCGGCTGCACGGGCAAGGAGAATCAGAAGGGCGGCTTGAGCCGGCGCCGCAACTTCCTCGAGGCGCTCAAGCAGGCCGGGTGGCCGCTCGTGGCGGTGGATCTCGGCGGCCAGGTGCGGCGGTTCGGCCGGCAGTCGGAGGCGAAGTTTCAGTCGATCGCCGATGGTCTGCGAACCATGAACTACGCGGCCGTCGGTTTCGGCGCCGGCGACCTGCGGCTGCCGGCCGAGGAACTCGTGGCCGCCGTGGCGGCCGTGGGCAATGAGCCGACGCCGTTCGTGACGGCCAACGTGGGCCTGTTCGGCATCGACGCCGGCATCACGCCGCGATTTCGGGTCGTCGAGGCCGGCGGGATGCGGATCGGCATCACGAGCGTGCTCGGCGACAAGGCGGCCGCCCAGATCCGCAACGACAACGTCGAGGTGCTCCCGGCGGGCCAGGCCCTGGCCGATGTGGCCGGGAAGCTCGCCCAGGAGCGGTGCACGCACCAGATCCTGCTCTCGTCGGCCACGCCCGAGGAGACGAAGGCCCTGGCGGCGAAGCATCCGCAGTTCGACATCGTGGTCACGGCGGGCGGCGCCGACGAACCGCCCCTGGAGTTGCCCGTGCTGCCCGGGGGCAGCCGCCTCGTGGAGTTGGGCCACAAGGGGATGTTCGCGGTGGCCATCGGCTTCTACCCCGACGCGCAGCCGGCGGTCCGGTCGCAGCGGGTGCCGCTGGACGCCCGTTGGGGCGAGGCGGAGGACATGATCAAGCTCCTGGGCGCCTACCAGAACAAGCTCGAGACGCTGGGGCTCTCGGGCCTGGGCATCGTGCCGATCCGTCATCCCACGGGCCGGCGGTTCGCCGGCAGCGCGGCCTGTGCCGACTGCCACAAGGAGGCCTACGAGGTGTGGAAGGACTCGGGGCATGCTAAAGCGTTGACCACGCTCGAGGAGCAGAAGCCGCGGCGCGACGGCGACCCGGAGTGCCTGTCGTGCCACGTCGTGGGCTGGGCGCCGCAGCGGTTCGAGCCCTTCGAGGGTGGCTTCACGGGCATGGCGACGACGCCGCACCTCGCCCACCAGGGCTGCGAGAACTGCCACGGACCAGCCGCCGCCCACACGGCCGTCGAGCGAGGAGACGTCCGCGCCAGCGAGGTCGAGCGGGATCGGCTCCGTCAGGAACTGGTGCTCTCGCTCGACACGCCGGAGGGGAAGCAGAAGGCCGTGAACAACTGCCTCGAGTGCCACGACCTCGACAACAGCCCGCAATTCGACTTCGACGACTACTGGCCGCAAATAGAGCACTGACTTCACGCCTGCCGGGCCAGTCGGGCGACATGGATGGCGGGGTGGTATTCGTGGCCGGAGTCCCCGGGTTTCCACCCGGGGCTTCTTGGCGCGCTGTCCACAACAAGCCCCCGGCGGGAGCCGGGGGACTCCGGGTCGCATGCCTTCCCGCGTGCCATGCCAAGCAGGTGAGGGGGCGTCAGCCGCCCGAACTCACCCGAGCTGGGCCATCGCCTCGTCGGGAATGCTGAAGTTCGCCGCCACGCTCTGGACATCGTCGTGGTCGTCGAGCCGCTCCATCAGGTCGAGCACCTTGCGAGCGGTGTCCACGTCGTCCACCGCGACAGTGTTCGTCGGGATCCGCACGATCTCGTTCGCGTCGACCTCCAGCCCGGCCTGTCGCACGGCATCGACGACAGCCGCCATCGCAGCCGGTTCACAGGTCACCTCCCAGCGGTCACCGGCGAGCTTGACGTCGTCGGCACCGGCCTCGAGCGCGATCTCCATCAGCCGCTCCTCGCTGCACGAGGCCTGGGATACCCGGACCACGCCCTTGCGCTCGAAGAGGTAGGCCACGCACCCCGTGCCGCCGAGCTTGCCGCCGCACATCTCGAAGATCTTGCGGATCTCCGGCGCGGTGCGGTTCTTGTTGTCGGTGAGAATCTCGCAGAGCACGGCCACGCCGCCGGCGCCGTAGCCCTCGTAGAGTGACTCCTCGAGGTCGCCCCCCTTGAGTTCGCCGGTGCCGGTCTTGATCGCCCGCTGGATGTTGTCCTTGGGCATGCTCACGGCCTTGGCGGCGTCGATCGCATACCGCAGCCGCAGGTTGGCGTCCGGATCCGGCCCGCCGTGTTTCGCGGCCACGATGATCGCCTTCGCGAGCTTGCTCCACAGCTTGCCTCGCTTGGCGTCGATCAGCGATTTCTTGCGGGCGATGTTCGCCCAGTGGGAATGGCCGGCCATGGATCACCTCGGCTTGCGTTTGGCGAGCTGTGCGGAGGGCTTCGCGGCCGGCTTCTTGGCCCCCTCCGGCTTCTTGACGGCCGGCGTGGCGGGCTTCACCGGCGGTTTCTCCGGGGCCGGTGGCGCGGTCTGAGGCTTGATGGTGAGCGGCTTGCCGACGTTCGGCTTCACGACGAAGGGCTTGGGGCCGGGCTTGCCGGTGGCCGACTTGTCACCGGCTCGTTTGGGGCCGGAACCCGGCGGGGGCAGTGGCGTCTTGCCCGCCGGACGGGCCGCCGCCTGCGGGCCTGCGGGCCGATGCTCCTCGGCCGCGGCGCGGGCGGCCTCGGCGGCCCGCGCCGCCTCGCGGCCCGGTGTCGGCGGGGGCGGATTGGGGGCGGGCAGAGGTTCGCCGCGTTTGGGGAAGCGGTCCTTGGCCGCCGCCGGGGTCACCGCCTGAACGACCTTCTTCACGGTCGTGCCGTGCAGATTCGTCAGGCAGTCGACGCCGAACTGATGCAGCAGCGACGAGAACTCCACGCCCGACTTCTTCGGGATCAGCCGCTCCAGTCCGGGCACCTTGCCCGAATCGTACTCCTGCTGCGTGACGAGGCCCGTCAGGAAGAGGCCGGCGAGGGCGCCGTGGTCGAGCGGGATCATGTGGCCGCCGAGCGCCGTCGAGGCGACGTACTGCACCACGAACGGCGGCACACCATGGAGGTTCTCCAGCGTCTTGAGGCCGTGGGCCAGCGAGTGCTTCTTGGCGTGCTCCAGCGAGAAGCTGTAGGTCGACTCGAAGACGCTTTGCAACGCCCGACGCAGCGAGAGCGCGGCCCGGGCAGGATCGGGGAGGTCGTGGAGCACCTCCGCGAGCTCGGCGACGGTGGTCACCCGCACCTCGTTGAGATCGAAGGACTGCGTGAGCAGCCGGGCGAGGGCCTTCTCGGCCGCCTCGGGCCGGGCGTTTTCCAGGCAGCATGCATAGAGCACCTGCTCCAGGAGCGGCCGTGACACATTGGCCGGCACCGGCTTGTACGACGCCCTGAGGGCCTTGAAGAGCCGCGGAAGCAACTGGGCCCGGGGAGCCGGCTTCTCGACCGGTGGCTTCACCTCGGCGCCGGGCTGCGTCGCGGGCGACGCCTTCGGCTTCGGGGGCGGCGCCGCCTTCGCCGGCTTGGCGGATTTGGCTGGCTTGGCGGCGGGCTTGCCGGCGGCTCGATCGTTGCGCTTCGATGCGGTCATGGGGCTCCTGTCACTCCTCGGGGACGGTCTCGGCCGGTTCCTCGACGTCGGGAGGCAGCACGGTGTCGAGGACGCGGGCAATTTCGATCGAATGCTTGACGCCCTGGTCGAGTTCGAAACGCAGGCGGGGCGTGTAACGCGTTTCGATCCGCTCGGCGATCTGCGCCTGCAGGAATCCTGCCGAGCGGGCCAGACCCCGCAAGGCGAGCTGCTGTTGGGCCGGGCTGCCCATCACCGAGACGTGCACCGTCGCGTTCCGCATGTCGGGCGCCATCTCCACGCGGGTCACGGTCACGTCCTTCACCCGCGGGTCGCGGACCTGCGTGAGGATGGCCATGCTGACCACCTCCCGGACCGCCGCGGCTGCCTTGAGAAGACGGCGTGAGCTCACGACAGCGTGCGTGCGACTTCCTCGATCCGGTAGCACTCGAGGATGTCGCCCTCCTTGACGTCATTGAAGCCGGCCAGCTTGATGCCGCATTCGAGGCCGTCCCGGACCTCGCGGGCGTCGTCTTTCTCGCGTTTGAGCGACTCGATCCCATACTCTCCGATCACTCGGCTGTCGCGGATCACCCGCAGACGGCCGTTGCGGGCGATGATGCCGGCGATCACCCGGCAGCCGGCGATCACGCCGAGCCGGCTGATGCTGAAGGTCCGCTGGACGATCGCCCTGCCGAGCTCCGTCTCCTTCTTTTCCGGCGCCAGCATGCCTTCGAGCGCCTTCTTCAGGTCGTCGGTGACCTGGTAGATGATGTCGTAGCGCCGGACCTGCACGCCCTTGTCCTCGGCGAGCGACCGGGCCCGCTCGTCGGGCACGACGTTGAAGCCGATGATCACGGCGTCGGAGGCGTCGGCCAGCTGCACGTCGGCCTCGGTGATGCCGCCGACCGTCGACTGCAGCACGCGGATCTTGACCTCCGGGTGCTCCAGTTTCTGCAGTTCCTTGAGGATCGCCTCGATCGAGCCGCGCTGATCGGCGCGGAGGATGAGGTTGAGGGTCGGGGCCTTTTGGCTCCCCAGGCGGTCGGCGAGGTTCTCCAGCGTGACGTGCACCGGGGCGCTGGCGAGGTGACTCTGCCGGCGGATGCCGCTTCGCTTCAGGGCGACCTCGCGGGCCATGGCGATCGATTCGACCGCCTGGAACCGCTCGCCCGCGCCGGGGGCGATGTCGAGACCGGTGACGAACACCGGCACCGCCGGGATCGCCGCGGTCATCTTCCGCCGCGTGAGCGTGTCGAACATCGACTTCACATGGCCGCTCGCCTCGCCGCAGACGATCGCGTCGCCCACCTTGAGCGTGCCCTTCTGGACGAGCAGGCAGGCGACGACGCCGCGGCCCTCGTGGATCGAAGCGTCGAGGCAGACGCCCGCCGCGTCGCGGTCGGGATTCGCCCGCAGGTCGTGGAGCTCGGCAATCGTGAGCAGCGTGTCGAGGAGGCTGTCCACCCCTTCGCCCGTCACGGCGCTGGTCTTCACCACTTCCGTCTCGCCGCCCCACTCGGTGGGCAGCAGTTCGTTGGCGGCCAGTTGCTGGTAGACCCGCTGCACGTCGGCGCCCGGCAGGTCGATCTTGTTGATCGCCACGACGATCGGCACGCCCGCTGCCCGGGCGTGGCTGATCGCCTCCTCCGTCTGCGGCATGATGCCGTCGTCGGCGGCCACGACGATCACCGCGCAGTCGGTGACGTTGGCGCCGCGGGCCCGCATCTGGGTGAAGGCCTCGTGACCCGGAGTATCGACGAACGTCACCGCCTTGACGTCCGCGCCATCCGCCTTCCGCTTCACGGAATAGGCGCGAATGTGCTGGGTGATGCCGCCGCTTTCACGAGAGGCGACGTCGATGCCCAGGATCTTGTCAAGGAGCGACGTCTTGCCGTGGTCCACGTGACCGAGAAAGGTGACGACGGGCGGCCGCGGGACGCGGAGCGCGGGATCCTCGTCCGCCGCGTCGAAGCCGGCCAGGAGGTCCTTCTCCAGATCCTCGGCGGTCTTGAGGTCGAGCTGCACGCCGAACTCCGCGGCGAGCAGTTCGACCGTGTCGCGGTCGAGCATCGAGGCCATGCTCGGGATCGAATCCATGCCGAAGGTGAGCAGCTTCTTGAGCACCTCGCTGGCGGACAGGCCGATCGCCTCCGAGAAGGCGCGGACGGTGCAGGGCACCTGGATCGAGGCGTTGGTCTTCCGTGGCGCGGCCGTGGAGACGGACGAGCCCTTCCGCAGCCGCGCCGAGCGGCGGCGGCGCAGCCCGCCGTCATCATCGTCCATGCCCCCCCGGCCGTCGCCGGTCTTCTTGCGGTTGAGCTGCCGCTGCTCGCGGCCGCCAAGCAGGTCGTCGGACTTGCCGGCGCCCGCCTTGCCCGGCTGTCGGCGCGGCCGCACGCCCGGCTCGAGCGGTGGCGGCATCGGGGCCATGCCCGGACCAGTGCCGCGCAGCAGGCCGCCGAGCCGCGGCCGCTGCCCCTCGGCCTGCCGCTGCTGCTCGTGCTTCCGCATGTGGTCGGCCAGGGGCTTCGCGCCCCCCGCCTTGGCACTGCGGATCGCGTCAAGCGGCAGCTTGACATCGGGCTTCTGCGCGGCCGGCTCTTGCCCGCCCGCTCGCGGCGTGATCGGCGCCCGACCGGCGGCCGGTACCGGCGCCAGCTTGAAGGCCGGCCTGGGCACCGGCTTGGGGCCGTCGCCCCCGGGCCTGACCGTAGGACGGGGCTTGGGTTCGGCCGGCTTCGGCGGAGCGGCGATCTCAGGCGGCTTGCCCTTGGCCACGCCTGCCGGGGCGATGTAGTCCTCGCGCTTCAGCGGTGCGCCCGGGGCCGGCCGCACCGGGCCGGCGGCGGCGGCGGCCGGCTTCGCCGCGGGGCCCTTGTCAGCGGGCTTCGAGCGGCCGGCGATGAACTCCTTGAGCTTCGCGACCTCCTCGTCGGTCATGCTCGCGAGCGCGGAGCCCTTGTCCTGGATGCCGGCGCGCGTGCACAGGTCGACCAGCTCCTTGCTGTCGATCTTGAGTTCCTTCGCCAGCGTGTAGATCCGAACAGCCACTCAGCCCTCTTTCCGCCGGCTCACGCCGGCCTGTCGTCCGTCGAACGTCCAACCAACCCGAAACACTTGATCCTATCCCGTCCATCGCCATAAAGGCCATCACGATTCGCCGGCCGGAGCGGCGTCGGCGCCGTCGGTGGCCACCTGCTCGGCGGCCAGGGCCTCCGCGGCATCGGCGTCGGCCGTGGCTTTCGCGATTCGATCCTGCTCCCGCTGCTTCCGCCGCTCGTCGGCTGCCGCCACTTCCGCCAGTGCCGCCCGCCGTTCCGCTTCCGCCACGATCGCGTCCACCGCCTCTGCGGATAGGTCGCCGATCTCCATCAGATCTGAGGGCTCGATCACCGACAGGTCGTCGTAGGAGAGGAAGCCCTCGCCCACGAGCCGCTCGGCCACCGCCTCGTCGAGGCCCTCGATCGACGCATAGCCGGCGATCGCCCGCTCGATCTGCTGGTCGAGCTCTTCGCGGGTCATGATTTCGATGTCCCAGCCGCAGAGTTTGCTGGCCAGGCGGACGTTCTGCCCGCGGCGACCGATCGCCAGCGAGAGCTGGTCCTCCCGGACGAGCACGATGCCGCGGCCCAGCATCTGGCAGAGAATGACCTCGTCCACCTCGGCCGGCTGCAGCGCGTTGGGCACGAGCACCTGGAGGTCGTCGCTCCACCGCACGATGTCGATCCGCTCGCCGCCGAGCTCTTCGACGATGTTCTTGATGCGATTGCCGCGGACGCCGACACAGGCTCCGACGCAATCGATGCGGTTGTCGGAACTGATCACGGCCACCTTGCTGCGGTAGCCGGGCTCGCGGGCGATGGCCCGGATTTCGATGACGCCGTCGGCGATTTCCGGAATCTCCTGCTCGAACAGCCGCTGCACCAACTGGGGCCGGATGCGGGAGAGGATGATCTTCACCCTGCTGCCGACCTTGCGGACCTCGAAAATCGTGGCCCGAATTCGCTCGCTGGGGTGATAGGCCTCGCCCGGGATCTGCTCGCTGCGCGGCAGGATCGCCTCGCTGGCACCGAGTTGCACGGTGGCGGCGGCACCCTCGAACCGGGTCACCACGCCCGACACCATCTGCCCGATTTGCTCCTCGAACTCGTCGTGGATCGCGTCACGCTCGGCTTCGCGAATCTTCTGAATGATCACCTGTTTGGCCGTCTGGGCGCCGATCCGCCCCGAGAGTTCGGCCGTGTCGATCGTCTGGCCGTCACGGCTGCCTGACAACTGGCCGTTGTTGCGGTCAATGGCGATCGTGATCTCGGTGCCTTCGCCGTACTGACGCGTGAGCGCCGTGACGAGGGCGGCCTCGATCGCCTGAAACACGACTTCCTTGTCGATGTTTTTATCGCGATGGATCGCGTCGACGATCCGCAGGATTTCTTCTGGCTTCATGGTGTGCTCGGTGTCGCCGCGAAATGGCACTGCCGGCACAGCCGACGCCATCTCACAACAGGGGCGCCGAAACACCCTTCCAGAAGGTGTTTGGAAGCATATCCGCGGACCAGCAGGCCAAATCCATCGACGGAACCCAAGAAGCCTAAGTGGCCGGCGGGCGACTGTCAAGGAGCAACAGTCGCGACCGGCCGGCTCACGCTGTCCGTGGACAAAGCCCTCCATGACCTTTGTCCACTTGGCCGACCGGTGGAAAAGCCAAGGGCTTCCACGGTCGGCATTCCTCGCATCCTGCTCGGGCAGGCTTGTTCCACAGTCTGTCAGGCGCGTGCGGGCCAGCCGCGGAGCACGACGGCGCCGGCCTGCCCCTGAGGCGTCACGGCGGAGGAGAGGCAGGTGTCGCCGGCCGGGTCGCCACGGCGGGCGGCCCGAATCCGGCAGTCGGGGTCGGCGGTCTCGTAGTTGAGCAGCGGGAACAGCCCGCCGTGTCGCATGGCCAGCAGGCTGGCGACGCACTCCATCAGGCCGCTGGCGCCACCGAGGTTGCCGAAGTTCGCCTTGGCGGCCACCGTCGGCACCCGTTCGGCCGCGGAGCCGAGCACGTCGTGCATGGCGGCGGCCTCCTCGCGATCGCCGACGACCGTGCTGGCGCCGACCGCGTGGACGTGCCCGACGTTGTCCGGGGGCAGGGCCGCGGTCCGCAGGGCGCTGCCGAGCGCATGGGCCAAAACGCGGCGCCGGTCGCCCACCCCGCTGGTGTCGGCGACACAGCGGGATGCATGGCCGATGATCTCGCCGTAGATCCGGGCACCGCGGGCCTCCGCGTGCCCCAGTTCCTCGAGGATCAGAACGGCCGCGCCCTCGCCCAGCACCATCCCGCGCCGCCCGCGGTCGAACGGGCGGCTCCACCGCGCCGGCTCCAGGCCGCCGGCCTCGTCGAGCGCCACTTGCTCGCACTGCAGGGCATGCACCGTCTTCATGGGGTGCACGCGGGTGCCGGTAGCGCCGGCCACCATGATGTCGGCCGCGCCGCGCTGGATCGTGACGACGGCCTCGCCGACCGCCAGGTGGCCGCTGGCCTCGCGGAGCGTCAGCGAGTTGCTCGGTCCCCGGAGATCGTTGTAGATGGCGATGTGGCTGGCCGGCATGTTCGGCAGGTACTTGAGCAGCCACAGCGGATTGAGAAGCGGCATGCCACTGGTCGCCCAGCGATCGAAATCGAAGCCGCCGTCCGCGGCCCGACAGGCGGCCACGCTGGAGGTGAAATCCTCCGGCAGCGTGAGCATGTAGTCCGACCCGAACACGCAGCCGAAGCGTTCCGGCGGGTGGTGGGCGGCGGCGTTTCCGCAGTCGTGGAGGGCCCGCTGGGCGGCGGCCACCGCCATCTGGCTCTCCCGGCACATCACCTTGCAGCCCTTGCGGATCGCTTTTTTCCGCTCGCCGTCGAGCGGGCCGAAGTCGGCGATGTCGCCGGTGAATCCGCGGGCCTCGGCGGCGTGGTGCAGGGGCAGGCCGCCGGTGGAGAAGGACTCGATCGGCACCACGCCGCTGCGGCCCTCCAGCAGCCCTGCCCAGAAGTCGTCGAGCGACAGCCCGAGCGGCGAAACGACGCCCATGCCGGTGATCACGACCCGCCGCCCGGTACCGACGCTCATGGTTCCTGCCTCGGGCTCATGGGGTGCGGATGCGTCCGCGGAGAGGTCGGCCTCACGGCAGCCGGGACAGCACCAGCGAGGCGTTGTGGCCACCGAAACCGAAACTGTTGCTCATGGCGACGTCGATCTTCGCCTGCCGGGCCACCAGGGGTGTGTAGTCCAGGTCGCAGTCCGGATCGGGAGTCTCGAGATTGATGGTCGGGGTGATCACGCCGTGGTGCATCGAGAGGGCGCAGACCACGAGTTCGATGCCGCCGCTGGCACCGAGCGTGTGGCCGAGTTGGCTCTTGGTGCTGGAGATCGCGAGCCGCCGGGCGTGCGGGCCGAACACCCGCTTCACCGCCGCCGTCTCCGCCTTGTCGCCGAGCGGCGTGCTCGTGCCGTGGGCGTTGATGTATTGCACCGTGTCGGGGGCCAGGCCCGCGTCCTCCAGCGCCATCTGCATCGCCCGGCCGGCCCCCCGGCCCTCCTCGTCGGGCTGCGTGATGTGGCCGGCGTCGCCGCTGGCGCCGTAGCCCTTCAGTTCGGCGTAGATCCGGGCGCCGCGTCGGCGGGCGTGCTCGAGTTCCTCGATGACGACCACGCCCGCCCCTTCGGCGAGCACGAAGCCATCGCGGTCGACGTCGAACGGGCGGCTGGCCCGCTGCGGCGCGTCGCCGCGGAACGACAGGGCCCGCATGTTCTGGAAGCCCGCCAGTCCGATCGGCGTCAGCGCCGCCTCGCTGCCACCGGTGACCATCACGTCGGCGTCACCGTATTGGATCGCCCGCAGCGCCGACCCGATCGAGTTGGCCGCGCTGGCGCAGGCGGTGGCGACGGCGAAGTTCGGGCCCTTGATCCCGTAGATGCTCGAGACATGGCCGCTGGCCGAGTTGACCATCAGCTTGGGGATCGTGAACGGCGAGACCTTGTCGATCCCCTTGTGGAGCAGCCGCTCTTCCTGCACCTCGAACTCCCACAGCCCGCCGATGCCGGAGCCGATCACCACGCCGCAGCGGTAGGGATCCTCCGCCGAGAAGTCGAGGCCCGAGTCGGCGACGGCATCTTTCGCACAGGCGATGGCGAACTGCGTGAACCGATCGAGCCGCTTGAGCTCCTTCGGGTTGGCGATGTCCTCCTGCTCCGGCTCCCACGGCACCTGGCCGCCGAACTGCACCCGGTAGCCGGCGACGTCGAACAACGTGATCGGACCGACGCCGCTGTCGCCGCGCACGACCCGATCCCAGAAGCCGGGAATCGCCCTGCCCAAAGAGGTGACGACACCGAGTCCCGTCACCACGGCCCTTCGCTTCATGCGCTGGTCCACCGCCCGATCAAGCCTGGTGCTTTTCGATGAACTCGACCGCCTGGCCCACGGTCTGGATCTTCTCGGCCGCGTCGTCCGGGATGTTGATCTCGAACTCCTCCTCGAGCTCCATGACCAACTCGACGGTGTCGAGCGAGTCGGCTCCCAGGTCGTTGATGAACGACGTTTCGGGCGTGATCTGTTCCTTGCTGACCCCGAGCTGGGAAGCCACGATGTCGATCACCCGCTCTTGGACTGATGCCACCTTGCGATTCCTCCTGAAAGCCGATCCTGGCCGGCCGCCCGCAGCCCTTCAGGGCCGCGTACCTTGCCCGCCTTCACGGCGAAGATATACCCGTTTCCGCCCGGACGTGTCCAGCCCGGGAAAAATGCTTGATGCTGCCGTATTCCGCCGGCTCATCCGATCAGGCCGCCGTCGACGACGAGCGTTTGGGCGGTGATGTAGCCCGACGAGGGCGCGACCAGAAACAGCACCGCCTCGGCGATCTCCCAGGCCTCGCCGAGCCGCTTCGCCGGCACCCGCTTCTTCACTTCGTCGAGCAGCGCCGGCCCCAGGGCCGCGGTCATGTCGCTGGCGATGAACCCGGGCGCCACCGCGTTGACCGTGATCTTGCGGCCCGCGAGCTCCTTGGCGACCGTCCGCGTGAGGCCGACGAGGCCGGCCTTCGAGGCGGAGTAGTTGGCCTGCCCGGGATTGCCGATCAGGCCCGAGACGCTCGCCACGTTCACGATGCGGCCGTACCGCTGCTGCATCATCGGCCGGCTCGCCGCCCGCATGAACAGGAACGGCGCCCGCAGGTTCGTCGTCAGCACCTGGTCCCACTCCTCGTCGCTCATCCGCGGGAGGAGCGTGTCGCGGGTGACGCCGGCGTTGTTGACGAGGATGTCGAGCCGGCCGAGCTTCTCGACGACGGCGTCGACGACCCGCTGGATGTCCTCGCCCTTGGTGACGTCGCAGGGAAACGCCTCGGCCCGGCCGCCGGCCGCCGTGATGCCGGCGGCGACGTCGGCGAGTTTGTCGGCGGAGCGGGCCACGAGGGCGACGGCCGCGCCGGCCGCGGCCAAGGCCTCGGCAATCGACCGGCCGAGACCCTGTGAAGCACCGGTGACGATGGCCACCTGGCCCGCGAGATCGACCTGCAGCCGCTTGGGGGGCGTCGTGCCCGCGTCCTTTTCCGCCATCGATAGTCTCCTGGTGAATGGAAAGGGGCCGCCGCCGGGCAGCGGTTCAGTCGAACACGCCGTGGCATGCGACGCCGCGGTCGATCCGCTTCATCAGGCCGCGGAGCACGCGGCCGGGACCCACTTCCCACACGGTGCGGACGCCCGTGGAGAGGATGTATGCCATGGAGGCGTTCCACTCGACAACGCCAATCACCTGCCGGGCGAGCAGGCCGCGGATTTCCGCGGGATCGGAGTGGGGCCGGGCATCGACGTTGCTCACGACCGGAATCCGCGGGGCCCGCAGCGTCGTCCGCCCGAGGGCCGCCGTGAGCCGCTCCACCGCCGGCTCCATGAGCACGGTGTGGAAGGCGCCGGCCACCTCCAGCGGCACGCACTTCATCGCCCCGGCGGCGGTGGCGGCCGCCGTCAGCCGTCCGCAGGCGGCGGCCGACCCGGAGACCACGACGTTGCCGGGGCAAAGGACGTTGGCGATCTCGAGCACGTCCGTGCCGCGGCACTCCGCGCACAGGGCGGCCAGCGTCTCGCGCTCCATGCCGAGCACGGCCACCATCGCCCCGGGCCGGGTCTCCGCGCACTCCTGCATCGCCCGGCCGCGGACGTCCACGAGCCGCACGGCGTCGTCGAAGTCGATCGCCCCGGCGAAGACCAGTGCGGTGTACTCGCCGAGCGACAGGCCGGCCGTGATCGGTGCCGCGTCGAGCGGATGTTCCGCGCGGCCGCGGAGCACGTCGAGCATGGCCAGGCTCGTCACCAGGATGGCCGGCTGGCTGACGGCGGTGGTGTTGAGCCGCTCGGCGGGGCCTTCCCGGCAGAGGGCGAGCAGGTCGTAGCCGAGGATGTCGGCCGCCCGGGCGAAGCGGTCGCGGGCGGCAGGGCTTTCGTCCACCCAGGCGGCCGCCATGCGAACGGCCTGGGCGCCCTGGCCGGGAAACACGATCGCGGGTGCCGGACCCGAGGGGCCGGAATCGGTAGCCAAGGTGGTCACCCGTGCGCGACGACTATTCTTCCGACTTCACGACCGCGCGGCCCATGTAATGGCCGCAGGTGCCGCAGATCCGGTGGGTGGGCACGGCCTTGCCGCAGTTCGGGCAGAACGTCAACTGGCGGGGCGTGAGGAAGTCGTGGGCCCGCCGGGAACGGGTCTTTTGATTGGATTGACGTCGCTTGGGAACGGCCATGGAGCACCTGGGTCGAAACGAGTTTCAGACCCGATACAGTAGCCAGACGGGGCGACTGCGGTCAATCCATAGGAAAAACGAACTTTGCCGGCTTCCGCCGGCGGCGGAGCGACCGTTGCCCAGACTTCCTGCGCCGATCGTCGTCCTGGGAGCATGCCTGACGCTGGTGACTGGCGGTGCCGCGGAGCCGTCGCGCGCCGATCCCGGGACAAAGCCGCTGGCCACGGTGGAACTGCCGGAGGTGCGCTGGCACACCTTCCCGGCCGACGTCCGCAGCGTGCTCATCGGGCCCGACGGCCGGGCCTGGTTCACGCGGCGGGAGGCGGCCGCGCCGAACCGCCTCGCCTTCCGCCGGCGGGTCGAGGAGGCCTGCACCGAGAAGGTGCCCTGGGTCGGTGGCGGAGAATTGATCCTCCTCGATCGCCGCGGCCGCGTCTGGTGCTGCAGCAACGCCGAGCCGGGAAAGCTTCTCGGCTACGACCCAGCGACGGGCCGCTGGCAGGAGCGGACGATCGACGGGCCCATCGGGCCGCGGCATGAATTGACGGTGTGTCGCCCCGAGGCCCACGAGAGTGCCGCGGGGCGGCTGTTCTTCGTCGCCGGCCAGGTCGCCCACGTGCTCGACGGCGACGCGTGGACCGCCGAGTCGCTCGTGCGCGAGAACGACGAGCACCGCCTGTACAACGGCGGACACCGGGCCTTCAACCCGTTCCAGTTCGTCGAGGACGCGCGCGGCAACGTCTACGCCTGGAGCGGCTGGGAGGAGTTCGGGTGGAGCGGCAGCGTCGGCTGCCTCGTGCACGACGGCCGCAGCTGGAGCCGCCTTCGACTGCACGAGTGGGGCGACGAAGACCGCGCGATCGTGGAGCGGATCCGCGCGGGCGAGAAGATACGGGACGATCTCGGGAGGCGTTACGGCGTCCGCGGCGTGCTGCCACTCGCCGACCGGGTCGTGCTCCTGCCCCAGGCCGGCGAGCCGCGGGCCTTCGCGCTGCCGGGCGCGGATCTGCCGGTCGGCAGGCGGGATTTGCCGCCGGCGACCGCGGCCCGCCTCGCGGACATGAGCCCGCTGCTCCGCGGCCGCGACGGCGAGTGGTGGGTCGGCTCCTGGGGAAGATCCGAGGGGCCTGAGCGCCTGAAACCGCAGCTGCTGATCGTCGCCGCGGATGGCACGGTCAGGCCCGTCCCCGCGGCGGCCGCGGCGTTCGGCCGGCCGACGACGGCCCTCGCGGCGGCCGACGGCCGCGTCTACTTCGGCACGCATGACCGCGGCTGCGCCGCCGTCGACCGCGACGAACCGGAGGTGATCACCGGCCTCGGCCAGGAGGACATCGTGCAGATCCTCGCCGCAGATCGCACGGGCCGGATCTTCCTCCGGGGGCGGAACCGGGTGCATGCCTGGCATCCACGGTTTCCGGAGATCCGCCGGTCGCTGCCGACCGTGATCTTTTCCGTTCCCCGCGGCGCCGGCGAGGTCGGCCGCGACGCCCGCGGCCGCGTGTGGGCCCAGGTCCGCCAGCCGGGCGGCGGTCCGATGCGGCTGTCGGTCAACGACGGCGCCTGGCAGGTGTGCGAGCCGGAAGGTGCCGAACGAAAAGGCCTCGTCTTCATCCAGCCGCTGCGTGACGAAGGGCTCGTGGTCCAGTGGCGGTCGGAGGGCGCGGCCTTTTTCTACGACGGGGCCGCCTGGCACCGCCACGAAAACCTCACGGCGCTTGTCGCCGCCCGCCATGCGGAACTCGTGAAGCGGATCGACAATCGGATGACGGGCCGCGACTACTACGCGAAGCTGCGGGTGGACGCCGCCGGCCGGATCTGGATCGTCGAATGGACGACGATCCGCGTGCACGACGGCGCCACGGTCGAGGACATCGCCCACCACGTGAACGCCGCCGTCCAGAACAGCGTCCGCTTTCGCCACTGCTGGCAGATGCCCGGCACGACGGGCATGGTGTTCGTCGGCGAGGGGGTCGGTTTGAAGGTGACGGATGCCGACGGCCGGTGGCGGTGCGAGCGGCTTCATGGGGGTGTGATCATGCGCATGGGCGGGGCGGGCGAACTCGGGCCCGACACGCAGGGCCGACTCTGGCTGTCCAACGACGCCGAGTCGGCGTTCGTCATCGAGGCCGACGGCAAGGGCCTGCGCACGGTGCCCGACTCCGGGCGGCCCCGGTTCGAGGACGCGGCGGGCCGCATCTGGTTCGCGGCTAAAGAGGATTTCGTCGTCCTCGACCGGAAGGGCCGCCGCACGCGGGCGCCGCTGCGGCCGGGTGCCTGGCTGGCTGAGGACGGTGCGGGATCGATCTGGGCCTTGTCCCCCGACGGGCTCGAACACTGGTCGGTGACCGATGGTACCGATGGCCCCGAGGTGAAGTCGGTGGCCCGTTACGCCAAGGACACACCCGGCGGCTTGGTCCTCGACGTGTTCGTTGACGAGCGGCACCGCCTGTGGTGCTTCGGCTCCGGGCCCGACAGCTACCGGCTCTGGCGGCTGGAGCTGCCGCAGCCGGCCGCCGCGTCAGAATAGCCGGCCCTGCGGGGGCGTTTTCGGCATCACCCCGACGTGCTCCTCCCCCTTGGGCGTGATCTTGCGGCCCCGGGGCGTGCGGATCACGAGCTCGCAGCGGAGCAGATAGGGCTCGACGTCGTCCTCGAGCGTGTCGGGGGCGGCGCTCATCGTGTGGGCGATGGCCTCGATGCCCACCGGCCCGCCGGCGAACACCCGCTGAATCGTCTCCAAATACTTGCGGTCGAAGCCGTCGAGCCCGAGCTCGTCGATGCCCTGCATCTCCAGGGCCGAGCGGGCGATCTCCACGCTGATCTGGTCGCCGGCCCGGCTGGTGGAGAAGTCGCGGATCCAGCGGAGGCGGTTGTTGGCCAGCCGCGGCGTGCCCCGGCTGCGGCGGGCGATCTCGTCGGCCGTGGCGTCGTCCATCGGCATCGAGAGCTTCACGGCCGAGCGGCGCACGATCTCGGCGAGCTCCGCCGGCGAGTAGTAGTCGAGGTGCTCGCGGATCACGAACCGGTCGCGGAGCGGGGCGGAGATCAGGCCGGCCCGGGTGGTGGCGCCGACGAGCGTGAACGGCCGCAGCGGCATGTTGATCGTGCGGGCGGCGACGCCGTCGCCGAGCGTGATGTCGATGCGGAAGTCCTCCATCGCCGGATAGAGGAACTCCTCGACGGCGATCGGCAGGCGGTGGATTTCGTCGATGAAGAGGACCGACCCCTCCGAGCAGTTCGTCAGATACGGGAGCAGGTCCTTGGGCGCGGCGAGCGCCGCGCCGCTGGCGATCTGGAGCGAGGTGCCGAGCTCCCGGGGAATGCAGGTGGCGAACGTGGTCTTGCCGAGGCCGGGCGGGCCGTCGAGGAGGATGTGGCCGAGCGTCTCGCCCCGCTTGCGGGAAGCGTCGATGGCGATCGAGAGCCGCTCGTGGACGGCCCGCTGGCCGACCATCTCGTCCATCCGCTGCGGCCGCAGGGCGCGGTCCTCGGCCGGCGCGTCATCGGCGGCTGCTTGGATGCTGGGTTCGCGGAATGATTCCATGGCCGATCACTCTACCCGATCGGTCACGCCCGCGGCTTGTGCATCTGCCGGTAGATGACCTCGAGCGCCTCCTGCACGTCCTTGGGCTTCTTCTTCTCGGCCCGCAGGGCGTCGACGAGCCGCCGGGCGTCGGCGTCGGAGTGGCCGAGCGACCGCAGCACCTCGAAGGTCTCCGAGAACACGTCGCCGCCGGCCGCCTCGCCCGGCGCCTCGCGGCCCACGAGGAGGGCGAACTTCGGCATCTTGCGCCGCAGCTTGGCGATCATCCGCTCGGCCGTGGCCGCGCCGATGCCGGGCAGCGTGGCGAGGGCCTTGGCGTCCTGCTCCTCGATCGCGGTGGCGATCTCGCCCACCGGCCGGATGATCGCGCGGAGCGCCTTCCGCACGCCCACGCCGTCGACCTCGCAGATCAGGTCGAAGAACTCCCGCTCCACTTCCGAAAGGAAGCCGACCAGTCGGGGCACGAGATTGCCGCGGCCGGGGTTGCCTTCCAAATACTCGATCGTGTGGAGCACGACCGGCTGGCCGATCTTCTGCTGCAGGCCGCGGCGGACGAGCTCCGTGACGAGCACCTCGTGGACGACGGGCCCGATCGCGAGCTCGACGGCATTGGCGGTGTGATCGATGCGTTCGAGCGTGCCGGAGACTTTGGTGATCATGGGGGGCCGTGCGGTCGGTTCAGGTCAGTTCAGGTCAGTTCAGTTCAGTTCAGTTCAGTTCAGTTCAGTTCAGTTCAGTTCAGTTCAGTTCAGTTCAGTTCAGTTCAGTTCAGTTCAGGTCAGTTCAGTTCAGTTCAGTTCAGGTCAGTTCAGTTCAGTTCAGTTCAGGTCAGGTCAGTTCAGGTCAGGTCAGGTCAGGTCAGTTGGCCCAAGCCGGCATGCGGGCGGCATGAGTTCGCTCGCTGCGGCGAAGCGCCGACACGCTCGCGATCCTCACGCCGACCCACATGCCTCCCCAGGGCGGAGAGGACGGTGGGCACGGCCGCGGGGAGGCGCAGGGGCACGGCCGTGGGCTGGGGCAGGCGCACGGTCGTGGGGTGGGGGCAGGGGGGAGTTCATGCGCGGCCGCTCCTGACCCGCACGATCGCGGTGCCAAACAGGAGGGGCCGAAGGCGGAGGTGGTAGTCGGCGAGGGCGACGGCCAGGGCGTCGGCGGCGTCGGCTGGCTCGGGCCGGGCCGTGAGGCCGAGCTCCCGCTGCACGGCGGCCTGGACCTGCTCCTTGCCGGCGTGGCCGGAACCGGTGAGCGTGCTCTTCACGCGGTTGGGGAGGTAGTGGTGTACGGCGAGGCCCGCCTGCACGCCGGCGAGGCAGATCACGCCCCGGGCGTGGCCGAGGAGGATCGCCGTCTTGGGAAACCGCGCGTGCGAGAACACCTGCTCGATCGCCATCGCGTTCGGGCGGAAGGTCTCGATCACCTCACGGACGCCGGAGTGGATGGCGTGCAGCCGATCCTCGAGCGATTCCCCCTTCGATCGCACGGTCCCCGCCTCGATGAGCCGGACCGTGGCCCCGTGGCACTCGACGACGCCGTAGCCGGTGACGTTGAGTCCGGGGTCGAAGCCGACGACGCGGTGGGCGGTGGCCAGGCCTGGCATGCATGGAAGCCTAGCGGGGGTGGCGCGAATCGCCCAAGGGCAGTCGGGCCGCTGTAACGCGCGGGCGGTTTTCACGTCTGGAGTCCCCGGGTTTCCACCCGGGGCTTCTTGGAACCGGGATCAGACCGATTCACTTTCCGACGGCCCGCCTTCCAGGCGACCGATCCAAGGCAACTACACCCGGAAGGGCTCGAACCTTCAACCTTCGGTGCGGTTTTCCGCCAAGCCTCGGCATCGTGCCTCGCTTGGCTTGGCCGGCCTCCGCCGGCTCTCGACGGGCCGCCTTCCAGGCGACCGATCCAAGGCAACTACACCCGGAAGGGCTCGAACCTTCAACCTTCGGTTCCGTAGACCGATGCTCTATCCAATTGAGCTACGGGTGCGTGCCTGGAAAGATACCGTGAATCGGCCGCGGCACCAAGATTGCCGCGAAAATCCCGGTGTCAGCCGCGAGGGACGAGGAAGCCGTCCTTGTCCACGTCGAAGGCGTCGGCCAGCAGTGCCACACGCGGCGCGGTGGTGTGGCTGCCGTCGGCCGGCCACGGGAGTGTGGCACCGATCACGAGCGTCCGCGGTTCGCCTGGGCCGACGCCCTGCGCCGCGAGCGACTCCAGACCCAGTGGCTCGCGGTCGGCCGCGCGCGGCCACACGACCACTCCGTTGACCACCCGGCCCACCGTTTCCGGACGGTGGATCGTTTCGTGATGCCAGTCGATCCGCTGCGGCGGCGTGTTCATCGCCACCAGTCCGCCCGCCTCCGGCGGCGCGTAGGCCACGACCGGCATGATCCCGCAGGCGGCCTGGAAGGCGTTGCTGGCGACCCTGGCCCGGGGGAGGTCGGCCGCCGAGCGGATCGGCATCACCACGGCCTGCAGGGCGGGCAGGGCGGCGGGCGTGACGATGCCGGCGACCGCGGCCACCTGGTCGATGCGGGCCAGCCAGAGCGACGATTTTTCCCGGACGAGCGCGGCGACGATGTCGGCCGCCGGCGCGTCGGCGGCGAGTGTCGCGGCATGGATGCCGAGCAGCCGCCCGCCACGCGTGCCCAGCGACTCGTGAAGCGGATCGCCTGCAGCCAGCGACGTAAGCAGCCGGTCCTCGCGGCGCATCAGGCAGCAGCCGTCGAAGGCTTCCGCCGTCGCGGCCCAGGCGGCCTCGTCGCCGGCTTCACCGCCGCGCCTGCGGTCGATCATGCGGCGGCGCACGGCCTCGGCCGTCACCTCCTGGAGGGCGAGGCGGGCCTGGTCCGGGTGCGTTCCGGCCGGCAGCGGCGGGCCGAACGTGAGCGTCACCGGCCGCCGCCAGAGCCGCGGCCACTTCGTGAAGTAGCGGCCCTCGGAGAACGTGAGTCCGCTGCCCCACAAGCCGTCGATCGATACCGGCTGCAGCGGCGACTCGACCTTCTCCAAGAGCCACTCGAGGCCGCGCTTGAAGCCGAGGACCTGGCCGGTCCGCGAGATGCCCCCCTCGCAAAAGATGCCGATCGCGTCGCCGTCGGCGAGGCCCCCCTGGATCGACTTGAGCGCGGTGCCGATCGATTTGGGCCGCGGGTCGAAGAGGATGAACCGCCACTGGTCGGCAAGCATTCGCAGGAACTTCCCCTTGATATTGGGGCCGTAGACCACCATGCGGACCGGCCGCGGGCTCGCCATGGGCAGCAAAAAGCCGTCGAGCCAGGAGAGATGGTTGGCGACGAGCACGATCGGGCCGCGCGGCGGGATCCGCTCCAGGCCGCGGGCTCGAAACCGCCAGATGGCCCGCACGATCGTGGCCACGAACAGCCGCAACGTCGCCCGCGGCGCACACCACACGGCAGCCCCCGCGGCCACGAACGAGAGGCAGGCGAAGATCGCAAAGATCGCCCGCGCGGAGAGCAGGGGGGCTGCACCCGGGCCCCACGGCGCCCGCAGGCCGCCATAGGCGAGCGATGCCAGGAACATGCCGCTGAAGAGGAGCAGGTTCGTGGCCGCCAGCACGCCGCCGAGCCGGTCGGCAGGACTCTTCTCCTGCAGATAGGTTTCCAGTGGAACGTCGAACATACCGGCCCCGAAGCCGAGAATCACGAGCCACACGATCGGCCCCCAGGGCAGGGCCGCATCGCCGGCGAGGAACCGGCCGCCGGTCAGGGCCAAGGCGCCGAACGCGACCGTCATGATCAGCCCGCCGAGCGGTACGAAGCCGAGATCGACCCGCGGGTCGGCGTTTGCCGGCCGCGAGGCGAGCCGGCCGGTGATCACGCTGCCGGCTCCGATGCCCGCGACCAGCGCGACCAAGAGCGGCACGATGCGGCCCTGTGAGTCCGCGCCCGCCTCGGTCGCGAACTGATCGACGTTGGCCTGGGCCACGGCACCGATCGCCCAAAAGAAGACGATCCCCGCGGCGGCGGCCGCGAGCTCGCGACGACGCAGCAGCACTTCGAGGTCCGTCCACACGCGGGGCAGCGCGTTCCAGGCGGGCGGGGCATCGGGATCCGCCGCCGTGAGCCGCGGCAGGAACGCCGCCGCCACGAGCCCCGCCACCGCGGCGCCGCCGAGCAGCGCCGCCGTCGGCCACGCGCGGGTCCAGGCGGAAGCGGAAGGATCCAGCGGCGTCGCGTCGGCCACCCAGTTGCCGGCCGCCGTGCCGGCCAGCACGCACACCAGCGACACGAGCGCGAACAGGCCGTTGGCGGTCGCGAGTCGCGCCGGCGGCACGACCTCCGGGATCGCGCCCACGACCGCGGGCGTCATCACCGCCGCCTGCGTGCCGATCGCGATCACGGTGGCCAGCAGCAGCCAGAGGCCGGTCGGGAGGCCGAGCCACGCGCCACCCGACCCGACGCCGAGCCCGAGCACGGCCGCCGCCGCCAACGCGATCACCACCTCGGCCGCCTTGCACCAGCGGATCACCGTTGTCTTCGCGTGGCGGTCGGCCAGGGCACCGGCGAGCCAGGAGAAGAGCACGTAGGGGAGTGACAAGCCGACGAGCCCGATCGTGAGCACCAGCGAAACGTCGCCGGCATCCACCAGGCGTTTGCCGAGGCCGATGGCCAGCCACTTGAGGGCGTGGTCGGTGACCAGCGCGAGCCCGCGAACGGCCAGGAGCGGCCCGAACCCTCCGGCGGCCGGAGCCATGG